>Ga0233415_10000196_pt1 | contig 30761 bp, 72 predicted proteins | sample Na_anoxic_12_MG_FD_188631 | JGI IMG/M metagenome (GOLD analysis project Ga0233415, IMG submission 188631) | Seawater microbial communities from Saanich Inlet, British Columbia, Canada - Na_anoxic_12_MG | ecosystem: Environmental > Aquatic > Marine > Inlet | place: Canada: British Columbia...
TATCCCCCTCCATGATCTCTAAATTTACAAAATTCTCCTTCTCTAACAGAATGCCCTGTAAATGCTTTGAATATCTTTAAAGACATATGACCATAAAAACCTTTATCAAAGTTTTTAACTTCCCAAATACCTATTTCTTCATCAAAAATAGGTCTAGTATTCCATACATCTATATAATCTGTGTCTTTGTCTCTGGTAAAATACTTTTTCTCAAAACTTTTAGGAAATTTCATTATTTTTTACCTTTCTTTTTATTCTTCTTCCTTTTTCTCTTTATTTTACCCATCTTACAATTATGATCATTGACAACCCTTCTTAACTTATCTTGTAATTCTTTTGTTTCTAATCTGTGAATATCTTTAATATTAGGAATTGCTGCCTTTTTCCCATTACAAAGCTCACACATAGTCTGCATATTACTTAGCTTATCGGAGCCTCCTAAACTCTTAGGAATAATATGGTCTTTCGTTATTAGAATTGGACCCCTTTTAGGGTCTTTATTATAAAGATTTAAATGAGGATTTCGTTTACCATTGCTACGCCATTTCTTATCGATATCTAAACAAATAATATCTCCAACTCTTCCACATCTAACACAAATATTAGACCTCTTGAATGTCCTAAGTCTTACGCTAGTTGATTTTACTTTATAAAGATTATTATCAATCCCTAAAATTTTAAAAGGAGGTTTGTCTATTCCGATAAAAGGCTTTAGAGTTTCCCATAAAAATGTTTTCAAATGTTTGCATTGACTCATAAGATAGCACAATAATAATTTATTTTTGCTGGAAAATTCTTTTCATATCAAGATGAAAAATTAATTACTCTCGTTGAATAACTGATTTATTTTATGACTATCTATAGCAGGTTGTAAATAATTAGCTTCATCTTCTAAATTAAAATTCAATAAAAAGGCTTGATAATCTTCGAGATTTATTAAACACATCCCTGAAAAACAAACTGTGTCTCCGTGTTCATCTATGTTACAACTATAAATAACGCAATCTGTAACCTTTACTAATTTCCTAGGACACTTTGGGCATTTATTTTTTTTAAAATCTTTATTAGCTTTAAATTTCCCCGCAAAAAATCCTAAAGAAAGATAAACTCCCATTAAAATTAAAGTTAAAATTATATTAAAAATCATTATTTAATCTCTTTCTAATCTATATAATCGGAACCACAAGGAGTCTTTTCGCTCATCCAATTTTCTTTAGCTGATTTATAATGTAATTTTTTATCAAAAATAAAACCACAATTCAAGCACATACTATGTTTAAATCTATCTGTTTTAGGATATTCTTGATACCAACTTGCCCAATTATTCTTTTTACATTTAGGACAAAAACAATTAGGATTATCAGTGTCGTCAGAAACAAAACATGCAAAAGAAATTATTAAACATGGTAAAATAAACATAATAAATATCATAAATAGAAAATAAATCATTAATCTTTTCCTTTCACTTTAATTATAAATATATCCTGTAACATCACAAATACAACATTCTACTCCGTAGTTATCCCCTTTTCCATCACAATTTGGACATTCCATTTTAATAACCTTTCTATAAAAGTCTACGACACCATTCGTCAAAATAATCGCAAAAGCCGTCAGGCCAATATTCAGATCTTCCATCCTTATCCATTTCAAAAATTACATCTTTAAATTTATACTTAAACTTATAACCTCTTTCTTTGATGAGAACCCTAGAAGCATAAATTATATTTTCTGTACTAACTTTTATAACACAATCAAGATCTAAATCAACATCTAAAACACCAAAAGCATCTCTAACATCTTTTTCTCTTCTAACTAAATCTACAAGATATTCTTCTGCTTCTGCATCGGCAAATGCCTTACCATCAGGACTATATTCTATTGTAATCATAATTAATCTTTCCTATAAAAACTTGAATCTTCAAAAGGACACCAAGTAGGTATCTCTATATTATATTTTCTTACATATTCTGTTGACTTGGTAATAGTTTTTTCATTCATTCTAAGGCAACAAGCGACAAAAGGATGAAAAACATTATCTATATCTATACCATGTGTATCATAATAAGGACATTCATCACAATAATCTATATCTGCTGTTATTCTTTTCATATTAATATTCCAATCTATTTTTCATATCTTGTAATCCTAATTTGTTTAAATGGTCAGCTAAAGCATCTTCTGCCCCTTGACAAGTATTCCATTTAGTTCTACCGTCAAGAGTTATAGAATTCCCATTTTCTAATATATAATAATGCCTTCCTCCTTGCCATTTCCTAATTTTAAAGTCTTTTTCAGAATGATGAGGATAAACATAATCATCTAACTCTCTTTCCTCTAAAATACTTTCACAATCAAGAAGCTTAGTTGAAGGTCTACAAGCTCCATTTTCAGCTACATAAACCTCTCCTTCTCTTTTAAATACTTCTAAAGATGATTTAAGAGATCCAGATATAAAATCTAAACAATCAACCATATCCATCTTTTCAATATTATTAAATTCCATATGAGTTTGAAGAAGATATTTGTATTGACCTGCCTCTACCGTCCTACAATGCCCTCCTTTATCGTCAGGAGAGTTTTTAATATCTTTCCAGTTAGTTAATGTCCTTTTACTCATATGCTCTGTATGAGCGTCCAGTGCCTCCTGAGAGTCAACGAGACAATACCATCCGCTCGCAACATCATTCCCTATTTTATGGAACTTAAACATAATTAACCTTTCATCCCTTCTAGCATTTCTTTAATTTCTTCTTTTCCATCCCCATACATCAATCTATTAGAATGCATGACTTCTCCAGACCTACAAAATAGCTTTGAACAAATACAAGCCTGAAATTCATTAATTTCATCCTTCTCTATCATATTCCAAAGATTTTGAATGGCCAAAACTCCCATTATATTCTTCATACAATAAAACGGATAATCTTTGATGAATTCAACTACATAAGGCGTAACTGAAATTTGGCCTGTTCTAAATTGACTTTCTATAGGATGTTGATCTTCTTCGAAAGGAATATGAGGAGCCATATAGGATACGCAATATTCTACATCTCTTTTTTCATAGTCCCAACAAGTGCTTATGTTTGGTTTTTCTGTAAAACCATTTTCATCTTTTATAAATTTATCATGCAATAACTTGACTATCCCATCGACCTCATCATCCCATATCCTATTTTCCCAAAGAAACTTTCGATATTCGTTAGGGGGATTTCTATCTATTTCATCTATATTAACAGATAAAATTTCAATTCCATCTTCATCTCTTATTGCCATATAAGGTTGAATATCTATACCATGTTCATTAAAACAGTTAACAATATCAGCATATAAATTATATATTTCTACGTTTTCAAGATTATCCGCTTTAATAAATCCGATAGCCATTTTAAATCCTTTCTTTAATATTCCATAATCTCTAATTTAATATCAGAACTGTCAACATCATCAAAAAAACCACAAGGATCTTCTTCAAGCTGTTTTTTGTCTAATTTCACAATATCTTCTGGAGTAGATCCTTTAGGATAGTAATCAGGATTTACTTCATATATTTTCGTCTCTATTATTGTTACTTTAATTTTCATATTTATGTCCTTTTAAAAAAAATGCAATTATCTTTTAATATCACTTCTACTAAAAAATAATTGCATTTTGCTGGAAAATTTTATTTAACCTTTGGGATACTTCTTATCAAATTCTTCTTTTTCTTTTTGAGCTTTAATTTTTAATCGACTAGAAAATAATCTAAATAATTCTGCTTTTCTATCATGACCATCTACAAATAGATCTTTCGCGTCTTCTAAAGCTAGATTTGAAGCATAATTAAGACCTCCAATATAACCTAATTTACGGGTTTTATTACATTCTTCTATCATTTTATCATCAATATCTATATCTACCTTTTTAGGAACAGAAGGAATATGTTTCAACTCTGCATAATCCTTATATTCCCCATTAGCATCTTTTTTAATAAAATATTCGAATTCGGAGTTATCTTCCCTACTAATTCCTAGGATTGATAATTCAACTTTCCCTTCTAATTTATCTACTAAAGATTTATTAATTTTTTCTTCTACAGATATTATACATGTATCTGGTAATAGAGAACTATATATTCTAAAAAATCCTTTTTTGATACGTCCTTTTATCTGTTCTTCTGTTAACTTTTTTTCTTCTGTACAATTTTTATCTATATAACTTTTATCTACTAGACCGCTAAAATCTAATAATCCCGGCTCGGATTTGAGTATTCTTTGTATTACCGCATATTTTTTATATTTTTTTGCTCCATATTTAGACTTATAATCAATCAAATAACGAAATGTTTTATTAGTCCCGTTAATAGAAACTATAACTATTCCCGTATCACCCCAACCTAGGTCAATCTCAATTTTTCGTATAGTAACGTCATCTTTTTTAGTAATTTCGTTACTCTTTAAAAGACCTTTTAAAATTCTTTTTGATATAAATTTATTAGTTAGTCTCATTATTTCTAGAACCTTCCTTTTCTCTTTTGATTCTGTTTTTTTCTTTTATGTCATTCCACATATCTATATAACTTTTACCATGAATAACTATATCTAAATATTTTTCGGATCCTGATAACTGATAAAAATTATGAAGATTTTCTATTTTTAAATTTTCTTCTATGACCATTTCTTTAGAAGTTATTGTATAACTCATATCCTGAGCATTCCCCATACCATGAAACTCATATATTGTTCTGCTTTTTTTATCCTCTGGAACATGCCATAATATATCATCATTCAAAAATTTAACAACTTTAGAACCTTGATTTTTAGCAATTTTAATCTTAGGTTTTTTAGGCTCTTTTACCTTATTTCTTTGAAATAATTCTTCATACATTATCAAAAATCATCCTTACCCATCTTATTTAGGGCTTTAAGTTCTTCTCTCAAAAGTTTTTCAGATATACAAAAATCGCCAATATTATTTTTTATTTCTTCCGTAGTCTTATTAAGGACTTTAACTCTTTGAAGTTTGACAGCACATTGAGTTAGATACTCCCTTGCCAATCCCATCAACTCCAGAGCATCATCTATATTTTCATAATCACTCATCTTCTTCTCCTATCTCAAATAATTCATATAAAGCTTTTCGCATCTTTTCATCGGCATCATGAGCACCCCATCCTGTATAAGAATCATGACAATCTGCCATAGCATCAGAAACTTTTTCATCTATAAAATCACTCAAACGATACATAAATTCACTTATATGTTCTTCTTTATCTATTTTCAATCTCCTCCTCCATCAGGTCCCCAATTCCAATTACCAGTAAAAGCATACTCTATTAATGCCATAATAGTAAAAGGAATGGCTATAACAAGCATTAAAGGAACAATAATAGGAGAAACCAATAAAAAGGCTAATCCTCTTAAAATCTTTTTCTTCATCTTAAAAAACCTTTCTTTAATCCTTGACAGTTCTTTCAAAAAAATCTTTTTTAGTTTCTATACAAATTTTATTACATTCATCTTCGTCTCTTTTCCAAGGCTTAGACAAAAACTTTTTCAAAACTTTCCTAAGACATTCTTCGCAAATATCTCCACCTTCCATCTTAAGACTAAAATTAATAGAACCTTTATGAAGGACTTTAGGAGTCGAATTATTCTTGAGTTTTTTGTCATGAAGAGAAAAAGAAAACTTACTATTAATATTGCTTTCGCCTATAGCTTGCCTATAATCCCATTGAAATTCGTCAAAATGGCGATTACTTTGAGTGAATGTCTTTTTTTTCTTCTCTCCACAAATTTGACATTTATAATTTAATATTTTTACTGATTTTTCTTGTTCTCTCGGCATCTTAAAAACCTTTCTTTAAAAAACGTTAAAAGAAGCTATCGCTTCTTCCTCAACTTTGTCATTATGAATAAATCCTAGTCTTTCCAAATCTTCTTTAAGCTCTTCCATAGTTCCATCGTAATAACCATATAAAGAATCATCTATATATTCAATAGGAATAGTCAATAATTTCTGATTAACTTCATCTAAAGGATATTCCGTCATTATCCCATCCATATCAAATACTTTACCTGATATTATCATAGCCGCAGGCTCATCACAATATTCACAAATTCCAAAATAAATCTTATCCATATTAACCTTTCTTAAAATTACAATAACCCTGATTCGTCTTGAATATCTTTGACATGTCTAAAAATATAAAAATTAAAATCAGCACCTTCTTCTTCACATTCTTCTTCTGAATATGTTACTATTGATTGTGTAGAAATAAAAGCAATTCTATACTTATGACATAAATCTTTATACTCTTGTATAAATTCTAATTCTTTTTCTTTGTCCATGCTATCTTTCTAAATAAAAATTATATTGCTGGAAAATAATAGGTGTGTTATTACACCAAAGGAAGCTAAGTATTAAATACTTATCTTATCGCATACGGTACATCGCCAATAATATATATAACTTCAACACCGAAAGAATAATATATTACCCTTGAATTCAATCAAGCATGGCCCCCTTTATCCTATTAATAGATAAAGAGCCCCCCTACTTGGGGTCATGGTTACGCCTCCACTCTTTAAATGATGGCTACTGTTAGGCCCACATTCCTATTATTACATTCTTTCCCAATTTTTAATCTCTTTATAGACTCTTATATCATCTTCAAAATCAATATTATATAAATCTAAATAAGCCTCAGGAGATCTAAACATATTTTTCACATTAACTTTTAATTCATCTTCTTCTTCATAAATCGTATTATCTAATGGAAAATAACCTTTAAAAGTTTTATACATAACTGTATATTCAGGATTTTCAATATGTTTAATAAGCCTATTTAATTTATGTTGTTCATCTGCTAACTTATTAAGTTCATCTAATTGTTCTGGAGTAATTTCACTCATTTTTATGTCCTTTTTAAATAAACTTTAGTTTCTTTCTTCTAATATCTTTTCAAGAACGTGAAAAAGATTAGGTTCATAACTACTATCACTTTTCATAAGATTTCTCATAATCATTAACTCTACCCCAGTAAAAGTTTGATCATTAATAAAACCCCTTTTCTTAGTTCTAAGTCTTTCTACTTCATCTCTGGCATTTTTGCCTGCTTGAACTAGTTCCTTTTCAATCGATTGATATGTAACCGTATCTTTCTCATTACTTTCCATTTTTAGCCCTTTCTTTACTTTCCATAGCCCTTATAGATGCATTTAAAAAATCTCTCATTGCTTTACAATCATCTATACTTAAAAATAAACTATCTTTTCCATGTAAAACAGCTTTTTCTCCCGTAAAAAAAAGACTACAACTACTTGAAGAATTCCGACCTTCATCAGAGGAATCTCCTTTAATTGTTAAATTAATTTGCTCAATCATTTTTTAAAACCTTTCTAAATCTGATTCCTCATAAATACCGTCTATTATATGATTAAGAAAAGAATCAAAATAATCATAAGTTTTATTTATATTCATCTCATGATTTACTTTATGCCTTCTATGAGAATCTATTTGTTCTTCACTTTTAGTAAATATCTCATAATCTGAAATTAAAGTAACTCTATGCTCTTTGCATAATTCTTCATAAGCTTTTAAAAATTTGATTTCTTTTTCTTTGTCCATAATTTAACCTATAAAAAAACCTTTCTTGCTGGAAAATTAATTTATTTTAACCATTTTCTAATTGCATTATCAGAAACTCCATATTTCCTTCCTAATGCACAATAATTACTTTCTTTTAATTCTTTTAATAATTGCTCTTTAGAAGGTCTGTCTTTGACTTTTCTTAATTTAATTTTAGAACATTTATCAGAACAACAAATTGTATCCTTTTTATTTATAAATTTTTCTTTACAAACCGGACAAACTGTTTTAGGATATTGTTTTTTATTGCTTTTTCTATTTATATTTTTTTTATTAAAACAAGGACTACATAATCCTGATTTAGAACTCTTGCTTATTTTTTTATCACAATTACTACAGAATCTTATCGTTTCTTCTATCTTACATGCTCTACCTCTCCAAGTTGGAGTCAAAGCATGACAATTACAACATAATAATTTTAAATTATTTTCAAGATTATTAGTTCTATCTCCATCTACGTGATCTAACTCCAAAGGAATATCTTGTTTTTGCCATTCTTCCAAATGACAATTCTCACATTTATGTCCTCTTTTTCTGATTAAATTACGTTTTAAAGAGCTAATGTTAGTATATTTAGACCAATCTTTTAATTGACTATCTTTGTTCCAAGCTTGCCCTGTCCAATGAGAACAATCGACATCCAGTTGTTGTAATTTCCTCTTAATGTTGGCGTAATTGCCACCAGCTACCTTCAAATTAAGTTTTCTAAGCAAAGAAGCTATACTTTTAACTTCTTTTGCATACTTAATTACATCATCATCTGTGTACTCTGAATACTTTCGCATAATATATATTTCTCCTAATAATAAAATTAACATTACTAGGTTTTATATTACACAAAAGGCAAAGGAACTCCTTCTTTTTTATTCCTCTGCCTAAAAAATATTAAATGGGTCCTCTCAGATTCGGACTGAGGATTGCTCGATTATGAGTCGAGAGTTTTAGGCCACTAAACTAAGAACCCTTTTTGAAGAGTTTCTGTTGCACTCTCCTAAGTCAATATAGTTTTGTTTGTCTCTACTTACATGTGTAGAGCCTTTCGTTGGAGAACGATATTAAATCCAACCCAATGACCCTCCCCGGATTTGAACCGGGACGCTCATTACGAGCAAGAGATTTTCTTACCATCTACAGCTTTAACTGCTAATACATAAGTATTATTTGTGGTCTGGACTTTCTCTTAACCATATCTTTAAAAAAGATTTAGGTTCCTACCGTCAAGTCTCTACGCCTTCAAGATAATTAAATTATCAAGCTTGGTTCGGGATTGCCATCTACATTACTAGTTAAGGTTTCCCCGAATTTGATAGGTTCTACTCTAAAGATTTCTCTCTAGGCACTCAAATTTTGTCTAAGTCTCTAGTGTCTGCCATTCCACCAGAGGGCCATTTTTTTATTTTTTAAAGAGCAACTTATATTATACATATTATTCAATCACATCTTGCTGGAAAATTAATTATTCCCAAAGTTCTATCATAATTAATTCCTTTACATTTTAATATCTATGATAATGAGTTTTATGATCTCCAATAAAATTCATCTTTTGGATTTTTTTATTAATTTTATTAGCATATCTCTGAGCTTTTTGTTTGGCATTTTTATCATCATAGTCAGGAAATTCTTTTCTTCCCCGAAGTTCTTCAAATCCTTCTATAAAGACATAATAAGTGCCTCCACCTGAATGCATAATATCTTGGTATTCTACTATAGCTTTCATTAATCTACCTCTATTCTTCCTTCATTTTTTTAATTTTCGCGGAAGCAGAATAATACGTACTATTCATATTTCTTTCGCAATTTTTATGATTATTAAGAAATATCATACCTACAGATGTATCGTACCCTTTATTAACTAAATATTGCCTAATAGCTTCTTTAATTTCTTTTTCATCTAAAGATACTTTAAATTCCATAATTAACCTTCCATTTTATCTATTGCTTCTTTTACTTTCTTTTTATCATATTCTCCTATATAATATAACCAATCTTTTTCTGCCATAATCTTAAGTTTTCTTTTATTTTGCTCTATAAAATCTAGAAACCATTTACTCGGTAAAAAACCTCTAATAACAATCCATAAGGCTTTAAAAGGTATATAAATTACAAATGATACTATAATATATAAAAGAAATAAAATACAACTAGGAATAGCGGGCAAATCTAAAATAAAATTTCCAAATTTCGTGTAGACCTTATTAGTACTCATAAATCCTGTCTCTGTAGTAGTATAAAAAAGACTTCCTTCAACTCTAGGTTCATCATATTCTATCCATTCAAAACTGACTTCAAGATCAATCGCATTAAGAGGATTCCATGACATTATATTATCTATTTTCTGTAAAAATTTCTTCATTTTTAATCTTCTTTCTAATAAATTGGTTTAGGGAATTCCGGTAATTTTCCAGAATAATATTTATCTGCGGGTATCCAATACATATTCCTATTCCTACTAGGAATCTCCCATGAAAGTTCTCTAGAAAAGTCCTCAGAAAAACATTCTGTACTATTCTCTTTTACCCATGGTAATCTTTTGATTTTTTCTATTTCTTTAGATATTATATATAATTCATTATACATCAACTTTAATGAATTATATTCTTTATGCCATAAACGATTAGTACATAAATAATTAATTTCAAAATTACAATATTTATCCCCCCTAAATTGGTTCTTAATTCTTTTTCCAGAATAAATACATTGATAATCTAAATATTTATGCCTATCAGATTCTGGCAAAAGTTTTAAAAATTCAGGACTAGTATACGTTAACAAGATTATATCTTGCCCCATTTTAGGCAATTTATCTTCCATTTTTGTCCATTTTAATTCTTTTTTCGCGAAAGAAATATTAGAAATACCTAAAACACCAACTATTCCAACGCTCTTTAAAAAATTTCTTCTATTCATAATAATTCCTTTATATCTAAAGATTCATCTATTAGACCTTGAGTAAGACCTTCTTTACACTCTCTACAAAGTCTAAAGTTCATATTTAATAAAGATATCTTAAAGACTTCGTGTTCTTCTATTACTCCATCAGCACCTATCCAATTAGAACAAGCATTACAAGTACCAAGATCTCTTGATGATTTTAACTCTACTTTTATCTCTTTAGGCATTTTTTAGCTTCCTCAAGTAAATCTGATTCATCTAATTCTAAATAAATATTTTTTCCGTATTGTATTGTCTCAGTCTGTATTGTTCCACAGATATCACACCATTTTACAATAACCGCTTCTTCATCATAATCTGTATGACTCAAAGTTTCAAAATCATGTCTATTATCTATACATTTTGATAATTTATTATATATTTTACCAATATTAATGTCCATAATTATTCTTTCTTTTTACAAGCTTTTTCTCTTGCTTCATTATGTTTTTTTATAACTTTATAACAAGAACTCATCAATTTTTTATCTTTAAGAAGCTCTTGATTACTAGCCGAAACTATAATTTCTTTATCCATTTTTAACTACCCCAATTCTTATTATTCTTATTTCCATGTTTTATTCTTAGGAAATCAGATATATTTTTTTTATAAAATTTTTCCCATTCTGGATCGTCTTTAAAAGATGCCCAAAGAAGAAAATCTTCACTTAAACATAAACAACCTAAAACTAAAACTATAAGAACCATAATACTCGCAAAAATTATTATTCCCATCATTGTTCTTTACCTTTCCCTTTACCATGAGTACTTAATTTTCTATAAAAATCTTCCGAACTCTCCCCTTCCGTCATTTCTGGAACATAGTTTTTTATATCTTCCATTATCTCTTCTTTTGTCCTTTTCTTCTTTTCCATAACTATCCTATAATTTATTATTATTTTGCTGGAAAATTAATACCCCTGGCAGGATTCGAACCTGCAAACCCCGGATTCTAAGTCCGGTCCATAAGCCAATTCTGGTACAGGGGCTTAAAAAAATGACCGAAGGGATAAAACTTTAATAGTAGCGTTTATCCGATGGGTCATTAATATGTTTACCGCTTTTGCTACAAAAAGATCCGGTAGGTAAATTTCTATTAAAAACATTTGTCTCTTATTCTTCCAACATTATCAAATATGCTCCACCTATGTTTGAGGAGTTTTATTTTGCTCTCTAAATGGCAAGTAAATTCAATTATTTCTGCCTCCGCTATTTTCCGCATAGTTAGTTTGAAATCTTCTAATTGAATTTCTTCAATTTTTTTATTTTTTGCTTGAGGACGCAAATCTTTTCTATTCAAATCAATAATATCAAATGTTTCGCAATCATTAAGATCTATAATTTTTTCTTTCATAATTTTTCCATTAAAATTCTAAAATAACTAAAGGTACAGAATCTATTTCCTGATTAGCAAAGGCTTCCTGTCTATCTTGCGACCAAGGGAAAGTTTTAACTCTACTCTTTTTAGACGGTTCATTACAAGAACTTAAAAAAAGTAAAGAAGACATCATCAATATAAATAATACATTTTTCATTTTATTTCACCATTCAAATTTAAGATTTTCTGAAAATAAAGTTTCATCTTTAAACTTACAATTTTTACAATAACTAGATTTTTTACAACTACAAGCCAAACATGCATCTTCATTAAATTTATCATATTTAGTTTTAAAGACGATAGGAATCTTGTTCCAATATTGTTTAGATCTAATCATCATCCTTCTTTTACTTTTATAACTCCTTTTAATGGGAATTTTATTACATCTATTAGCGTCCGGATGAATATCGGGGACAATTTTATATTTTCCTGCCTTCCAAATTTTAACTAGGCATTCTACTTTTTTCATTAACAAGGATATCCTTCCTCTAAATTACCATTTTTGTCTGTATAAAAGTTTCCATTAAAAGTGTCGCTAAAGCAACAAATACCTTCCCAATCCTCCAACTGGAAATTCTCATCTTCTGCCATATATTCAATAACTTCTTCTTTAGTATCAAATCCTTCATGGTGAGAACAGGTAAAAATATCTCCTGTCTTTTCCCAATGGTCAGGAATCCAATAATGTTCTCCATAGACTTTATAACCATACCAATCAGTCTGTACTAACTCACAACCACAATAAGGGCATTCCATTATAAAACCTCTTCTAGAATTCTCCAACTTTTTAAAGTATTACCATCAAGAACAATCTCAACAGGCTTTCCTACTAAATCCCTAACTCTTTTAACCTTAGCCTGAGATAGAAGTTCATCAACCTTATAAGTCATATCTGACATATGCTTATCTCTATCTTTTTCAGTCCATTCACAATTTTCAGAACAATCTATTATACTTTTAGCCCAAAAACCTATAAAATCGCCACATCCGCTACCTTGCATTTTTAGGGTAACATCTAAACCCAAACAAGCGTCCTGATAACCACCATATCCGAAACTAGCACATTCAATTTTTCCTAATTTCTTCTTTTCCATTATAGAACCTTTCTTTTTCTAATTTTTCCGCGTAAGAAATAAAATCCATAATTATAGAATCAAAATCTTCTGCATTATTAGTTAATCTTTTTCTTATTTCTTCTAGCTTATTCATCTTCTATAATAGCCAACTGACCACAAGCTGCTCCGGCTTCAACTTCCGCCTGAGTTGCTACTGCTACTGCATAATCAAAACCTGCGTTTTCTAATTCTTTTCTAATCTTTTCCATGTTACAAATCTCCTTTTTAAATAAATTTTAGTTTCTTTAAATTAAATTAACTGAATCTATAATCCCATCCCCCAATTCATTAGACTCGCTAATAGAATTAGGATTGATAGGACTCAATTTTATAAAGAAATATTCTGGATCAAAATACTTCTTCAACTCTTCAATATCAAAATCTTCTTCATCTACTAATGTTAAATTAATAGTTGTTTTTAAATTACTCTTTGTTCTAATCTGACCTAACTCCTTAATAGTCATTTTATTCTTATAAGGAATCAACTCATTTCTTCTTTCTTCGTCTAAAGAATGCAAAGAGATCTGCAAAGTTATATTATCTTTTATCCAAGAAAAGTCAGAACCCTTAACGCCTATTGTAGAAATGTAATGATGGATATCGGTGTTAGGATAAATGCTATCAATCATTCCAATAGCTTTTTTAATATTATCTATATTAAGAAAAGGTTCTCCCATTCTTGTATAATTAATCTTAAATTCTTTAGAATAATCCGGAGACCATTCTCCCTTGCTTATTCCGCTACATACTTGTTGATAGATTTCTACGCCAGTTAAATTTCTATACTTCTTCAACTTCCCTGTAGCACAAAACTTACATCTAACAGGACAACCTGACATACAGGAAACTCCAACCATCCATCTATCTTCTCTACTTCCTAAGTCCTTATTATCTAAAAGATTTTGTTTTCTTCCTATTGCATCTTTTGTATAATATGGTAAGAAAGTTTCTGTCACTTCCAAAGGATAATCATCTTCTGTATTAAAAAGAAATACTTGACCATTCTTAAAACATTTTTTCTTAACAAGTTCCATATAAAACCTTTCTAGTGAAATGGATTTAAAATTAAAGCTTTTACTTTTTCAATATGAGAAGGACATAAATCTGTTTCTGACCATCCATCTTCAATATCTTCTTCTGTTAATGCCTCTACATAAACTTGTCCCCATTCAGGAGAATAATCTCCTTCCCAAAGGTCATATAAAGGACTATAACCGTTTCCTTCTGAATCCCTTGACATTATTATTTCTCTATCAGGGTCTACTGCCATTAATTTAGCCATTAATTCTCTAACATTCATGAGAATCTCCTATATTTCAAAAATAATATTTACTTTCTACAATCATAAAGTAGCAGTAAATTAAATGTATCTTGCTGGAAATTTCATTTCATATCAAGATGGAAAATCTTTAATAATTTATTGTTCCACAATCAGTACATTCATAAAAGTATTCTACCATCAATTCATTAAAGCCTAAAGTAATTAAACCTATTAAAATTCTTTCTCCAGTAGTATTATTACATTCTTTTATTTGAATAGTACCTTTTCTACATTTCTCACAATATTTTTTAATCATCTCAGGCATATTATAATTCCTTTTCCATTGAATCTTTTATATTTTGGATTAAATAAGGTTCTTCTTCGGATTTAAAAATTAAAGTCTCTAATACTTTTACGGAATTCATATCAGGATATTCTCTAAGAATACCCCTAAATGCTTCTTCTATAAAACCATTACCATAGCCAAAACAACCATCTAAATCAACTAAAAGAAATTTCCCCTCTTTTATAGCTTTCTTTAATTTAGGCAGAAGACATAATTCTCTGAAATTTTCTCCAGAAAATTCTCCTTCTCTAGCATATCTAGGGCCAGGGGAATCTGTAAATTCTTTAGCAATAACCAATTCAATTTGTCCTTTATGTTCTCCCTCTTTATAAAAAAAACAATAAGATTTCTTCCTTAAATATTCACAATTTATATAATTTTCTATTTTTCTGTTCTTTTTATCATACTTTTTAGATTTTTCTTTTTTTACATAATTTTTAGACTTAATAGGTTTAGATTCATAAACGGGGAATTTTTTACAATGAAAACTACACCCAAAAATATCACTTTTAGAAGTTCGGTGTTTGCATTCTTCACAAAAAACTGTTTTAAATTTATTTTTTATCCATTTTATCATCTTTATCCCTTTCTTCAGATCCTAAATCTCCTTCATATATCCCAAAACGACTCATAGCCCATTTAGAACTAGAATCTAAATCCTGATACCATGAGATTCTTTTACATTCTTCGCCGCCTATTGCAACTAATTTGTTTTCTTTTTCAGACATTTAATTAATTCCTATCTTTAGATTCTATATATTTATAAAGAATATTACTAATTCTAGACCTTAACTGTTGAGCATTATGAAATTTTTTAGAACAATCTCTTAACTCATTAGTCAATTCTCTAATTTCATGATCTTTTAATTTAGCTTTTTCCATAGTTATCCTTGTACAATAGCACATATGCCCTTATTTGATCTTCTTCTTCTTTTATAGTTTCTATTGAACCATCAAGATATTGTTCATTATATTGTCTTATGCTTATATTGTCTTATGCTTATATAGTAATGAGCAAGTAGAGTATTAATTCTATGTATATTAGCCCCATCCTTTAAATCTTCTATGTCTTTGACTAAAGAGTATATGGCTGTGTATTTTTCTATAGACATCCTATTCCTAATCTATGCAAACTGTCATTACAGTTACAGATAGCAACTTTTTCTTTTGCATATAATTTAATTCCATCATTTGTCGTATAAACATGATAAAGACCATCATCTTCAGTCTCTTCTTCTGAATAATCTTCTTCTGTTCTTAGTCCATATTCTTCTATCCATTTCTTAAACACCCATTCTTGAGTTGTCTTGTCTATTTGAAACCAATATTCATGAAAAATGTAATTCTTTCTTTCCTGTAGATAAAAAGTTTTACCATTTTGACCGTAAGTTATTACTCGATAATCTAAACTAATTGCTATTATTTCTTCCATTTTAAAAATCCTTAAATTAAATTTATCTATTATAATTGGTAAGGAAATGTTTCTTATTTTGCTGGAAAATCGAGGAAAAGGGCAAGGAGGGAATTGAACCCTCGTACACAGTTTTGCAGACTGCGACCTGAAGCCACTCGGTTACATGCCCATATTAATTAACCTTCTATCCATAAATCATTTTCTTTTAATATATCTATGAATTTTTCTTGTGCTTCGTTAACGGAATTTCCATATTCTTCTGCCGCTTTTTGAAGCTCTTTTAATTCATTTGTAGAAAAATAATCTTGAATTATATAACATATCTCATCAGGAGTATGATAACAATTATTTAATTCTTCTTTTATCTCTTCTATACTCATTTTAAAATCCTTAAAAAATTAATGGGGAGGGTTGGAGTCGGACCAACAAAGCCTGTTAGCAATTCAGGCACCTAAGTTACGACCTTCGGCTGTCTCACCTTCCATCGCAATGATGGCGGAACTCAATTTCGATATTAGTTCATCTAAATTTCTCATTATACTGTACACATATAATTACAACTTCTTTAAAATTCCTAGCATCTACGTTTTTATCCATAACAGCCTCCCCGTATATAAAAAGGACCAAGGACCGGACTTGAACCGGCAATGAAAGTTCCACAAACTTCCGTGTTGCCATTACACTACCTTGGACATATAAGAATCAAGGACGGAACCTAAAATCCGCCTATACCTCTGAGATCAACCCTGAGGACTATCTCTTACAACCATTACATCCGAAGATGCTTCTTCCCGTAAGTAAACGGGATGGTTCCTGATTGTAAGCCTTGCCTATCTTTCATTGTAGTATCAAGATTCTATTTATTTTCTGAAGTTATTACTAACATATCATTAGGAATAACAGTACTTAACTTTTTTCTTTTATTAACATATAATTTACAAATCTTATCAGCTTTTTTGTTGCTTATACCTTTGTCATCTCTTTTACAAGGATCTATGTAACATAAGCCTCCTTCTTGCCACCAACATGATTTGCATTTTTCTTTCATAATGGATGCAGTAGGACTCGAACCTACAAGCCACAGTTAAGTGGACAAGATTTACAATCTTGGGAGCCAGCCAATTGCTCAATACACCCTTTTTAATTTATATTTTTATGAAAATTAATTTCGCATTGTTCGCATAATGGAGGCCAAATAGGTAAGCCTTGGCATCCACATTCAAACCCTGAACAACAAAAATCAGGTTCATAATCTTCTACGAAATTATCACAACATAAACATTTAGTAATATTTTTTTCTTTTTTATCTTCCATAATACTTCTATAATTAATCTTTATCTTGCTGGAAAAAATGCTTATCTAATTCTTCAACAGTTTCTCTTACGTAATATTTCCTACCTGATATCATTTGTAAAATAGTACATTTTTCACTTTTCCAGTTTCCTCTATAATAACTTTCTATCTCATTAATGTTGATTCTCATTTGTTTATCACTAATTCCAGTAATCAGTAACAGTGTTGGCTTATTCTTAATATATAAATAATTATCTGGATATTCTTGATGAACTATTTTTACTTCTTTTTCTTCCATATCTATTTCCTTTTACTCCTGAAATTCCATTTCTTCAAAATCTTTTAAAACCATTTGAAATTCTTCGAAATCTTTACAATTCTTAAATCTTCTTTTAAATACATCATTCATCTCATTATGATGTTCTGCACAAATAGCACTTATTACACTCATTTTAAACTCCTAATTAGAGAAATGATCTCTTTAATATCTTCGTAAAGCATACATAACAACCCAATTATACATGGAACCATTATTAATATAACTATTGTATTAATTATTAAATTTATCATTCTAAAATTCTCCTTTAATTAACAGAAGGTAGAAGAATCGAACTCCCAACCTTTCGGCTGGCATGGCTTTCAAGGCCAATTATCCCCATGGATGCTACCTTCTAAATATAGAACATTTAGTTCGATTATTCTTACCATCAATTAAGAGATTCGCCATATCATCGAGAGGCACTCGGTAAGACATACCTAAATGTTCTATAAACTCATCCGGTAGGGCTCGAACCTACGACAAATTGGTTAACAGCCAATCACTCTGCCAACTGAGTTACGGATGAATCAAGTACTAAAAGAAAGGATCTTGCACCCTTCAACCTCGGACTTAAAGGTGCACCGCTGACCGAAGCTCTGCTACTTGAGACTTATTTCAATACTAATTTATTCTTTATTTTCTTTTTCTTTGCTTTCTTTATCCATCTCTTTTATAGCATTATGCAAAACAATTAAACAGACCATACATTCTGAATAATTTGATTCTTTATACTCAGATAAATCTATTTTTTCTAATTCTTTTATAAAATCATGTTCAAATACAAAATTACTACCACTATTAAGTCTGTCCATCTCTGTTATAAAAACTTTATATGCTTTAACTCTTAATTCAAAATCAGTCATTTTTCTCCTTTTAATGCTAACTATTGTAAACATTTATATTTCTTAACCAATATTTATATAATATTCCAATATGATATCTATACATATCAGGTTCTATATAACTTCCAAAACCACCAAAATTCATACCTACATAAAAATCATCAATATGAATAGCACTACTATAATCATCTAAATGATATTTGACCCCATCGACCCAAGTAGTCCAATATCTTCCATGTCTTTTAGTAGAACTTACCCCTGTCTTTGTTATCCAATCATAAAGTCTAGAATGATATTTTTTTTGAAGTTCTTTCTTTTCTCTTTCTCTCTTTTGTTCAATTTCCCAATCATTCAAATGCTCTTCTTCATTATAAGACATATCATTTCACCTTTCTTTAAAATTAAAATAAAAGACGAAAAATGCTCTTTAAGACAAGGTTGAACTCGAATCAACGACCTTGTGTGCAAATTGCCGATAACACGCTCTACCAACTGAGCTACTCGTCTAACGCCTTGCTTATAAATAAGTGACTGGCATTTTTCATCTTTAAAGCCGTTAGTATAGTCAAAGAGAAGGAATCGAACCTTGAGACTAACATAGACTAATATGCTATCTTTACCATATCTCCTACTAACGACAATATACTTATTATTTAATTTTATTTTGCTGGAAAATAAAAAAGGGAGGGTTTTCTTAGCCCACTTAGGACGCAACCAACTACCCTCATGAGCGGTCTCATCACCTGTCCGTTCCGAAGTAACAAGACAGGAATTAGCTAATAACAGATAGGACAGGATTTGAACCTGCAAGCCCTTCCGGAACGCTCGCCTTCCAAGCGAGGTAAGTCACCAATCTAATGCCTATCTAAATAACGGACAAGAGAGGAATTGAACCTCCAAGGCTTTTTACGGCTCGTCTCATTAGCAGTGAGGTGCGGTCACCAATCCGCTTGCTTGTCCAGTTTGAGATATTTTTTGTAATAACTATTACTATTCAGTAATAATGGATGTTATATTTTGTTATATCTCGACCACTCGTATAGTAAGCTTCGGTGATAGGCTGAACGAGTATGTTAATCTCTTAAGTCTTTTAACCAATTGAATTCTATATCAGATATAATTACATATCTTTTAATATCATCAGATGTTAAGACAGGTAACTTATAATAAGATCCTGTAGACTCTTCATCTTGATCATTTTTTATCTTCCAATTTTTTTCTTCAATAGTTTCAAAATCGACATATAAAAGACCCTCTTCGTTCTTCTCAGGATTTTTTAATTTATCTCCGTAAGTATCTATTTGTTCAGTTATTAGAATCTTATTAGTTTTTTCATCTACCCAAAAATAATGACTATTAAAGAATTTATAAAGTTTCTTATATCTAGACATTTTTAACCTCATTTGCTAAATCAACGTTAACTGCCTTTTTTCCTTTTTCTCCATTCGCAATATCAAAGATAACTGAATCACCTTCTTTTAGTTTCTTATGCTCTTTAATATCAGAAAAATGAACAAATAAATCATTTTTTTCTATGTCTTCAATAATGAAACCATAGCCTTTCCTTAGATTAAACCAACTAACAATCCCTTCTGACATCATAAAATCCTCATCGAATAAAAGTTAATAAAATTATTAATACCAACTCTTATTATATCGAAATTTTAATTCACTAAAAATCATTTTTCTTTTTTTATTCTTTCTAATTTATAAGGTATACGTCCATTAATACGACCACAATTATCGCATGGATGAGTTCTATGAGCATAACAACCTCTAGAACAAGGAGGTTCAATCTCTTTAGGTTCTTTTTTAATATATGGTTTAGGTCCATATTTATTCCTCTTCATCTTCTTCCTCATAATCTTCTATAAAAGTTAAACCATTAGCTACTCTATCTATTATATCATCTATTTCAGTATCTAACATTTTATCAACTTCTTGTTCTTCTTCAAAACTTAAAACATCCTTTTCTGAAAAATCAATGCCTAAATCAAATTCATTTTCTTCTTTTTCTTCATTGGGATCTTCAATACCTTTAGATATTTCTATAAATCTTTCTTTGAATTCCTCTCTGAATTTATCATCTATCATCTTGGAAACTCCTTATATATTGGAAATTCTGGTAATTGTTCAGGTAACTTATCACCTATCGGCATCCAATAATAATTTTTATCATTCATTTTAGATACGGGAGACTTCCATTCTCCAATATCCCATGCAACTTTATATCCTTCATTGATCCATTCAAGTTTGGAGAATTCTTCTTCTTGATATAATTTAACTGCTGTATTATAGCTAAATCTATCTCCTACTATATATTTTCTGTGCTGACATCCATTTTGTTTAGTTAATACTGTTCTCCATTCGTAGAAACCATTGATACCTATTGTAGCTTGATATTTTAGAGCAAATTCTTCATTCTTAACATTTTTATTATTTCTTTTATTAAATTCTGTCCAGTCATAATTATCTACTTCTACTCTTCCTATTACCATGTTACATCTTGGTATATCTAACCATTCTCCATCTAAGCCTTGCCATCTTAATACTGACAATGATATTATGTTTTGACCAATTTTAGGTTTTTCATCTTTAAAAGATATCCATTTTAGTTCTTTTTTATTTTTCGCGAAAGATAAATTAGGAAAGCCTAATAAACTAATTATACCCGTAGATTTTAAAAAATTTCTTCTATTCATAATAATTCCTTAATCAATTTTTTCTAACATTATTACTTCTTTTTTGTTTATACCAATCGCTTTTCCACATCTCTTGAATAAGACAATTAATAGCATCGGAAATACTATGACTAGGAATTATACCTTCTTCTATCTGATTATTTAATTCTTTGCATGCCTCTTTATATGCTTTTTCTGTCCTAAACATTTTAATTCCTTATATCGTAATGTCTTACGACTTTAATTATTATTTATATCTTAATTCGTCATATCTTGCGAATTATCTTCATCTTTGGGGAATATTCTTATTAAATCCCCTTCTATAATTGTAATAGGAGGACATATCTTTTTCTTATTAGGATCATCAGGGCCTAAAACAGTTATGCCTTTGCGAGTAGGAAATTCCTTATTTTTCATTATTGCTCCTTTTTAATATCTTCTTCATTTATTAAAGATTCATGATTGAAACCATCTCTAACTCTATATGTCCCATTCATCCCAATAAAGACTATTATACAATTAATATATCTATCCCATTCTCTATTAGGAATCATGGGACGTTCATCTTTTTTGTAATTTAATACTATTTTATCACCTAAATTATAATTCATATTATTCATTCCAAGGATAGTCTCTAAATCTTTTAAGAATATCTTTCAACCATGAAGGAATATCCTGTTTTATTTTATTATTTAAGTCTTCTGCTCCATAATCAGAACTTAAACCCGTCAAATAAGATTCAAAAGCCTCTTCTTTAGTTTTGTATTCATTCCCGTCATCAGTACCTCTTCGCAGAAAACTCCATGATATTCTGCCTCTATTTACCCCGAACTCTTTATTATCATTTTCATTATAATACAAACAAAAATCATCAACACATTTTTTATGAGGATATCTTATCCGTAATTGTCTTAAAAATTCTTGAGAATAGGTTGCTTCTAAGTCAGAATTACACTCCATCTCCAACATAGCATCTTCGGCTAAATATTCATAATTAAACCATTCCAAAAATCCTTCCAATTCGTATTCTTCAAAACTATTCTCCAAACGAATCATATATCTCTTCTCTAAACTATTTAAATAGTCTTTTCGTTCTTTTATTTTTTCTTTTTGGATATGTAGAGGGACATCTCTTATGTCATTTTTAATAACTAAATGTTTATCATCAGACCAAGAATTACAATACCTAAAAGTGTATTCATAATAATTCTTATCTAATATCTTATCATAAGTTATTTTTTCTTCAAAAAGATCATCAAATCTACTAACTAGCTTATCAATTAAAAAATAATATTCTTTATATTTTTCTCTATGTTCTTTTTGTCTATTATCTCTTTCCTTTTCAAATTGTTCAGGATCGAACTGAGGTTTATCTATATCACAATCAGTAAGACCTAGAGGATTCTCAATAGAATCATTACTAAAATCTTCTAAAAAATGTTCATCTACTACACTTTTGGGATCACCCAAATCTTTTAAAGATACTTTTTCCATAAAAAATTCCTTTCTAATATAATTAATATTTTTCTAATAAATATTATTATATAAAAAAATTGGCACTTTGAAATGAATTAAAAAAGCTTTTAATCGATTCTTCAATATCTTCATCATATTTTATTCTATGAAGAATTATTCCATGCTCTTTACAAAACTGAGCATCCAATTTGTCTTTAAGTTTTGTTTTTTTGAATTTATATTCTGCTTTCTTTAAGGACATACCATTAAAACAAACTGGTCTGAAATGCTGTTCCCCATCATATTCCACCATCATTTTTACCCCATCTTTGTTTAGCCAAAAATCACATAATCTCCTATGGTGATAATGTCGATATTTACTCCATATCTTTTTTTGTCTTGTAATTTCCCAATCTGGAAAATATTTATTTAATAATTCAAAAGTCTCTCTCTCTGATTTGCCCCAAGAACAATCTGGACAACCATTACCCGCTACCCTAGACCCTTCTCTACTTCCACTTAAATGATTCCCTGCCGATTGAAGGAATTCTCCATGCTCTGGGCAAATAATAATTACCTTTTTTGTCAAACGTTCATATTCTACTTTAGAATAATCATACTTATCACCATGAACCTTTTTAGCCCTTTTAATAAATTCTTCTGTTGTTAATTTTTGTTTCCCACTACATTTTGAACATCCATTACCTTCTGAACATCCATTGCCCCTTGAATATTTCCCTCCCCTCATATTGCCTCTTATATGTTTAGTGGGGCTTTGAAGGAATTCTCCATGCTCTGGACAAATAATAATTACTTTGGTATGCATATTTATATATTCTACTTTAGAATAATCATATTTATCTTCATGAATTTGCCTAGCTCTTTCGATAAATTTTTCTGTTGTAAGCTTTACATTCCCAAAACAATCTGGACACCCAGAATTTGTTAAATAATGAATACCTGCCGATTGAAGAAATTCCCCGTGTTCGGGACAAATGATAATTATTTTATCTTTGCCTCTTTTATATTCTACTTTAGAGTAATCATACTTATCTCCATGAACTTTTTTAGCCCTTTTGATAAATTCTTCTGTTGTGATTTTTGTTCTCCCCCCACAATCTGGACATCCACAGCCTCCTATTTTTGTCGTTGAGCTTGTATGGCTATTGGGAGCTTGAAGAAATTCTCCATGTTCTGGGCAAATAATAATCACTTTATCTTGAACCGTTTTATATTCTACTTTAGAATAATCATATTTATCACCATGAATTTCTTTAGCTTTTTCAATGAATTTTTTCCGATATTTTATTCTTTTCTTTTCAGCGTTAATTTCTTTGGCACACTTTGGGCATCGGCATCCATATATATGATTTTCTGGGCTCTGAAGAAATTCTCCATGTTCTGGGCAAATAATAATTATTTTATCTTTGCCTCTTTTATATTCCACTTTAGAATAATCATATTTATCTCTATGAGCTTGTCTAGCTCTTTTAATAAATCTTTTTTTTCTTTTGAATGAATCATCATCTGAAATTCTTTTACTCATTTATATTCCTTATAATAAAATTCTTAATATTTAGAAATTTTATTATAATAAAAGTAATGGCACTTTTTAAGAGATACTGTCATAAAATGACTACTTCGATGAAAAATACTGGATGAGGGTTACGATCCCACTTCTTCTGGTTACAAATCAGATGTTCTCCCGATTGAACTAATCCAGTGTAAAAACCCCCTATCACGGTTACGATCCGAGTACTTCTCTTCGACAGAGAGATGTGATAGCCAGTTCACCAATAAGGGTTTTAATGTGGGTAACAGGACTTGAACCTGCAACATCCAGTTTGGAAAACTGGCACTCTACCAATTGAGTTATACCCGCTTATAAAGCTTTGAGAGGGAATCGAACCCTCGTATCGACTTCGGCAAAGTCACATTTTTCCATTAAACTACCAAAGCGTAAATTGTAATATATCATTGACAGGATTCAAACCTGCAAAGGCCACCTGGCTTTGACCCAGACTACACCTAATTTTGGAGCGGTTTCAATGGTTTACCAAAATACCTTCTCGCCGCTTGCGTATGTCAATTCCGCCACAAGAGGACATATTACAACTTTTTAATTAAAAATGATCAAGACAGGATTTATTAGTCTCTCCTATCAGATGTACGGTCTGTCCTGTATAGAGAGTTCTCGCAAGGAGGCATTACGCCCTAGGCTAAAAAGCCTCGTGATAATCTTTAATTAATGGAGACAATGGGAATCAAACCCAACACAGATTGATTGCAAGTCATTCTCGCCCTCTTGGAACATGTGCCCCCTTATATATTATAAATCTTTCAAAATTTCTCTAGGTGTTAACACCCTAGTCCAATAAGACCAGTTACCATCTTTAAGATGTAAATGTCTTTTTTTATGACAGTTGCTACAGGTTACTTCTAGATTTTCCTTTTTATTATTTTTTCTATTACCATCAATATGATGAATATTTAAAAGATATTCTATTTTATTAAAACAATCTACGCATCCTAATTTAATCTCCTCTCTCATATGATCTCTATAACTGTGTTCTCCTGTACCTGTTCCAAAATGATCCGGTCTTATCTCAGGACATTTCCCTCCTAATTTCTGAGCTTCTTCCTTGCATTCTCTATTGCAAAAATAGAATCCATGTTTAGCTAACTTTAATTGTGATACTTTTCTTTCTATTTCTTTATTACAATTAGTACATCTAACTATAACTCTGTTTCTACTTCCCTTCCTACTACATTTTATACAACAATATTTTTGAGATTTCTTCTTCTTCTTTTTTCTTAAAAACTCTTTATTACAATATTCACAATTATGTTTCTCAGCCTTTCTTCTAACTCCACTTTCGATAACGTACAAAATTTCCATTTCAAATCCTTATATAATTAAATAACATTTAGTTCATTAATTATATATTCGATATAAAATGGGAGAACTCCTCCTTTGCATTGCAAATTTTTTACAATTTCTTATCTTTTTTTAATAATTTAATAAAGACTTTCGTGTAGTAATATCTATCACCTTTAATATGATGACTTTTCTCGACAAAATCATCAAAATCATTAGCTAATACATTCATCTCTGCTTTCCTGAGTTTAGGAACTTTTCGAGATTTTGCATCGTATTCAGACTGATCTTTATGTTCTATAAAATATTTACTATTAAGATCTACAATACTTTCTTTAATACATCTTAAGTGCCTATGATTCATTCGATTTTTTAACTTTTGATAATTTTTATTATGAGGTTTCTTACATATATTAAAATAAATAAATATTAACGTTAACCCATTTAATGCTAAGCTCAAACTTCCTATTATCATAAATTAAGACCCCTTTTCTTCTTTTTCTTCTTTTTCTTCTTTTTTAAATAATTGCAGAACCATTGAAAGAACTGTTAAGCCAGTTATTAGCCCTAAACATAAGTTCATGCTATTAACTTTTTCAGCAGTTCCTAATAAAAAAATTAATATCATACCTGTAACAACAATACTAGACATTCCAGATACTTTACTCATTAAACCTTTTAATACTTCTAACATATTTAATCCTTTTCTAATAAATAATAAAAATAAAAAAGTAAAAAGAAAGATGATAGGGATTAATGGTCCTTCTCATTATTATATTAAACGTCTTTAATTTTTTTCTCTATCCGATGCTTATACTCAACTTAAGAGAACATCGTATTAATATATTATTAGTACTATATAACATATTAATATTTTTACTTCTTTATAAAATTAACAAGCAGTTAGTTTCTGCCACATATTAAATCCGTAAAAGAATCGAACTTATCTACTTGGATGTACATCCAAGCTATCGCCAGATCCGGTTATGTCAGGCTACTACACCTTTGTTATTAAAATCTCCCCGTCCGGATTCAAACCGAAACCTCACGGCCCCAAACCGTGAATGCAATCAAGTAACACTTCGGAGAGTTAAAATCAATATCAGTCCGTCTGGATTTGAACCAGAGTCTCAAGCTTCCAAAGCTAGCGGATTAAACCAAGCTTTCCCACGGACAGTTTTAATATATAGGGTTTCGTACCTATCCTTTTTAAATTTCAAATGCCATTTAAAATTTTAAAAGACGGTTAATTTTAATTGTACCAAACTAACAAACATCGCTATTTTTGCTTTAGGATGTAATAGTTCATCCTTACTTTTTACGACAAAGAAACGGTTTGATAACATAGTTTTCTCTAGGCTACTGTTTCACCCATCAGCAACTTGGGTTATTTGACACGCTCAAATAAGTAAAGCGGCTATATTCTTTAAGTTTTACAAGTTAAAAATATATCAAAAAATAACTTGGGCATTATTCTTTTTTATCCATTAATTCTTTTAATATTATATCCAATGCTTTTTGAGCTTCTTTACTTAAAGGCTCTTTTTTTTGTTCTTCTGCTTTTTCAAAGAAATGTTTTATTCCTTCTATTTGAAATCCTATAATATCATCGAGAGAAACATCATTACTTCTTTTTAATAATAAGGTTAAGTAAGGATTAACCCAATGAGCATAATAATCTTCTTTTCCTTCTAAATACTCTGCAAGATCATGTTTCTCATCATAATAATAAAACTTTTCTTTATCACATTTCATAATTTTCCTTATATTGTTACAAAACATTGATTTCCTAGAAAGATAATTTCTTTTAAATTTTTTATAATTTGAACGTCCGCTGTCCATAGTTTTTTATCAAAACAATCCTTACTCATACTCTTTTGAAGTATTTTATGCATTTCTGGAGAAATTAAAACTTTCTTAACAACAAAATCATCTTTTTCTATTACTTTAAAAGCTCTACCAATTGCATTAGCAATATTAAAACCTTCTTCATATGATTCTTTTATCTCATAATTAGGAATGACAAAAGAAGGACAACTAGTTATTTCCATATCATAAAGTTCTTTTTTTTCTGTAACTTTCATTTTTTCCTTTCTTAAATTTTTAAAACAAATTACCCGTTATGCTACATGTCGTCACAGTTTCTGACAGGATTTTAGCCTCTACTTACAACTAAATTTCATTTGACAAACAATTTAATGTTTATCTGTTATAGTTGCTCGCTTTGGTTAGCCAGTATATCAGGAGCTATTTACCCTCTGGGACTTATTCGCATTTACCCTTCCTCTCAATAGCGTCTGTATGACTTTATCTTAACTCTCTGCCCTTGCGTAAGGCTCAAGCTTCATTCATACCCCTGCATAACAAACAAGACTTCTAATTGCAAGATAAGGCTCGCCTGAAGGACCTAACTACTTAGTCAAATTATCCCGAATAAAATAGAACAGGCTATAACTCTAATCCATCGTACCGATATTTGATACCTTATTTTAATTGGAATAAAAGGAATCGAACCTTTTCTAGCCCCTCATGTGGGGGTCGTGCTACCATTGACACTACATTCCGAACTCAAGATTCCTATATAATTTAAAAATTATAGAAGTCATAGGTAGACTTCATCTTGAGGATTTGTTAATATCTTTATTACCTGAACTTCTTTATTATCATGAATTAAAAAAGTTTTTTATTTCTAGTTTATAAAACAAATAATAAAATTAACAAAAAATTATATAAGTAGGAACTCCCCGTTCCGAAGAACGCTTCATAGTTTTACAGGTCAATTGTTCTAGACCAATATATTCCTAACTACTTTTAATAGCGGGAGGAAGATTTGCACTTCCGGTACAAGGTTATGAACCTCGTGTGTTGCTCCTACACTATCCCGCAATAAAATTATTTTGTAGTACTATAAATACCCTGTTAGTGTTGGGATTTAGGACTCTTTATCCCCTTGCCTACTCTGCTCTAACATGCATCATAGAGTGCTTGTGATACAGACATTTTCCGGAAACGTCTTAAAGATTGCCCTTGATTTAATACAAGTCTTATGACTTACATTAAATCATTTTATAGTACTAAATAGCTATATCAAGATTTGAACTTGAGATAAAACCTTATGAAAGTTTCGTGTTACCAATTACACCATATAGCCTTTTTTCTTTATTAACTTTTAAAATAACAATTACTTACTAATTAACTTCTATCTTGCTGGAAAATATTAAAAAGTCTCATCAGGATAGGATTCCTATCGTTGTCCAGACCCACAACGCGACCCGATTTTTATTATCTGTTTAATATTAATAGCTTTTTAATATTATTACGGTTTCGATAGTCTTAGCACAAAGATCTCTCTTTGCTCGCGAACCTCCTATAACTACATGTAGATTCATGCCACCTAATGAGACTTAATAACTTTTAAAATAACAATTACTTAATTACTTATATCTTGCTGGAAAAATTTAATAATCATAATTTCTTTCTTTTTCCCAATCTACTTTCGGATAGAAAACAACCTGTCCTTTTTCATGAGTAGTCATTGTTTCATTCAAAGGATAATCATAACATTTTAGATTTTCTCCATCAGCCATATATAAACGAACTTCTAAATTCTCATCAAATTCTTCTAATTTCTTTTTTAAGTCTTTAACTGTCATAATAAGCCTTAATCTATAATAACAACATCATATGGCTCTACGTTTTTATAGCTACCATTTACTAACTTTTGACGTTTTATTGTCTTCTCAACCGTAACAACCGATTCTAATTCATTATCAAAAATAATATGAACCTCTAAATCATCATCAAACTCTTCTAATTTCTTTTTTAAGTCTTTAACTTTCATCTTCTATTCCTAACTCATGAATTAAATAATCAACATCATTTTCGATTGATTCCCAAGATTTAAATCTTCTAGTAGAAACCTTTATACCCCCTACCCTTTTAATCTTTTCTAAAAGATGTTCAGGACAACCATTCTTTCTTAATTCTTCAATATCCATAATTATTCATCCTTTTCTTTCTTTAAAAGTTTTCTTAAATAATCATTTTCTCTTTCTAAACATTCATTATCAAATACTAAATAAGTTAAAAGAAAATTTAAGATTTTTAATAATTCCTCAATCTCTATATCACCTTCGAAAGCTCCCTCAAGATCTTCAATGATATTTTTCATCTCTATTTCTATGTCTTTTTTCTCGTTCATTAGATGCTTATGTCCTTGGAAAATAATTGATATAAAAACAATTATATCAATTATTTGTCACTTTGCAAATTTTATCCATTTTCTAATGGTATTATCAGTTACTCCATATTTCCTTCCAACTGCACAATAGTTACTTTCTTCTACTTCTTTTAATAAGAACTCTTTTGAAGGTCTATCTTTAACTTTTCTTTTATTCGCTTTATTACAACTAAAACATCTTTTTGATCGTTTATCGATCTTAGCGGAACAATCTAAACAAAAATTACTTTCAACATTTTTGTTTTTATTTAAATATTTTTGTAATTCCTCATTTAATTTAAGCATAATATCATTTAAATTGTTATTATAAACTGTCTCAACCTGATCTTGAGATATAAAATCTGCATGAACTTCTCTATGGCAATTAGAACAAACTAATATACACTTTTTAACCTCTTGAATAATCTTTTCCCACTTAGATAAAAACCCAATTGTAGCCAAACTAATATCTTTTTCAGAAGGATCTACATGATGAAAATCAAAAGCTTTATAACATTTATTATATCCACAAAAAGGGCATTTGCCTCCAAAAATTTCAACTAGTTTTATTTTACGTTCTTTCCTAGCTTTTCTTTGCCATTCGATGCAGTTTTTATTTTTTTTCTTTTTCTTTTCTTGGATTTCTTCAGGACTTAATGTTTTACATTTTTCTAACTTTTTAGTATTTCCGCTTTTAAATGGAGAACAATCTAAACAATATTTTCTTCTTTGGAAATTTCTCCATTCCCCATCTACAAATTCTCTATTTTTTATCCTTTTTCCGCATAATTTACATAATTTCATAAAATAATCTCCTATATAAAAATAATAAAATGATCTATACTATTTTATATATTCGATATTATAGCTGAGTTTCCTTTATTTTTTTATATATATTTTTCAGCTTAATTCGAAATGGAGACATCCAGAGTTGAACTGGAACCCGAACGTTTTCAGCGTCCTGTGCGACCACCGACACCATATCTCCGTTTAAATAGTTA
>Ga0233415_10000197_pt1 | contig 30757 bp, 41 predicted proteins | sample Na_anoxic_12_MG_FD_188631 | JGI IMG/M metagenome (GOLD analysis project Ga0233415, IMG submission 188631) | Seawater microbial communities from Saanich Inlet, British Columbia, Canada - Na_anoxic_12_MG | ecosystem: Environmental > Aquatic > Marine > Inlet | place: Canada: British Columbia...
ACGGAGGCTGCCCAGGTTGAACCTGGCTCTGAAAGCTACCTAGGTTCTGCCTAAATTGCCGTTGCTCGTAAGTCGTTATAGATTAAGAGGTTACGGTCGAAGTGGCATTTTTAGGTTTTGCACGTGACAAGATGAAATCGGGGGCCTGCTACCGTTACTGCCTTTTTTGCCGATTCGTAAGTCGTTGTGGAACAAGGGGTTACGCCATTCGTCCGAAAACGAGCATCGGCAAACGGCAAAGCAACGGCAAGGTTCGCGGCGCGCCTGAGTGTCCTCGCCTCAGAAATGGGGCGCCCTGGAAGCGGTGCATTAGGTGCTGGTCGAAGGGGGTTCGAGAGGGGTTCGAATAGGCGATTATGGGTCATACTGGGAGCCTCGTGCTGAATGGTGGGCGGGCCCGGGCGGGTAGAGTGTAATCGACCCCCGACCGACACGTTCACGACGATCAGTTGCCCGGGCCCGGCCCGTCTATTCGTCATAAAGCTCTCGCCACGACGTGGCGTATGCCCGCAGGCGCCGGCCGGTGGAGGCCTGGACTTCCGCCCACTCCGCGTCATCGTCGATCCGATGAAGGTTTTTAGGCGCGTCGTTCGGATCGCCGCAAAATAGCCCGAGCGTCGCAATATTGTGCCGCCGCCCCCACGCGCCATATTCTCGCTCCCACTTTATGTGCCAGCCGCGTACTGTGGGTCGGTCACCACGATTCCACGCTTGCATAGCCTCGAGCTGCTCAGTGGTCGGCTCCGCGTCAGCCTCAATCACGTAGGTTAGGCGCGTGCGACCCCGCCGGCCCGTCCCTGTGTGGTGAGCTTCGGTGAGTGCCATGACCTCGACGGCGGCTCGAACGCTTACGCCATGACGCTTTGCCCAGCGTCCGATCGTGATTTTTCCTTCGACTTCAGCCTGGATCATACGCCTGGATCGGCCCTCGCCATAGTCGTAACCGCCAACCGGTCGCGTGGGAATCATCGTTTCGTTACTTCCCGTCATCATCGTTTCCCTCCATAATAAGTGTACGACACAAATAAGCGGCAGTCAAATAACAAAGCGGAAAAAAGGCGAAAAAACTTGACCGTGTCCGTCCGATGTCGTACACTAATTATGATGAGCGAGAAAAAACGGAGCAACGCTGGCCGCAAACCCATCCCGGACCCACGCAAACTACGCGTAGAGGCGCGCGTAACGGAGCGCGAAATGCGAGCGATCGACGCTCGCCGTAACGGGCTGACGCGGTCGGGGTGGGTGCGAGGGCTGATCCGGGCGGCGCTGGCGCTAGAGTAGGCGGTTGGCGGTGAGGTTGACGTCATGCGGGGAGCCTCGCAGCTACGGCGAGGCATTGAGCGCCGCAGCGATGGTCTCTTATGCAAGGTAACAGCATCTGGAGGCGGCGAGTGGCGGCCTGGTGGTCGGTCACGTGAGGGTGTTCACGCCGCCAAACATCGACCTTGAACGCGATGTTGTTGCGGATTCCTTGCGGCATCCGATCCCACCAGAGTGCCATCGTGGTGACGGCCTGGCCGATCGCGACGCGATCAGCCTGGGCGGCTTCGATGAGCATGACGCGATAGGCGTCGTCGAGTGTAGCCAACGCCTGGGCGACGGTTTGCGGCTCCCTGTCGGCAACCAGAGAGCTTAGAGGGGTGTCTGACGGGGCCGGGTGCGGCGGCGGTCGGTCGGTAGCAGCGGCGAGCTGCTGGGTGGGCAGCGGTTGAGCAGCAAGCTGATGGGCGGCATGGTTGTAGCCAAGGCGATTGACCCAGCGGGCGGCGGCGACCGTAGACGGAGGGTCACCGGTTGGACACTGTTCGGGGTTTGTTAGCTCCTTGATCGCGCGATGGGTGTGATGACAGTTAGCGCTGCGCTTGCGTTGACGCGCGGAGGCCATGGCACGCTTGTAATCGGCGTCGCCGGCGGCGCGTTGAATCCACTTGTGCAGATCGTGCCTGGCCCAACGTGAAAACGGCTTGAACGGGTACTTGCCCCGATCGCAGTTCCAGCCGTAGTAAGCGTCTATCGTGGCGATCAGGTCAGCAGGCTTGTAACCGGCGGCGATCAAGCCGACGGCCTGGATCATCATCTTGGTCTCAATCGCCTGGCAATTGCCAATCCGATACGCCCACCAGGCGCACACGAGCAGCGCGCCCTTGGCGTGACGTGGATCGAATGCGGGGAGCTTGCGGGGTGCGGGCGTGTAACGATCGCAAAGGGCGCCCTTACCCTCGACGTCCAACCTGTTGGCCCAGACGCGCAGCGAGCTCGCACTGCAGCGCAAGCCCTCGGCGTGAGCCTCTTGTACGATCGCGGCGGCGTGGCTGGTCGCGGAAATCGAGGGCTGATCGGCACAGAGCTTTCGCCAACGCTCAACGAGGTACAAACGCAGGCGGGCGCGGCGGTCGGTGGGCGCGTGGAACTCAGTCTGGCCGGCGACAAGCTGGCGAGAACGGTAGTCGATCACACACTCGCAGCGACCGTCAGGCGAAGCGGGAAAGCGTGCAACGCCACGCACGCGGTCGCCAGTGCGACGCACGGTAACGTGGAGGTCGGCGACGTCGATCGTGGCGGCGTTGTCAGGATCAGCCGTCAACACGCGGCCTCCAATTGTCGGGCCTCACCTTGGAGTGACATACAGTTGTCACACGCCTGGCACGTTGTGGCGATCTGCTGGCCGAAGTGGTCGCATAGAGCCCAGTGACGACACGAAGTCCACGACGGGTCGGGCGGCAAGCTACAATAGAGCTCGATCAACTCGAGGGCCTCTTCGAGCGGGCCGATATTGGTGACGTCGTCGCGCGGGCCGTCGCGATTAGACAAGAGTGACAAGCAGGTATCGTAGTCGTTCGAATGGTAGAAGATGACGCATTCGGCGGGCTGGCCGTCGCGACCGGCGCGGCCGATCTCCTGATGATACTGCTCGAGCGAGCTGGGCATTTGGGCGTGCACAACGTAACGGACGTCGGGACGGTCGATGCCCATACCGAACGCGATCGTGGCGACGACGACGTCGACGCGGAAGTGCATGAAATCCGATTGGACCTGACGCCGCTCGCGGGGATCCAGGCCGGCGTGATACGCCAGGGCGTTAATACCGTTGAGCTGCAAAAAGCCGGCCACCGCCTCGGTCTCGAGGCGACGCATGCAGTAGATGATGCCGGCCTGGTCTTGGTGGGCACGAATGGAATCGAGCAGTTGGCGGTCAAGGTCCATGCGCTGCTCGACGCGCAGGCAAAGATTGGGCCGGTCGAAGTCGCCGACGAGAACGTCGGGCTCGCGCAAAAAGAGGCTGCCGACAATCTCGTCACGCACACGCGGCGTGGCTGTAGCAGTGTACGCCTGTATAGGTATCGCAGGAAAACACTTGCGGAGGTCGCCAAGACGGGCGTAGTCGGGTCGAAAGTCGTGACCCCACTGGGCGATGCAATGGGCCTCGTCGATGATGAACGCAGTGACCTTACAGGCGGCCAGCAACGTCATAAATGCCGGCGTCATGACGCGCTCGGGCGAGACGTAGACCAGATCGAAGTCGCCGCACTTGAACTGTTCCTCGAGCTCCTGCTGGTCGGCGACGCTGATGCTGCTGTTGATGTGAGCCGCAGAAAAGCCGCGCCGGTTCAACTTGTCGACCTGGTCCTCCATCAATGCGATCAGCGGCGAGACAACGACCGTGGTACCAAGCAAGTGGGTTGCGGGGCCTTGGTAGCAAAGGCTCTTGCCACCGCCGGTGGGCATGACGACCAGCGAGTCGTGACCGGCGAGGGCGGAGTCGATGGCCTCACGCTGTAACGGGCGAAAGGCCGCGATGTGGAAGCGGGTGGCGATCGCGGTGAGGCGTTCATCAAGGGTGGCGCGCAGGGCGCATGATTGACCAAGGTTTTCTAACTGGGCGAGGGGTTGATCGGGGTTCATTTGGGCTTCCTCCTTGCGATCATGGTTTTCAGGACGCGGATCACTTCGCCGGCCCGTTTGGACGTGGCGAGCTGACGGATGGCGGCACGCGTCTCGTCGAGGTTGGTGACCTGGACATGGGGGACTTTGAACGTCTTAGCAAGCCAGGTGATAAACGCGGTGCTGTCGGGAAAGTAGCCCCAGCTCAAGCGCTCGATCTGGTCGACCTGATCGGCGGTGATCATGCGCGTCGCGCCAGGCGTCCGCTTCTTGCCCGCATAAGGACCGGGCTTTTGGCCGGGTGGGTTGGCGAGACCCCGGCCGCTGAAGCGCTCGATGAAATCCGAACACTGCTTGGCGGGCAGACGGCGGAGCGAGCCGCCGACGAACTTGCGAATCTCGCTCAACTCGAGGCCCTGACGACGGCCGGCGATAACCAGCGTCTGGTGTTGACGCTTGGAGCTACTGAACGGTTTGGTGTTCAACTCGGCCATGATCATCCGGCTTTGATTGCCATGTCGATTGTCTTTTCGGCACGCTTCAGAGCACGTTCGAGCTTGTCGATCCGGCGCAGGGCGATGGCCAGGTCCTTGCGGAGCTGCGTGTTGTCGCGCCGCAACGTCTGCTTAATGGATCGCAAGTTCTCGACGACAGCCAGGGCGTGCGTGAGCTTCTGATCGAGCGGCGCATCCTCGCGGGGTGCCGACGGCTCGGCGACGTCTTTGGGCTTCGACGTGACGTCGATACGCTTGCGGCATAGGACGATCTCACCTTCCGTAACGTATTCCCGCTCCGTTACGCCGGCGGCGATAGCCTGGAAGATTCGCTCGCGGGTATCGCCCATCGCTTCGATGAGCTCGAAGCGCTCGTTGAACCACTGGGTCACATTGGCGCCTTCGCCGGTGACCATGGCCAGAAATTCGTTGTGGTGGTTTTCGGTCATCTCCTTGACGAGGACGGCGAAGCGGTACGTATAGCGGCGCACCTCCTTGACGTTCTTGCCGAGGCGGCGGGTGTACTTTTGGAGCTGGCCGTAGGCCGCGACGGCGTCATGCCACAAATGATCGAAGCGGGGTGGATTCTTGGTTGCCATGATTTTTCTCCGTGATCTTGGTGTGTTTGTGTAACCGGCAACGAAAGCCGGTTTTGTTTCTGTGAAAGTCGTTAGGGTTGCGCCAGCCGGCGTTGCGGCCGCAGATCGTGCAGTAGACGCGACGGCCGCCTCGCCAGGAGTGTGCCAGGTGGCCTCTTACTTTGTGTTTAGGAATGACGCCGCGTAGATGCTTCCAGACGGTGCGTGCACAAGGGTTGCACAAGCCGCGCGAGTGGTGCGGGCGATGTCTGCCGCAGTTACGGCAAACAATCATGGGGCGGGCGTGCTGACGCACGTAGCAGGCGTCACACAAGCCGAGGCCGGCGTGCGGTCGTTTTCTACCGCACGTGCGGCAGGTGATTATGGGCTGGGGATAGCACATCTTACACAATCCGCGGGCGTAGTGCGGGCGCTTTCTACCGCACGTGCGGCAGGTGATTATGCGCCGGCGATAGCACGTCTCACACAATCCGCGGGCGTGGTGCGGGCGCTTTCGCTTACACTCACGGCAGGTGATCACGGGAGAGGGGTGGCGGTGATTGTAGCAGGTCTTGCACAAGCCGTGGGCACAGTGCGGGCGTTTTTTGCCGCACGCGCGGCACGTGATCATGCGCCGCGTGCCTCGCTTTCGGCTGGTGGATTCAGGTTTGGTCTCGACGTCAATCATCGGTTGTTAGTTCTCACACGGTGGCACGCCGTAACGGAAAGCACGGTTGACGGTCTGAACCTCGAACAGCAAGGCGACGCTAAGTGGCGAAAACGCGCCGGGGCGGAGCTGAAACAAGGTGAACTTGCAGCCTTCGGTAACGGATCGCCAGTCGACGCCGGGAGGCCACGGGGCACGTAAAACGTTGAGCTGTCGTTTGATGCTCATGGTGACTTCCCTAGTCAGTGTCACGCAGACGCCGCGACGGCGACGGTACCACGGGACGTTATGTCCTCGCGCATTGCGGGGTCGGCCTTGAGTTCCATCTCCGCCTTGCGCAACAGGGGTTCCGAGACGGTCAGCGCATCCTGTGGTCCGAGGTCCTTGACGCTACGTTCGATGTCGACAGCCAATGCCATGATGTCGTCGCAGAGACGTAGCGAGCCGTGACCGAGCATATTGGCCGCGTCCTGGAGGTAGCCACGGGCCTCGGGCAGGAGGCGGACCTTGTCGCTTTCGAAGATCTTGCGAATGTCGGCGACGGTAAAGAGCGGCTTCTTGCCGCCCGGGACCTTGTCGAAGCCGTACACCAGGTCGGCCACGTGAATGCGGCTGTAAAGCTGGCCGTGGTCCTCGTCGCTGTCGCGACGGACGCGATCGAGCAGGTCCTTGGTGCAGAGTAAGAGGATCGGCGTCCGACACTCGTCGTAAAGGTCGCGCAAGAAATCGAGGGCCGACTCGGCGACGCGGTGGGCTTCGTCGACGATGATCAGGCGATGGCTGTCGCGCAGGACGTCGAAGATGCGTTCGTCCAGTGTGAGGCCGGCGGCCTCGTCACGCTTCTGCGATCGCCGCCGGCCGAAGAGGCGCAAGTGGGTGGCGAGCATGCGGCGTAACGACGTGAAGGACGTATTGCCCGACGAGATGCGCAGGTAAATGGCACCGGGAAACTTGTCGGCCACGACGTGGGCGACCAGGGACTTACCGATGCCGGTGGGGCCGTGGACCAAGACCATCTGCTTACGGTTCGACGCGTTGACGGCGCAGTTCATAATGCGCTTGGCGACGCGGGTCTCGACGTACCTGGCGAACGGCTTGGTGCGCCGCCGGCGGGCGTCGACCTCCAGCCAGTCGTTGAGGCCCCGCAGGTAGCCGTCGAGCGGTGCATGGTCGTACGTGCCGCGCAGAATGCCACTGAGGGCCTGGGCGCCAACGCTGACCTGGCGGCAAACCTCCTGTTGCGTCAAACCGTGCTTTTGAATGTAGGCGTTAACCGCGCTTGTGACTTGATCGCGCTGCTCTTTAGAGAGCGGTCCTTTGTCTGGTAGCATCCGTGCCTCCAATAGCTGGCGACTGTCGCGCTCCCTGAGACAGTCTAGGTCGGCGTTGGCGTAGTCGTCAGGCAACGTCATGTTGCGACTCCGTTGGGGTAGGTGTGAGATCGTGCACGTTAACGTGGGCGTATTCGTCGAGGACATCGGTCGGTGCGGAATCTACCGTGGAAGGGGTGAGGGCGTCGACGTCGAGGTCGGCGTATTGATCAACGGGATCGGCCGGTGCGGGGTCCGCCGTCGAAGGGGTGAGGGCGTCGACGTCGAGATCGGCGTATTCGTCGGTCGGCCCTTGGTCTGCGTTGCTGCGGTGGAGAGCGTTGAAATCCAAGTCGTCCAGGTTGACGGCGTCATACTCGCTGGGTGGCGGTTCGTAGACCGTTCGATCGGGGATCGAAACGGCCTCGAAGCCGGTTCGAACGGGGACGATATTGGCGGTCGGGGCGGCGTCGTCGGTGCCGGTGGCGCGGGCTGCGGCGAGCTGGTCGCTGCGCAAAGCGGCCACCTCGCGGGCGGCTGTACGCATGCGCTTGGGCGCCTCGCGGGCCGCCTGACCCAGCAGCTTGCGACGGCTGCGGACATTGCGAACGGCCTCGCGTAACTGGTCGACGGGCGTGCCAGCCGGGATCGGCACGTTGGCCGCCAGGTGATCAATTAAAACACGCGACGTGGGGTCGGGCGTGAACGCGTAACAGGAGCTGCAATCCGCAGGGTCGAGCGTGATGAATACGTCGCGGCCCACGAGACGACGGAGCGGCGACGAGGTCGCACCGTACGTCAACGTAGTAGGGCCGACGCGGAAGGTGACGCCGTTGGCACCGACACGATAAACACCGCGCGCTTGCATGAGAGCCAATAACTCGGTTGAGCCGGCCTTACGCAGGCTGGTCGCGGTGCGCCAGACATCGCGGGGAGTCTGACCGTCGAGGCCGCCGTGGGAGCGGCGGTGATAAAGCTCGACGTAGTCGGTGAATCGATCGCGGACCAGGTCGAGCGAAGGGACGTCGACCTGGTCGATGAACTTGAGGACGGCGATACGCTTCCACGCTTTACCGTGCTTGGCGCGCAAGGCACGCTTTTGACTGTTGGTGTAGCCGCGCCGAATCTCGGCCAGACACTCCGGGCGGCTGACGGTGTCGCGCCCGCAATACGTGGCGAACGTCTTGTCGAACTGATCGTGAACGGTACCGAAGAACCGCTCAATTTGACCCTTAGACCAAGGGCAATAGGGGTCGGCGTAGACGACGCCGACACCGAGCTCGCCTAAAACCCCATGCCAAAAGACGGTCTGCTGATGGCGTAGAACCTGTTGCCAGTCGGGACCGAGCTGGCGGCTGCAAACGTCACGCTCGCGCTTGGTGACGCCGGTCAAAAGTTCGCTACAGAAGTCCTTGCCCTGGTCGATGTGGAAGCGGTGGGGAACGGCCCACTGGGCGAACGCCATGCGCATGGCACTTAGGATGGCGTCCTGGTTGGGTGAGACGCCGATATGCCAGCCGACAAGGCAGCGACTGCGGCAATCCTCGATTGCCGTCAGCCAGGGGCGCAACTGCTCGCCGCTGTGATTACACCACAAATCGAGCCGGGCGTGGTCGGCGACGTACATCCAACCGGGTTCGATCGTCGTGTAGTCGATCTCTATATGAGGTAGATGCTTGTGAGCAAAGGCAGTCTGACCCTCGCGACGCAGACAGGTCTCGTCGAGCCGGTCATTGGCACGCAGCCAGCGGGTGGTTGCGGTGTAGCTGGACGGCCAGGACCAAGCGTTACGGGCCGCCTCGCGCAACGTGGCGTCGTGGCAGGTTTGGACCGAGTGCTTGGCCTGTGAGTGATACAGGGCGTAGAAGTAGTCGATGGCGTCGGCGGAGCGGCGCGTCGAACCCGCCGGGCCGTTGTAGGCGTCGATCAGGGCCTCGATGCCGCGTATGGAACCGTCGTCGCCCGCTGTGTTATACGCGCGCCGCCAGGCCCGGAGTGAGCGGGGGGAGATGCGGAATGCGTCACCCTCGCGGCGCCTGGCTTGGTTGACGATCCGGGCGGCGAGGGATAACTCTGTGGCACGAGGCTCGGCGGTACACAGGTCACGCCAGCGAGCGAGCCAGAAATCCTTGCGGTAGGCGCGGTCGACCAGGTGCTCGGGATAGCGGGCCAAAAGTGACTCGCGATTGCGCCGGTCGCGGTCCGCGGAACCGGGGTCGAGGTTGGGATGGACCGAACGATGGACCCACCAGACGGGCTTGCCCCGGCCGTCGCGCGGCGGGCGGAGCTGAGCCAAGCCCCTAACAGACCACTGGGTGGCGGCGCGGTGACGCATGGTGCGCAACGGCTCGCCGGTGAGCCGGGCGGCCTCGTCGAGTGGGAGCCAGGCGTCTGATTGTGGATCAAGCGTAGGGGGTCGAGGATCGGTGATAGCAGGTAATGCACTCATGGGCCTTTCTAAGCGGCGCGGGCGTCGTGGAGACGTTGAAGAAACTTGCCCAAGTCAACGGGGTCGCGCGTCGCCCGATGCTCGATGGTGAACTTTTCAACGAGACCCTCGGGTAACTTGTGCCACAGGGTCTCGAGGCCGAAGCCGCAGAAGTCACAGTAGAGGTACGTCACCTGGTCGGTGACCAGGTCCTCGATTGCGGCGTGCTCGCGACTGATGAAACCGTGGCACTTGGGGCACTGGTGTAAGGGTGCGAACATGGTTTAAGTCTCCGGTGCCGGTTGGGCGGTTTTGGCCATCCGGCTATTTCGCGCGCAGGTTGGGCAGGAGTTGGTCAGATGCCGCTGCATGCTGTGGCGCTCGGCGTCGTCGAGTAAAACAACGCCGCGCATGGACGCACGACCGCACTGGCAGCGAACGGTCTGCCAGTGGATGCCGTCGAACAGATAGACCAGGCCGATGGTACAGAGGGCCAGTGACACGGCGAACAAGGCAACATCATGGATCATCGGGCGGGCTCCTTGGCGTGCATGGCGCGGTTGAACGTCTCGATGATGGCGCGGTGTAAGGCGGCGTCGGCCATCCGGTGATGAACGTAGGCGTCGGCGTAGGCCTGGACGGTGGAGGCGTCGAGCTCGTCGATGCGGCCGTCAGCCAACAGGTCGGCGATGTAGACCTGTTTTTGATGATGCAATCCACTTTCCTCGACCGCCCTGCGAAAGAAGTCGCGAGTGCTGGCGGGGGTGGCCTTGTCGTGAAAGAAGAGCTCGTAATCGGTGTGCATCAACACGAGGTCGGCGATGCGGGCGTCGTGGTAGTGCTCCAGAAGTCGCGCCCAAAACTCAATGGGGATGTTGTAACGGCCGCTGACGTAGTCGCTGATGGTCTGAATGGATCGGCCGGTCCAGCGGGCGACGCACTTGCGAGTGACCATAACCGGCCGGCCGGTGACGTAATCAATGACGGTGGGCTCGTTGTCGACGAGGGTGAGTAAGAGCTCGACGTCGGTTCGCATCTCCCTATCCATTGAGGGCCTCCGTGCCTGGAAAAGCGACAGCGGAAATCCGGTTCCGTGCCGCTGAATTACGCTATCGTAGGGGTTGCCCCTGGCGGGCGGGGAGGGCAAAAGCTTGGAGTGGAGAGGATGGTGAGGGCGCACGTGCGCTTGAAACTCAACATCCGTCGCGGCGACACGAACTGCCGGTTACGACTGTTTCTCACGGCTTTGCCTCCCCCGCCCGTGGCGGGGCTCGGTCCGGAAAACAATGCCGGCGGGACCGCCCCGCCGGCGTTACAGACGAAAACTCAGGGCCGCTTGTGGCGGCGACCGGATAAGCTGGTGGTTTCCCAGGCGCTGCTTACGGCGTAGTGAAGGCGGCGGACGACGGCGTCGAGGTTGTCGCAGTCGACGGTGAAGCTGACGGTACGCGTCTTGTGGCGACGAAAATGGGTGGTCGGAATCGTGCACTTGACGGTGACTTTCTTGCGCATGTCAGCCTGCCTTTCGTTTCTGGTCGCGGAGGTAATCGGCGACGACGCGGAGAAGCTGCTTAGGGGTGTAGCCGTCGACGGTGAGTGACTCGCTTTTGCGGCGCCGACGCTTGTCGCGGAACGTGACATAAACGCCTTTATGTTGGCCGGTGAGTCTCATCGTACTTAGTGTAACATACGTAACGACGTTACGCAAGTTGCATGTGGATTTTTTTTACAAAAGATGTAGGCATGTCGGGTGGGTCAAAAGACAAGCCTGCTGCGAAGGTGCAGTTTAACTTCCGGATGACGCCAGAGGTGCGCCAGCATTTGACGAAGCTGTCGAGGGATACGCTACTGGAGCCGCAGGTGTTGATGATGGCGGGTTTGGTTGCGTACGAGTGTCTCGCGCCGGGCCTACAGGAGCCGATACAGCGTTGGGCTCGGGCGATCGGGAAGCGTGAAATCGAATGGGAGGACTTGATGCGTTCGCTTGAGAAGTGGAGAAAGGGGAACCTGGATCAGCGCACCTTACGAGCGGTGCTAGCAACCCTGGGGGAAGTTGCGCGATCCAGCGAGAAAGAACGGCGTCAGGCATAGCGTCGATGACGTAGTGTGCGATGTCGCGCGCCCGTTGGGGGCTTATTGTAGAAAGTGATGGATGAGTCATGCGGGTCCTCCGAGTCGAACCCGGCACGCGTCATCCGTGACACGCGAGTCCGTGGCCACCGCCGGGTGAGCCAAAGCTGGCATGACTCAGTGAGCCATCGTGTGTAAGATACCGATTTTGTGGCGGGGAAGTCAAGGGGAAAATTCAGAAGGTGAACGTTTTTTGTCCGAACTGCGAGAACGAGTGCTCGGAAGACGCGGCGGCATGTCCGAAGTGCGGGCATCCGCTGAAAGCGTCGGTGGTGCACGACGTTGAGCGATGGGCGCGCAAGCGTGGGCGAGGCTGGTGGGTTCGGTTTTCGTTGGCGTTGACGTTCGCAGTGGCCTCGGTTGCGGTGATGGTCGGAGTTTACAAGCACGAGAAGGCGTCGATCGTACGGTGCACGGAAGCGATGAGGGCATCGGGTGACGCGCATCGCAGGGCATTGGACCGGCAATGGGAGCGGGAGGAGTTGATCTTGAGGCTTGCAAATGCGCGAGGGTCGGGGTTTGAGGTGCTGAGCGCTGAGGAGCTGAGGGTGCTGGCGTGGCGGGCAGGTCGGATTGCCCGGGTCTATGGGATGGACGTGATTTCGGTATGTGAAGTATTAGCGGCGGTGGCAGGCGTGGGGGCAAGCGCTAAGGAGGAGTTGGACTTGTGCCTACTAGATTCGATGGGGGCTCTGGGTTCTTTTGACGTGAATGTGATTCGGGTCGAAAGGTAGGGAAGATTTTTTTGATTTTGGGGTTGACAGGGCGTAGACGAGGCCGTAGGAGGGGTATCTGACAATCTGAAGGGTGAGTTACAGCGCCCTGAAACCGGAAAACAAATCGGGTCGATCGAAGATGATCGGCTGAAAATCTGAGCTGAAAACGGCGGAGACGCGGAGACGCGGAGACGGGTCCATGGGCTGACGCCCGTGGGTCCGAGCGCGAGAACGCGTAACCGATCGAGAAGGCCAGGTGCGATTGCCTCGTGATGGCGGGACAAACGCACCTGGTCTTTTTTTGCGCCACCTGGCGGTGGGGCTACCTGACGAATGGCGAATGGCGAATGGCAAATAGCGAATAGCGACCACCCGGTGGAACGGCGGCCACGATGGCCGCATGGGCAGGGATGCACATGGCAAGGACGCCAGACAAAACGAGACCTCTTTCCCCTCCGATGAGAGGCCGGCCGGTTCGCCGTGTCCGGCCTCTTGTTGCGCACAGGGACGCGGATCCATTCCTGGCAGCCGGGGTCGGGGTGCGCTTGACACGCCTCGGCCCCGGGGCCCTTGCACGCAGGCTTGTCCGCTCCCTCACGGTCGCGGCTCTGATCAAGGCCGGGGCAACGAGATTCTTTCTCCATGCGACGGCCGGGGTCGAGGTGCGACCGCCGTGCCTCGGCCCCGGGAGCTTTGCACGCAGGCTTGTCCGCTCCCTCACGGTCGCGGCTCTGATCAAGGCGGGGAGGCTTGTCCGCTCCCTCACGGTCGCGGCTCTGATCAAGGCGGGGGTGAGGGCGATATCCTTCCTCCACTTACGGGCCGGGTTAGGCGCGCGCCAGGCGTGCGCCGAGCCCGGACCAGGCGGCGGAGGTACCTGGCGAAGGCGGAAGGATGAGGGATGAAGGATGAAGGATGAAGGGCAGCGGGCCGGCGGCGAGCCACGGATGGCAGGGGCATGGACGCCGCCGCCGGCCCTTAATTGAAAATTGCGAATGGCGAATTGCGAATAGCGACCACCTGGCGGTGGGGCTGCCTCGGGAATTGCGAATAGCGAATTGCGAATAGCGAATGGGAATGTCAATCACAAAAGGAGACAGGATGATGGCACAACGAGTTCGAGCTGTAGTTATAGGGGTTTTGGGATGTGTCACGCTGTGGCATACGGTGGGGTGCCTGCCTAGTGCGATGCCCAAGGAGTTCGCCCAGGTGGCGGAGCAGATGGTCAGCCAGGTCAGAGACCAGGGGGTACTGGACGACTTCAAGAGCAACCTGGACGCCAACGTGCAAAACCCGGGGCTGGAGAGCTATGTCAAGATCGTGACAGCAATGGGCATCCGGCTGGTGGGGGTCAACGGGGAAGTGGACCTGGCGACACGAGGGGCGGGAACGAAACTGCCACGCGGCCTGCGCGAGAGTCTGATAAGCCAATTGGACGGGCCGATCAGCGATGAGCAGCGGAACGGAATCCTGCAGATCCTGGGCTGGAACCGGCAACAAGAAGGGCCGGACTGACAAATGAACGGGACGGCACGCAGACCGCTGGCCGAACAGGCGCGGAGCCTGTGGAACACGCTGCGGCGGCTGTTTAACGATCGGCCGGTGACGGCGATCGAGCTGGCGCGGGCCATGGGCTGGGACGTGCCGCATGAGACGGCCAGGCGGCGCGTGCGGCGAGTGGTCAAACACGCACGCAAGCCGCTGGGACTGCGAATCTGCGGGAACGACGGGCGGCCGGAAGCGTGCGGCTATTGGCCGGCACGAAGCGCAAACGAGTGGGACGAGTACACGAAGGTCCGACAGCGGCGCGGGCGATTCGAGTTCGCCAGCGTGCGAGATATGCGGGAGGCGGCGACGGATCGGATGAACGCGCAACAGATGCTGTTTGAGCCGGTTAGCGGTGGAGTTGAACGGTGATGGAGCCGACAGACGCGGGCCAACGAATGACGACGCTGCATACGCTGTTCGGCAAGCTGGGCGGTGCCGCAATGTTAGCAGCCGACGGGAATCGCGAGACGGTGATCGGGCCGATCAAGACCGAACACGTTGAAATGGTCAACGAACTGCTGGCGTCGCCGTTTGCAAGCAAGTGGCTGCAGGATTTTCGGGTGAAGATCGACCCGCATCTATGCGCCAAGGGCTCGCAGACGCTGGTGGTCAGGTACGCGGGCGGCACGTGAAAAAAGGTGAGACGTGGATTCTATGGTTTCACTGCAGTTGGGCGATTTCATATTACTGATGTCGATCGTGGCACTGCCACTGGGACTGGTGGCAGTCTACTTGCGGGCCATACGGGCGGACAACGTGCGCTTCCAGGCGGCGATCGAGATACGCCTGGAACGACACGAAACCCGGATCCAAACCCTCGAGGGAACCAAGGTCGGCCACACGGACTGGGTGCGGGTGGTAGTGTCGCAAACCAACCGCCTGGACACGACGCGAGAGATGGTCCGGGAGATGAGCGGTAAATTAGACGCGTCGATCGGACTCACACGGCAGATGACGCGGGTCGCCCAGGCACTCGAACGACAAGGAGCGGTGACACATGGATCGTGAGGAAGCCAAGGCCGCCGGGATCAAACACGCAAGGCGAGAATTACTCGCCGTGCTTAACGTCATGTACCACATCGGGCCGTTTGCGTTCTCGTCGATCTGCGAGGCACTCACGCACCTGGAACTACCCGACGACGAGTGCGTCAAGCGCGACCTGACGTACCTGTGCGAGAAGGGGTACGTCAGATGGACGAACGAGCAGGCGTATACGCCGTGGGCTAAACGCCTGTACAAGCTGACGGCGGCGGGTAACGAGATCGCCAGCCGGATCGACAAGGACCCGGCGCTGGAACCGTAAGCATAATGGCAGATTCGCGCGACAATCGAGGGGCACCAATGCCCCGCTGGGTGAAGCCGCTGGGAAAAGAAACCTGGGAGCGGATCAATGAACTGCTGTATGAGGGGTGGGATACGAATGACATCATGCGCGAACTTTCGATCCCTGCCAAAAAGCTCCACTCACTGCAGAACCTGGCTCAAAAGTTCGGGCCGCGTCGGCGACTGCGAATGTTCGCCACGTTCAAAGACGCAATGCTGGAAGGGGCGGTTTTGATGGGGCCGGACTTCGCCAAGGCGATGGGGCTGATCGCGGCGTGCGCGGTGTCGCCGGGTGTCAAGACGTCGACGCAACAGACCGCGTGCCGACTGATGGACCGGTTCGCACGCACGTTGGCGCGAGTGATGGTGGTCGATGAAGTGGCGGAAAAGGAACGGACGCGCGATGAGGACAGACGTGGACAGACGATCGATGCCAACCAAGCGGTGCGCGACGTGCTGGCTAGCTATGGCGTGCAGTTTGACGGCGATGACAAGCATGGCAACGGCTAACAGCGAATCGGCAAAAGTGATCGAGCCGTTCGGTGCGATCATGAACCAGGTCCTGCTGCCGTTCCAACGGGCGGACGTGGTTGCCAATGACCGGTTCAGATGGAACTGCTGGTCACGACAAACCGGCAAAAGCTTCGGCAAATCGTTTCGACGGATCGTCCGGGGAATCGCACGTAAACGCAATCAACTGTTTCTCTCGGCGGGTGGGCGACAGAGCCGCGAACTGATGATGAAGGCGCGGCAACACTGCGAGACGCTGAAGATCGCGTTCACACCGCACGAAGAAGAGGCCGGCGTGTTCGACGGCGTCACGTATAGACGGCTGGAGATCGATCTGCCACAGGCGGGAATTAGACTGATCGGACTGCCGGCGAATCCGGAGACGGCACGCGGATTTACGGGCGACGTGTTTCTGGATGAATTCGCCATGCACCGCGCCGATCGAGAAATATGGGGGGCGATGTTTCCATCCGTCATGCGGGGCGGCGGCGAATTGGACGTGGCCTCGACGCCGCACGGCATGCAGAACAAGTTCTATGAGCTGCGCGCCAACCCGCAGTTCGGCCACCAGACGGTCACGATCGAGGACGCCATCGCACAAGGACTGCAGGGCGTCGATACGGACACACTGCGGGCGGCGATGGGCGACGAAATGCTCTATCGCCAGGAGTTTTTGTGCGAGTTTCTGGATGAGGCTACGGCGTTTATCACGCTGGAAATGATCCGGGCGTGTGAGGACGAAACGCTACCCTACGAGCTGGACCTGGATGAACTGAACAACTGTAAGGGCGACGTGGCCGTGGGCATGGACATCGGGCGCTATCACGACCTGACGGTTATCTGGGCACTCGAAGCAGTGGGGCGAGAACTGGTCAGCCGGGGGCTGATCGAACTGCGTTCGACGCCGTTTCGAACACAGTTCGAAACGCTGTGCAACGTGCTCAATTGTAAGTGCGTGCGCAAATGCTGCATCGACGCAACGGGCCTGGGGATGCAACTGGCGGAGCAGGCGACCGAACGGTTCGGCAGACACCGCGTCGAAGGGCACGCGTTCACCGCGAATCTCAAAGAGGAGATGGGCGGCAAGCTGCGGGTGCGGATGGAGGACGGAACAGTGCGCATCCCGGCGCATGACCAGATCCGTAACGACCTACACTCCGTCGAAAAATCCGTGACGATCGACGGGAAAATCCGACTGCGGGCGACCACGCAAGCAGGGTCGCACGCGGACAGGTTCTGGGCAATCGCACTGGCGGTCTACGCGGCGGTGGAGCCGGCGGCACAATACGACTGGGTGGGGGCGGCGGAGCCGGTGGCGGCGGGGCTTAGGAAATTATGAAGGATGAAGGATGAAGGATGAAGGACGGATGGGAAGGATGAAGGATGAAGGATGAAGGATGAAGGATGAGTAGTTCGACTGAGATTCTGCAGCAGCGAGCGGACCTGGCGAAGCGGATCTATCGGTACGACGCCAGTATCGATCAGCCATCGCGAGTCTCCGATGCACTGACGTTCGTGCGCCTGGCCAGTCTGCTGCGCAGTGCCGACGACGGCGATGCGGAGGCCATGCTGCAGCTCAACGCCGAGATGGAGTCCAAGGACCTACACCTTCAGTCGGTAGCCCACACGCGGCGGCTGGCATTGACGGGGATCGAGTGGGAGATCGAGCCGGCCAGCCGGACCGACGAAGGGGTCGACGAAAAAGCCGCCACGGCGGCGGCCGACTTCGTGCGGGCTACGCTACGCAACATGATAGTGTACCGACAGGGGCGGCCGGTGCGGCCGTTCGACCACGCGCTGGACGTTATGAGCGGGGCGATCGGGCCGAATCTGGCGGTGCTCGAACTGGTGTGGAACGGGCCGCAGTTGGCGGACATCGTGCCCATCCCCCATACGCGCTTGACGTTTGATCTTACGGCCTCGCAAACCGTGCGCATCGTCACCAAGGATCAAAAGGACGGCGCCGAGCCGCCGCGCAACAAGTGCCTCATCCATTCGCCGAACGACGTCGACGAGTACCCGTTCACCAATACGATCGCCAAGGCACAGGCCGTGGTCTACCTGATGAAAAGCCTGGCGATGGCGGACTGGCAGACGTTTATCGAGCTGTTCGGCCAGCCGATGCGGATCGGGAAATGGCACGCGGGGGCGAGCGACGATGATCGAAAGGTGCTTAAAACAGCACTGCAGAGTATGGGTACGAGCTTCTGGGGGATGATGCCGGAGGGCATGGCGATCGAGATCATCGAGACGTCGAACCGGCAGGCGGAGCCGTATTCGGCGATCATCGAACTGTTGGAACGTAAGCAGACGATCGGCTACCTGGGCCAGACGCTGACTACGGACACCACGGGTGCCACGGGAACGTACGCGGCGGCCAGCGTTCACGACAACGTGCGGCGCGACATTCTCAAAGAGGACATCAAAGCCGAGGCGCGGACCATCGAGGAGCAACTGTTCGTGCCCCTAGTGGCGTTCAGATGGCCGGGCGACGATATGCCGGTGCCGAAGTTCAGGCGGCACGTGCGCGATCCGGTGGACCGGGCACTTAACGCCCAGGTGATTAGCGCGGCAGTCAATCAACTCGGCCTGCCGGTCGAGCAGGCGGCGGCGTATGAACTGCTCGAACTGCCCGAGCCGCAGCGCGACGAGGCGGGTAAGACGATCAATAAGCTGATCGAGCCGCTGGTTGTGGCGCCGCCGGCTGGCGGTATGGGACCGATGGGGGGCGGGAGGTGATCCCGTTGGCTAAAGCGGCCAAAGCACTGCACGGACATTCGCAGGTAAGCGTGGCACTGGACTGGCTGTGTGACGCGACGGCGAAAAAGAACCTGGAGATGTATCGCACGGGGATGATCAAGCCGCTGGTCAGTGCGGTGCTCAAAGCAGAATCGACGGGAAACGACAAGGCGGACTTAAGAGCACTGCGCGACGGATTGCCGGATGTGTTCGATAAAATGGACGGTGGGGGAATGGAAGACGTGGCGACGACGGCGCTGACGCATGCCGCACTGACGGGTATGGCAGTGGCACTACCGGCTCGGATGCCGGTGACGGTCGACGGGGAAAAGTGAAACGTGAATGCCTGTAAACCTGGTCAGCACGAGAGACTTTCGGCCTCGAGCGCTGGGCCAACTGGAGCGCACGTTCAAAGAAAAGGTGCCGCTCACGTCGGATGCGTTCGAGACGCTGACCCGCGAGCAGCGGGCGCGGGCGTTTCGACTGGTGGCCGTCAACAAGGCATCGCTGATCGAACGGGTGCAAGAGGAGATCGGAAGGGCACTCAAACATGGCAGCAGCCTGCGCGACATGCAAAACAAGATCCAGGAGCTGTTCGCGGAGGCGGGACTGGAATCGCCGGCGGGCAATTACCTGCGACTGATGCTGCGCCAAAACATGATGACCACGTACAACGTCGCCAAGAAACGGATGGGCGAAAGCCCGCCGGTGAAGAACGCCTTCCCATACCGGATGTACGTGACGGTGGGCGACGCGAACGTGCGGGCGGAGCACGCGGCACTCAACGGCAAGGTGTTCCACAAGGACGATCCAGTGTGGAATCGAATCTTCCCGCCGTGGGGCTGGGGGTGCAGGTGCACGGTGCGCGACGTCACGGAGCGAGAGGCGAAGCGATTGGGCGCAGCGGTGGAAAAGAGCGGGCAGCGGTTTCTAGGCAAGAAGCGGATCAAGGTACCAGAGGAGTTCGACTTTCCGCGGGATCAGACGTCGGACCGGATGATGCTCACCGGACTCAAAGGCAAGTTGCGGACGCTGGTTGAAAAGAGGTTTACAGATGCGAAACGTGAAATCAAATAGGGCGACTGAACGGGGCGTCAGTATGCCGCGCGCTATGAAGCTGATCGTGGGATCGACCAGCGACGATGGGCCGGACTTCACGTGGCATGACTTCGAGATCATCCCCGATGGGACGGTCGAGATGTACGACGGGCAAAAGGTGGTTGTGGACGCCGAATCGGCACGGGCGGTAATCGACGACTTCGATCGGCGAGGCGTGCAAGTTCCCATCGACCACGACCATGCGACGCTGTTCAACCCGGATAAGGGACTGCCGGCACCCGCCGTGGGGTGGATCAAAGGGCTGCGCTACGAGGCGGGGCGGGGGATCCTGGCATCAGAGGTCGAGTGGACGGCCGAGGGGGCAAGAGACGTACACGAAAAACGGTATCAGTATCGCTCGCCGGTGTTCGTAGTGGACAAAAAGACGAACCGGGTGACGCGATTGCACAGTGTGGCATTGACGAATAAGCCCCTCACGCTTCATGCCAGTGAGCTGAAGGCGGCTTCTGAACGGCTACTGGCAGAGGAGCTTAGGACTATGGCTGATGAGCCGAATGAGCAGGAAGGGCAGACCGGTGGGAGCGCGGAAGCGTTGGCGATCAAACTCGGACAAGTGATCGAGCGGTTCGGCCTGGATGTCGAGGCGTCGGCGGGCGCCGAGGCGGTGATCGACGCACTGCTGACCAAGGGCGGAGGCGGTGAGAAGGAAGGGGAAGCGAAGGGGGAGGAGGTGGCGGCGTCGATGCGGAAGATCTTCGAGCTGAGCGACGACGCCGGGCCGGAAAAGATCGTCGCCGCTGCAGAAAAGGCGGTGGCGAAGGCGGCGCAGTCGGGTGAGCTGAAGACCATGTCCGACCGGCTTGAGGTCTACGAAACGCGGGAACGACAGCGGAGTGTTGACGAAGCCATCGATCGCTGGTCGACGAGTAGTCCGCCGAAGATCAACCCCAACAACGAACCGCACGTCAAGTCGCTAAGATCGATGGCGGAGCGAGAGATCGCGAGCACCGGTAAGCTCGACAACTTCCATGCGTTCATGGGAACGATGCCGGCGGTTCTGCCACCGGGTGGCAGGATGAGCGAGCCGGACGAGACGAAAGGCACGCGGCGAGAGAAGGTTATCGCGGCGGCGGAACGGGAATACGGGGGGAGAGAAGGGGCGATTTACGCCAGTCTGACAGGCTGGGTTAACGGGGCGCTTCGCGAGGCGGGTCACGGGCCGCTGAGCAAGGACGAACAGGAAAAGCTGGTCGCGGTCTGACGGTTGAACCGGGCAGAGGGCGACGGGTTGCAACAAAAAAGGAGATAAGGAATGGCAGTACTTACCAAAAGTAGACTGCTGGAGTTCAAGCCGCAGACCGACCCGCGAGGGGACGTCGTCGAACTGCCGGTGGCGGCGGCGACTACGATCTACGCGGGGGCGTTTGTCGGCATGCTGGCGACGGGGTACGTGCAGCCGTACGTCAACTCGACGGTGGCAACGACGCTGACGGGATTCGATCGGCTCATCGGGATCGCACTCGAGGAAGTGGCTAACAGTGGCGCAGCGGGTGCCAAGACGATCAAGGTCCTGGCCAGCGGATGCTTTAAACACGCGGTCTCGGGACTGGCGATTACCGACGTAGGCGCGCCGGTCTACGCGTCGGACGACAACACGCTGACCAAGGTGGCGCTGGGCAATGCGTTCGCCGGTTGGGTGGAACGGTTCGAGGCCAGCGGGTACGGAATGATCCGACTGCCGGGGCCCAGCACGGGGGGCATCGGGCCGATCTTCAATCGCTGGACACCGTCGATTGAGACGGTGGCGGCGAACAAGGCACTGCTTATCCATCCCACCGAAAACCAGAACGGACTGCTGGTGCTGTGGGCCGGTGGGCTGGTGACCGAAACGTTCGGCGGGGATACCGAAGACCAGGGGGTTGTCACGATCGAGGGAACGGACGGGACGGACATCACCACGCTGACGGCGTCGGACGCCGGGGCGGATGCGGTCAACGACATCATCGCGTCAGCGGCGAACAAGGTGGCTATCGGCGCGGCGACGGGGAGCGCCTTGGCGATCGTAGCGGCCGGGAAGGGGATCCAGGCCCTGGTGTCACAGTTGACGTCGGGAACGAGCGAGCAGGGCGCGATGAAGGCCGGTGTGATCGCCATACCGATCGCGTAAGAGAACAGGTAACGGCGGGCGTGGGGTATGCCCGCCGTGACGGTTCGATGGAGCGAACCGAATAAAACGATAAGGAGATCGTTTGATGGCAGAGGGAACTTTACAAAAGTTGACAACGGCGGGGATCCGGCGCGGGTTGCAGGAGCAGATCGACGCGGCTCCCCAAATCTGGCAGGAGCACTGCCAAGAAGAGGAGGCGACGACGAAGGTAACGCCGTTCGCGTGGGCGGGTGCGATGCCGCAACCGCGAGAGATGGTCGACGGGCGGCGCATCAAGGGCATAAGGGCGTTTTCGTACGACATCACGAACAAGACGTACGAGCTGAGCGTGCTGTTTCCCCGCGAATGGTTCGAGGACGATCAGACGGGGGCCATTAAGATGCGCATCGCAGAGATGGCCACCGCCTGGGCGGCGTATAAGCCGTACCTGTTCACACAGATGCTGGAGAACGGGGGGAGCGCGGGGTACATCGCGTATGACGGGAACACGTTCTTCCACGACACCCGCACGGAGGGTGCCAGCGGGGCGATCGACAACAACCTGACCAGCGTGGCGGCGGCGGATAATGCCATCCCCACGGCAACGGAGTTCCTGGCTCAGATGGCAATTATCAAGGCCAAGATGGCACGGTTCCTGGACGACCAGGGGCGGCCGGGGAACCGGGGGGCGATGGGCAAAATCCGTGTACTGATTCCGCCGGAAGCGGAAAAGGACATTCGGGAGGCGCTCAACTCGACGCTGATCGGGAATACGGACAACGTGTTCGGCCGGGGACTGGCGGAGATGGAAATCAACGAGTTCTTCACGCACAGCGCGACGACGTGCACGATTTTCGTGCATGCGGTGGGCAGTCCACAGAAGGGGATCATCCATCAGCAGCGGACGCCGCTGGAAATCGTGACGTACGATCAGCCGGAATGGATGGACCGCAACGACGGCCTGCTGGTGACGCTGCGCGAGCGGTTCGTATTCGCGTACGGGCAGTTCCGGCGGATGGTCAAGCACGTGTTCACGACGTAATCGTCGTCGGTTGTGGTGATAGTCTGGCGGGCGAAGCCCGCCCTACGAAAGGATTTGTGATGTCGAAAAACAACAACCGCTCGCGAGCCGACGCGGGCGGAATGGGTGAAAGCGGCCGGTACGCAAACGTGGTTGCCAAGGTCAAGGCGACGTTCGCCGAGCTCGATCGGCCGTATGCCGGCGATGAGGTGACGCACGAGATCGCCAAACGATGGGCCAAAGAGCAAGGCCGAACGTTCGACGAGCCGGCGCCGGAAACCGCCGATGCGGTGCCGGTGACCACAACGGCGCCGACGGCGATTGGTATGCCCGAGGAGGTGAAGGATCCGGCGGCGGGCAAGTTCGCGCTGCCGGATGATCCGGAAGGATGATCCGGAAGGATCACCGGAAGGATGAAGGATGAAGGATGAAGGCTGAATGGATGAAGGCTGAATGGGTGAAGCATGCATGGCTGCCCGTGTTCCTTGTCGTCGCCATAGCCGGATCGCTCTGGGAGGCGCAGGCGGGTGAGCGGCGAGCAACCGTGCGGGACGATGCGGAGGCGACGCTGGAAGTGTCGATCGGTGTCACGTGTACGTGCGAACGCGCCGCCCGGCGGGACGACTACCCGTTCGATCTGCGCATCGTGCGCTGCCTCTACGGGCCGGTGGCGGGGTGTCTGGAATGGCAATACGACCTCGCAACGGGCTGGCGGACCAAGCCGCAGCCGAGACGCGGCGATACGACCGAGTGGTACGAGTACGCGACGGACGAGGGAGTGCGGAGGGGGTGGGGGTGCGGAATCGACCCGGCGTGCACGTGGTTCGATTTCGACGACGACGGCGACGTGGACCTGGCCGACCTGGCCCGTTGGCAAAACGGCAGAAAACCGGGTGCGAGGTTGAACGTGCTGAACGATGGGTAACTACGCTTCGACAGATGAACTGATCGCACGGGTCGGGACGCAGAAGGCGGCGGAGCTTACGTCCGATTCGGGATCAGGGCCGGATGCGACCAAGCTTACGGCGGTGATCGCAGCAGCGGAAGGCGACGTCGATCAGTACCTCTCGCGGCGGCGGGCTACGCCGGTGGAAGTGACGGGTGGCACGACCAAGGCCGCCTGGCTCAAGGCGCTGACGCTCGATCTGGCAGTGGTGCGACTGTGGCTGCTGCGCGATACGGTGCCGCCAAATATAGAAGAGCAGCGCAAGCTGGCGATCGAGGCGCTGGCGAAGTACGCCGAGGCAAAGACGAACATGCCGGGTGAGCCGACTGGCAGCCCGGAGTTCGGCTACGAAGAACGCGTGACGGGACGCGATAAACGGGAAGGGCTGTAATGGATGGCCGTGACGGTGACTGTAACAATCGATCCACCCGAGCTGGTGAGCCATCTGGCCGCCAAGCATCGCAATCCACGCGCCCTCATGAAAGTGATCGGCGTACTGGGCATGACGACGATGTCGCGCCGACTGCAAGCTTCGTACGAGAGCGGCGACAACGCATATCGAACCGGCCGGCTGAACGCCAGCTTCGCAGTTGGTCATCCGGACGGGCATTACAGCCTGGAACGAATGGCCGTCGAAGTGGGTTCGAACGTGCCCTACGCGGCCCAAATGAACGAAGGGGGAACGATCCGCCCCAAGCCGCCCAACAAAGCGTTGGCTATTCCGCTGCCTCCGTCGCTCAAACGGCGGGCGGCGGGCGGGGCGGGCTGGCCGCGAGATCTGGACCCGGCACGGGAACACCTGACGTTCGTGCCCATCCTGCGGGGAACGGTCCTGGGACTTTTGGTCGATCCGAAAAACGAGTTCGGGTTCGGCAAAGATGCGGCGCTCTACCTGCTGATGCGCAGTGTCACGCACAAGCCCAAACACTTCGCCAAGTGGGACGCGAAAGCACTGGACGAGGCGGCGGAACTGTACGGGGAGTGGATACTAAGAGCAGGATGGGCGACGGAGGATGAGGCGGAAGGATGAGTGATGGCTTACGACGGATCATTAGCGAGTAACGCGGAGGCCTGGCTGGTCAGTACGATCGGGGCGCTGAGCGAGATCCCGGCGGCCAACGTGGTGCCGTTCGAGGGGATCCACTCGTTTACGGGCGGCATGCAGATCATCGATCAACTGCGCGGCGAACGCACGCCGTGGGTGGCCGTCATGCTGCAAGGGTTCGATCCGCGTTTGACGACAGAGGGAGATCAGGACTACGCCCTGGTCTTTGTGCTGTGGCTGGCAGTACAAAACGCGCGGGACGCGGGGGGGGCACGGGTAGGTGAGACGGGAACGCCGGTGACGCCGGGAACGAACCTGCTGACCGAGCTGATCGTCAACGCGCTGGATAACGCATCGATCCTGCCCGCAAGCTCGAGCGTGCTGGCAGCGGACCACGTGCAAGTGCAGCCCGGGACGACGCTGTCGTTCAAAAAGGGCGTGTCGATCGTCGAGATCAAGGTCAACATTTTGGCGAGTAAGAAAGCCTCGTGAGGGATAGGCAATGGCAAACGAACGGATTTTCCAGGTACGGGCGCTGACTACGAACACGGTGGGCGTGGGGGGTGTGCAAACACTGGGGTTCGACGCCCAACCGGAGGAGGTACTGAGCTCGCCGGACGGGGGGATCGGCGTCGAAGACCTGGACGTGGCACTCCTTCGGGTGATGGCGACGTTGAGCTGTACGGACGTGGGCCAGGTGAACGCGATACTGGCGTCGACGCCGGGTGATACGGTGTTTAGCGCCCAACAGAGCGGCCAACCGGCGAAGTGGAGCACGTATACCGTGCCGGGGATCGTGTGGACGGGGTTTAACATGAGCCTGCCACGTAACCCGGTGGCGGATGCGGTGCTGAACCTCAGCGGGCAAGTGCGATTCGCGGACGGGACCAAGGACCTGGACGACATCTTTGTGCTCGACGACACGATCGAGGTCGAGCCCACGGCGATTGACCCGACGCGCTACTTCAAGCCGCATACCGCGTCGTTCGATCCGGACGGCGACGACCCGGCGATCGCGCCGGTGCACGTGGAATCGATCAGCCTGGGGATGGCGGCCACGGTACTGAGCGCGGGGAGCGATAACGACATCGGGGCGACGGCGGTCGACCTGGCGGGCTGGGGCCCGCTCGAAGTGAGCATGACGCTGCAGGACGCGCAGGAGGTGGCGAGTGATAAGGACATCGCCACGTCACTGGTGCAAGCCGTGCGGGGGGTGCTGACGGTGACGCTGAAGGGGCGCGGCGGGGTGGACGACGGCGTACTGACGATCAACGGCCTGAAATTCACGGGGATTGCACCGGCACACGGAGCGGGGCACTCGGGGTACACGGTGCGAGGGAAGGCCACGTGGAGGAACGGGGAGACAAAGTACAAGCTGAACGCGGTGACGAAACTGTTCGAGATTGCGTGATCGAAAATGCCTGATCAAGAACTGCGAATGGAGGCCAAGTTCAAGGGCGGTGAGGAGGTCGCCGGGGAACTGAAAAAGGTCGACGAGGCTCAAAAGCAAGTGGGCAAGGGAACGACCGCGCAGACCAAAGCGGTTAAACAGGGCACCGAAGCGCAACAAAAACTCAACGCCACGGAGGGCGACTACACGATGCTGCTGGGGCGGGTGCACCCGCTGCTGGGAGTAGTGGTCGAGGCGAGCGTCAAAGCAGCGAAAATCGCAGGTGACCTGGCCACACGACAGATCGTGCTGCGCGGGGCGATGACGAAAGTCACGGGAGCGGTGCGAGCGAACGCCAAGGCACTGCTGCTGGTGGGAGCGGGCGGGGCGGTTATCGCGGGGATCATGGGGATCATCGCAACGTATAACCGGCTCAAGGAATCGATCAAACGATCCACCGAAGCGCTGGCGGCGTCGGGTGAGGCGCACCGGGCGGCGGTTAAACGATACGACGAAATGGCGGCGGCGATTCGCGAGGTGGCGGATCAGCGGGAACGGCTCACCAAAATGGACATCGCAGAAAGCGAAGCCATCCAACGGCAGGCACAACGCGATGAGGAACTGATGGGGGTGCCGGCGGCGGTCTCAGCCCGGGTGCGAGCGAAACTGCAGGGGATCGGAGCAAGCGAAGAACAGACACGACAGGCAGTCCTGCTGGCAACAGTGGGTGAGGAGATCGAGTTCGATCCGGGTGCACCGGCGTGGTCGCGCCTGGCGACACTGGAGAGTTTCGTGGAACAGCCGGGAGCGCCGGGCCAGGTCGCCAAGGCGGAGGGTCGGCAGAGAGATGTAGTGAGGGCCCGGCATCGGGATGTGATTGAGGACCTACAGGTGAAGGGCGGAACGGAGGATGTGCGAGAGCAACTGAAGGCGTTCGGAATTGCAGAGGAGCACCTGGACAAGGTCCTGGAGGCGTATCGGATTTCGGGGGCGACGGCGGGCGGATTGGAAGGGGAAGGCGTTGGACGGAATCTACGGGGTGACGTGATTGTCCGGAATCAAATTGGAGTAGGTGGTGAAGGACTGTTCGCGGGAACGCCCCTCGGGGCGGGGGCAGAAGCAATAGGGCTTGGTGGTGTGCGGTTAAGCGAAGACCTGGTGATGGAGATGCTTCGCTTCCTGAAAGAGCTGAACGAAGGGCGTCGGCAGGCGTTGGAAAACCTACAACCAACCGGCGGCACAGTCATCCAAGCGGCGGAGGTCCACGTGCATCCGACGAGCGCGTCGGTCCAGCAGCAAGCAATCACGAACGGGCAGACGTGGGCGGACAGAACGGGCGTCGAGGGAAGGTGACGCCGGAAGGATGGAGGATGGAGGATGAAGGATGGAGGATGGAGGATGAAGGATGAAGGATGAAGGATGAAGGATGAAGGATGAAGGATGAAGGATGGCGAATAAGCCGCAATTCGGTGGTACGAACGGCGTAAGCGAGCTGGACGTCGGGCAGGAAGGGTCGACGCGGCGCTCCTCGAGTAAGGCGTGGGCTACGCTGAAGGTGGTAATGGGGCCGCCGCAGACGCGGGACGTAAAACATGCACTGCCACAACAGACGGCGACGTACGTCGAACGGATGGGCTGGGCCGGACAGGCGGTCACCTGGACGGGGTTCGTCAAGCTTAAAGATAAGGACGAACTGGCGGCGCTTATCAGCCACCTGAGCCAGTACCGGACGGGACAGACGATCAACGCGACGACGGGGGCGCGGAGTGCAGTGGACGTGGGCAAGATGGCACCTACGAAACTGGCCGACATACTGGGCGTGGTCCTGTCGGACAACGCGGTAATGACGAACGTCCGATTCGGCGAGCTGCGAAAGCTGACGAGTGGCAGCAGCCCGTACACGATCGGGATGGATATGACGATTGCGTTTGGGATCTTGAAGTGAACAAAGGAGCATGACATGACGGTAGATTTTGCATTCAGTGTGGGTGAGAACGTGGAGATACTCGGCTCGGGACTTCCGGGCGTTGTCAAGGCACTGTACATCGACGAGGGCGATGTCCAAGAAATCAACGTGCGGTATTTCGACAGGAACGGTGCTTGTTTCGAGGAGTATTTTCGAGTGACGGAGCTAGCGCACGTCGCGGGGTGAGTGAAGGCGTTTCGGTTCACAAACAATGGAGACAGTAATGGCGTTCAAAGCGTATCACAGACCGCACCTGGTCGGTTGGCTCGGGTGGTTCGAGGATCAGGACGGGAACACGGTCGGATTCTTGGCGCTCGATGGCAAGTTCGTGTTTCACGACATGACCCGGTGACGGCACGAATGGCTGGGGCGTTCGTGAATGGCTAGCGGGATCCCCCCAAGAGCCGGGGGTAACGGATTGACGGGCAACCTGCGTGACAGCGCAGGCCGGGTAAGCAGCCCGCCAGTACGGCGCTTCGGTCAGTCGTAATTTGGAATTGGTGATTGGTCATGGGTGAGCCGGCGATCACGACATTCGTGAATACTAAGCGGGTCAAAGCGCGCGATCCGCTGCTACCGCCGGTGCGCCCGCCGGCGTTTGTGGACGATGTGCCGCAGGCGGGATCATTTCGGCAGCAAGGGGCGCGGGTCTTTATCCAACGCGACGCGCATAAGCCGCGCTGGACGGCGTCGGACGTGATCGACTGGACGTCGATCGACGTGCCGATGGACGGCAATGACAACACGGCGACGCTGATCGTAAAGCTGGACGCGGAAAAGACGCATACCGAACACTTCGCCGAGATTATCGAGGCACTGTCGGCTGAGCGGCGGGTGCGGATCGCAACGCAGAGCGGTAGACAGATAGGGCAGGTCCTCTTTCAAGGCGTTCCGCAAGCCCACACGCTGCAGTGGTCGCCGCAGTCGCAGTCGATGACGGTGACGTGCCTATCAGAAGGGCAGGTCAGACTGCGGCATGGAATACGACAGCAGGTCACGGGTCGCCACATGCGATTCACGCCGGGCGTGGCGTGGAACATACAAAGCCCGGACCATCTGCTGGTGACGTCGCTGGCGTGTGTGTTCAACGAAGGGGGACAGCCGAACCGGGCGGGGATCGGACCGTCCGGGTTTTTGCCGTTCTATTCAGCGGACGGGAACGTGGCACTGTACCTGTTTAGTACCAACAACCACCCGCTGGCCGGCCGGTGGACGTACGTCGATGCTCTGCGCTACGTGTGCTATCACTACATTCTGCGAGGGGGGGCACCGATTGACGTGTCGGATTTCATCGCCGACACAGACGAACTGGTGGGTGAGGCGCCGCAGCCACATGCCAGTGATCCGTTCATCCGTAAGATCACGGCAATCTGCGACGACAACGTGTCGATCCAATCGATGAACGTCGACGAGGCCCTGCTGACGCTGTGCTCGCGGGCGGGTCTGCACTATCAAATCGAGACGGCGACCGAAGAAACGTCGCGCGGGGGGTTTACGGTCACGTATAAGCTGCGAGTGTTCGCGTCGCTGGAGCGCGAGGAGGATGCGTTCAGCAGCGACCGGCTGATGAGAATGCCGAAACGCGGCGACCTGCCGCGCGGGCGGCCGTTCAGCGATTACAGTGCGGCGACCGCACAGGAAATCGCAGAGGCCAATAAGGTCAGCCAGGCACATGTCACAATCGATCGGCGGGTGATCACCCGGCCGAAATTCATCGCGGGATACGAGGAAATCGAGGCGACGTTCCTGATGCGCCCGGGCTGGAAGCCGGACAATGAACGGCTGGACAATATGACCACGGACGCAGAGATCACCGCTGCACTGACACTGTGGCAGGACGACTTTGCAGACGTTGCGTATGAGATGGAGAGCGGTGCACCGAAGTCGCGCTATCACGCGGCGCATCCGCAACACCATGAAGTGGCGGACGTGTTTCGGCTGTGGTTCTTCCCTGACGGACTGTTCGACCTGTGGGAGTTCGCAGACGAGCCCGATCCGTCGACGGACCGGATCGCGTGGTGGTTTTGGAGTCGCGCAAAGTACAGCCCGTACATCACGCCGGATGAGCCGGGGCCTAACGGGCAGTACGGCGGGCTGTGGTACGGGGCGTCGTTCGCATTCGGTGGGGCGGAGATCGATCCGGGTCTGACGGTGCAATGGCTGCCTAGACGGAGGCCGTTCGGAGAGACCATCGGGCGGGCCAACGCGGCGACGACGGACACGGCGCCGAAGGTGCGGATCCACTTCGGCACCGCAGGCGTGCATACGCCGCCGCCGGCGAACGATCCAAAGTGGATCGAGTTTGCGGGGCACGTGCAGATCGACACCGAGCGGGCGGCGATCCGGTTCGTCGAGGATAACCCGTACGACTCGGCGCCGTTTCACAAAGCGGGCAACAGGTACGAGACGGCGATCAAGGCGTACCTGGAGCGCAGGTTTTGGGTGTCGGTTACGGCCACGGTGCGCTCGGACCGCCGACTTACGTGTATGCCGACGGCGCGGGGAGCGAGCGGGGCGGTATCACGCTGCAAGATGATCGACCTGGGGTATGAGCGCTTCCGGCGGCGACTGAAGTCGGCGAGAAGTCACTTGCTGGGGTACGGCTACCTGGAGGCGGAGCCGGCGTTCATGGCGCGCGACGACACGGCAGTGTTCGAACGCTATTGCCAGCGGGCGGCGGATCAGATGGCGATCGAAAGCGTAGGGGGGTCGGCGAGCATCTTCTGGACGGATCGGACGTATGCATGCGGCGATACGTTCACCGGAATCTCGGGCTTGTCGATCGCGTTTGCACAGTACCCGGCGGTCGAACGGGTGCGCTACGTAAAGTCCGGTGCGGGGGGGGGGAAAAAGCGGGTA
>Ga0233415_10000198_pt1 | contig 30740 bp, 43 predicted proteins | sample Na_anoxic_12_MG_FD_188631 | JGI IMG/M metagenome (GOLD analysis project Ga0233415, IMG submission 188631) | Seawater microbial communities from Saanich Inlet, British Columbia, Canada - Na_anoxic_12_MG | ecosystem: Environmental > Aquatic > Marine > Inlet | place: Canada: British Columbia...
TGAACGCGGAAGAGCTCAAAGAGGATCCGGCCGATGTTGTTTGATCAGGCTTGGGCCATTGCGCCGGCATCCCTCCAAGAGATCATGGCGCGCGCTGATTCAGGCGCCGCGATGGATCCGGAGGTTGATTCGGATCCGCGCGCCTATGCGGTTGTGGATGGCGTAGCCGAGATCCCGGTGATTGGACCGATGATGCCGCGCGGCGGGATCTTTGCGGCCATGTTCGGTTTCGCTGGATACGATTCGATCCACGCGCAGATTGATGGCGCCTCCGCGGACGCCGATGTGGACGCGATCCGCCTCCGGATCGATTCGCCAGGCGGAACCGTCGCGGGTTTGGACCGGGTGTTGCTGGCGATCCAAGAGACGGACAAGCCGGTGGAGGCCTTTGTGGATGGCGTGGCCGCCTCGGCCGCGTTGTGGATGGCCTCACAGGTGGATCGCATCGTTGTCACGCCGTTGGCCGTGCTCGGTTCCATTGGCGTTGTGACGACCGTTGAAGATGCGGACGGCCGCCAGGTTGTGAGCTCGCAAACACCCAACAAACTTCTGAACGCGGAAACCGCGCAAGCCCACGTTGATGCGTTGGCCGCGCGCTTTCTCGCGGATGTGGCCACCGGCCGAAGCCTCTCAACCGCCGACATTTTGACGGCTACCGGTGGCGGTGGGCTTCTGGTTGGCCAAGCCGCGGTGGACGCAGGGTTGGCGGATAGTGTGGCGCGGCGCCCATCCACCGGGATCGTAGGACTTGACGCGGAGGCGGCTAACCGCCACAACTTTGACGGAACCGGTAGCGCGCGCGCGGCCGCGGAGGATACCACGATGGATGAGATCGAAAAGTTGAAGGAAGAGCTCGCCAAGCGCGATGCGGAGATCCTTCGGCTCAATGAAGAGTTGGACGGCCTTCGCGAAGATCCCGCGGATGAGGATCCGGAGGCCGCGGCCGAGGATGAGGATCCGGAGGCGCCGGCCGATGATGCCGCGCCCGAAGATCCCGAGGATGAGGATCCGGAGGCCAAGGCGGCGCGCCTCGAGGCGGAATTGACCGCACTCAAGGCCAGCCACGCGATTGAGCGCCGGACGGCCGCGATTGACGATTTGCTGGCCACCGGCCGGATCTCGGCGTCCGCCGAAGATCGCACCAACGCAGAGCGGACGTGGGATCTCGAGCAGGCCAACATTGCCGGCGAGATCCACGCGGACTGGCGGCCGTTCACCGCGCTCTATTCGGCGCGCGCGGTTGGGTCCGTGGTTCCGGTGGCGCCCAAGGGACATGGCGGAACCGTTCCCAAGGCGCCCTTGACCGGCGCGGCCTACGTTCACGAGTTCATTGCGGAGCATAAGGCGGCCACCGGCAAGGATCTTCAGGTCCACACCGCCACCGCCATGATCTCGGCCGGCCCGAACGCTCACCGACTCAACAAGACCCGATAGGGTCGGCACCCTTCGGGGTTGAAAGGTCCGGCCATGAATCGGCCTGGTTCTCATTCGGTCACCATGACCATCGCGGCGGACGCCACCGGCCAGGAAGGCCGCTTTGTGGTCAAGACGGCCGCAAACACGGTGGCGGTTGTCACCGCCTCCACCCAGGACCCGCTTGGCGTCATTGCCAGCGTGGCGCCTGACGGCCTCTCCGTGGACGTTTGTCTCCAAGGCGTGGCACAGGTCCGTGTTGGCGCGGCCGGCCTCACCGCGGCCACCGACGACCGGTTGATGTGTGACGCAAACGGCCGCGTCCAGCCCTACACCGCGGACGGTTCCAACCGCGTGATTGGCCGGATGCTCCGGAGTTCCACCAACCGCGCCAACCTCGATATGATCGAGGCGCTGATTGATTGCGCGCCGGATGCCGGTTCCGCGGCGCCAGGCCTTCGGACCGTCGCCATGGCGGCCGGTATCGAGGCGGCCAACGCCATTGCGGTGACGCTGGGCATCGTTGACGCGGCCGGCGCTCCGGTGTCCGTTGTGACCCGCTGCTTTGCGCGCGCCTATGGCGCCGATATGCTTTTGGGCGGCGCGGCCGGTGCCAACTTCACGTTGACCGGTACCGGTACCGAGGCCGTGATCTCGAGCGTGATCGGTGGCGTGACCGGCATCCTGTTTGATACGGACGCCTTTGGCGCGGCCGAGATCACGATGACGGACGCCTCCGGCGTGTTCGCCGGTGACGCCTACCTCCAGGTGGACGTGCTGGACGATTCCGGCGGTGGCGCTCTGGCCTCCATGACCAGCCATCTGGCGTTGACGTTCGCCTAATCGGCGGCTTGCGCGGTAACGCGCTGAAAGGGTGGCCGGAATGGCGCTCAACAATCCCCAGCTTGCGGACGATGTTGTCCCGGGAATGCTCACCGGGTTGGCCAACGCGCCATCGCGGTATGTGGCGGACAAGTTCCTCCCCGGGATCCGAACCTCCAAGCGAAAGGGCGTGATTTCGTCCCTTTCGGCCGGTGAGCATTTCGGGCTCGACGGCGAGGACGGCGCGCGGGAGTACGGCGGTGAGATCGGGATCGGCGCAGGTCCCGGGTTCGCCGGGATCCCGTATCAGACCCAACCGTTCTGGCGCGGCGCCAAGCTGCCCAAGGAGCTCCAGTTGGACGCGGACGGGATCATCCCGGTTCCGCTGGCCAACGTCTACCTGGCGCAGCCGGTCAACTTCTTGCGCGTTGGGCGCGAGCGACGGTTGGCCGAAACGCTCTTCGGCGCCGCGTGGCCGCACAATCCAGCGTTGGCCGGTGCGGACAAGTGGAACACGACCACGAGCGATCCGGTTGGGGATATGGTCGCGGCCAAGGATTCGATCCTCGGCGGCGCGCCGGATTCCATCATCATGACGCGCGGATCTTGGGTGGCGCTCCAGACGAACCGCCAGATCCTCGACGTGCTCAAGACCACCCAGGACAACGCGATCCTTGAGCCTGGCGCGTTCGCCTCGGCGGTGGCCGGTCACCTCGGCGTGGCCGCGGACCGGATCTTTGTGATGATGGCGTCCCGCCTCACCACGAGCAATCCGGATGACGCGAGCGACGGAACGAAGCTCACGTCCATTGGCTTCGAGACTGGCGGCGCGGAAGATTGGTTCTGGATCGGTTCGGCCGGCGACACCTCGAGCGCGGTGGATGTGGACGGCGATTTGGTTGTGGATGCCGCGGCCATTTCGCGGATCTACAAGTCCGATTTCGCGGACAACTTCGACGAAGAGTGGAAGGCCGGCAATCAGGCCTGGTACCTCTACACCGGCGTTGAGGAAGTGATCCAGACTGTGACGCTCGGCCTTGGCGCCATCATCACGACCACGACCTAAGCCCACCCAAGGGAGCGCGGCCAATGCCGGACCGTAAAGTCCAGACCGGAACCAATCACGTTTTCCGGTGGCCCGCTCCGCATCCGCTCAAGGATGCGACCCCCCCGCAAATCACATTCTTGGCACCGGGAACCGGCGCGGTTCTGTTGGGTCCGGTGGCCATGACGGCCGTTGGACCTCAAGGCTTGGCGGTTACCAGTGTTTCGGATGGATTGCGCGAACTCGTCACCGCGCCCATTCCGGCCACCGCGGATGCGTTGACCGGACCCGAATGGGGCCAAGCGTGGTTTGTGTCGGATACGGACGGTTGGTTTCCGGTCCAGGTGATGCGCGCCACGCCATCGGCAACCACGGTGCTATTGGCGGACCCGCTACCTCATAAGGTGGCGAGCGGCGGTGTGGTGTCGTGGGCTGAATGGTACGTCCAACTGACCGGCGCGGACGTTACGTTGACAGAGCAACGGGACGTGGTTTGGCGCGTTGACTACTCGCCCCGATTGGCTGGTGAGGCGCAGACGGCCGCGGACAATTCGGCCAAGGATGAGGGTCGGATCCACGTCGTACGCCGGCCGTTTGTGACGGGCCTCCGCGAATCGCAGTTGCGCGGGATCTTCCCATGGTTGCGCCAGGCCGGCCCGAATGCCCAACAGGGTTTCGGTCCGCAGATCAGAGCGGCCAACGATGTTCTGGTGATGATGATCCGCGACAAACTCCGCGCGGTCAGTCGCTTTGAGGATGATTTGGATGGCCAAACGCTCGCGCAAGCTCACGCCTATATGGCCGCGTCTATCCTCCAAGATGGCGTAGATCCAGAGCGCGCCGAAAAGCTACGCGCCACCGCGGCGAAGTATGTGGACCTGGCGTTGCGAACCGCTTGGGTGGACTTTGACGGCGTTGGGTATGTGGCCGAAGGCGAGGCCGCGGTGGAGGTCACCGGCGCGCGCCAGGCGGATTCAGGCGGCAATTTCGTAACGGCCGGCCGCACTCCAACTTTCAAAATGGGGCAATCCCATTAATCAGGAGAACCGATGATCCGCGCACTCTTTTTCAGTCTCGTGTTCCTGACCGCCTCCGCCTCGAGCGCGGCGGATCTGCCGTACCGCGCGACGGATGGAACCTCCATTGGCTGGCATACGTCCGCGGCCTTCGGTGCGGCTTGGACGGACCTCACCGCGGCCAGTTTCACGAGCTTGACCGATACGGCCATTCCGGCCGGCGCTCAGTTCGTGACGCTGACGGTTCGGAACCGCCACGCCACGCAGGTGATCTACGTTCGCTTTGGCGTTGGCGGTGCAACGCCGGTGGCGTCCGCCTTTCGGCTGAACGCCGGCGAGTCCTTTACCTTCACGTTGAACGGCGTTGTGGAGGGTACTGGACCCACCATTGTGAGCGTCCAGGGTTCCGGCGCCGCTACCGAGGCGGATCTTACCGCGTGGCTGGTGCGGCCATGATCCGTTGGGTTCTCGCGGTTCTACTTCTGAGCTCCACAACCGCCGCGGCGCAAACGCCAGGCTATGGACCGGAGGCGCCGGCCGCGGCCGGTGGGTCCACAGTATCGGTGCACCATTTCGGCCTTTCGGCCAACGATGCGGTGGCAACCGGTGGATCTGTTGGGTGGGACGTTCAGGCGCCGGCCGCGGTGTTGACGTTGGCCGGTGGCGTTATCACGATCCCAGCGGGCTCCACCGCTTTGCTAGTGGCGAGCATTGGACCGGGCGACGGCACCGGAGGGTCCGGCCGCATTGATTTGATGTGGTACGACGTTACAGGCGCCGCGGTGGCCATTGGCAACAGCGGCTCCAGCTATCCACCGAGCTCTAGCGGTACTCGGATGCGCGCCCCGGGTGGCGCCTCCGCGTTTGTGGACGCCACCGCCGGCGCGGTTGATGTGGAGGTCCGTTCGGTGTTCTCGGATGGTGGATTCACCGCCGGCGCCGGGTGGTCTTTCGCGACGGTAACTCTGATTCAGTAGGGGCGACCCATGATCCGCGCAATCTCCATTGCCCTACTTCTGAGCGCCACCGCCGCGGCGCAAACGCCAGGCTATACGCCAGCCAATCCACCGGCCGCGGATGGCGTTTCGCTAGTGGCGCCAGGTGGCGCGGCCGCGGATGCGTTCTCACGCCTCCGCGTATCACAGGCCGTCCAGTTGTTTTCGGGTGTTCGTGACTACGCGCGCGGCGGTGGCGTTGCGCTTGACGCGCTCCGGTATGACACCGCCACAGTTGGCGCCGGTTCCGTATCGCAGAACGTAAACGCGGCCTCCAACACGTTGACCGTTACCGCGGCCGGTGGCGACTCCGCGGTACTCCAATCGAAAGAGTATTTCCTTTACCGCGCCGGACAATCGCAGTTGGACATTGTTACCTATGTCTTAGGCGATCCGGTGGCTGGCATTCGAAAGCGCGTTGGGATCTTTGACGCGGCGGATGGTATCTACCTCGAGCAAACCGCCACAGGCGGCCACCGCTTTTGCGTCCGCTCGAGTGTGACCGGCGCGCCGGTTGAGGATTGCGCAGATCAGGCGGCTTGGAATGTGGATACATTCGGCGCCGGCGCTCTGAATCCCAGCGGCGAAACCTTCCTACCGGCGGCCGCTCAAATCAGCGTTACGGATCTCCAATTCTTGGGCGTTGGCCGCATCCGCGTTGGGTTCGATATCGCCGGCGCCATCGTTTACGCACACAACTTCGACCACGCAAACATGCCCGGATCCGCCGGCGTCTACATGCGATCCGCCACGCTTCCGGTTCGGTGGGAAATCACCAACGTGGCGGCCGCGGCCGGCGCCTCGCTTGACGCCATTTGCGCTCAGATCGCGCGCGAGGGTTCGGACGTGGAGCCAGGCGCCTCGACTTCCGAGCATTCCGCGGCCGCGCGCGCCACCGCCACGGGATCTTGGGCGGCCGTGATTGCGGTCCGGTTGAGCTCCACCGCCATCCGCGCCACGCTCAGGAATCTTAGTTATTCGGTGCTGAACGTCGACAACACAAACCCGGCGGAATGTGAATTGGTGCTGAATCCGACCATTGCGGCCGGCGGTCCGTTTGTTTGGGCGGCCGTTGGCACAACTTCGGTGGCGGAAACCTCGGACACGGCCGGAATTACCATCACCCACAACAGCGGCCACCGCCTCCAGCATTCGTATGTGAACGCGGCCAACCGCGGCGGATCTGGCCAAGTTGCACAAGCGGGACTGAACGTCCCGATTGCGGCTGATATCGCGGGAACCTCGGACGTTGCGGTTGTAGCGTGCCGCGCCATCGCCGGATCGCCTTCGGTTTGGGCGTCTCTGGCCTGGCGCGAGCTCTATTGATGATTGACGCCACCGCCACCGTTGGAGCGCGCAAGCCGGACCTATGGACCGCGGCCAATTCGCGGCGCGTTGGTGATTGGATTGCGGCGGTTGTGGAGGCGCGGACCGCCAAAGGTATCAGCGCCACCGGCCAGAAGTTCCAACCATACGATCCAGACACGGTGGAGCAAAAGCGGACGCGGCGCGTAACGCTTCGCCAAACCGGCCGGATGCTCGACACGCTCAAGGTTACGCCAACCGCGCGCGGTGTTGAGGTGGCCGCAACGGTTCCCTATGCGCGCTTTGTGGAGGCGGACCGGCCGTTTCTTGGCCTCACCGATACCGAGCTCAAGGCGTTGGACCAGGTAGTGGCCGGTGAGCTTGACCGGGAAGAGGCGCGCATCGGAAAGCGCGTTGTGCGCGGTGGGGCGGTGTTGTGAGCTTTCTAGCGGTGTGTGGAGCGATCCGGACGGCGGTGGAGGCCGCGGCGCCCAACTTCGATACGGACCGGCCATACGTGTTTGACGAGGACGCAAACGGCCGCGTGGTTCCGCTTGAAGAGCTCGCCGGCTATCGGGACCGGGTGTGCGACCTCCGCGTGATTACGATGCCACGCGACGATGGCGAAGCCTCATTCACCACCCAGCGGTTCCGAGCTCGCCTCGGCCTCCGGATCTTGTATCAAGCGCAGCAGGATCGGGCTTGGGTGGAGGCGCGCGCCGCGGATGATGCGGCCGTGATTGTCCGCGCGCTTCTAACGCCATCGTTGTGGGATTCCAGCGTTTGCACGATTGCTCCGCCAGAGGATCCAACGTGGGAAGAGCGGCGCGGCGGTAACCCGGTGCCGCAGTTGGTGGGGCTGATTCTGACGATCCCGTTTGACGTGGTATACCTTTCACCATGATCCGGTCCGGAGCCTAAGAAATGGCCAATACCTCCACAGTTCGCACGCTCGAGATCGCGGTCGAAGGCACGTTTGGATCGCGGGACCCAGCGACGAATCTACCGGCCGCCACCGCGTTTGGATCTTCGGTGACGATTGCGCCAGAGCGCGCGAGCCTGGCGATTCCTGGCGAGCTCGCCGCAACGCCTCGAGACGAAGGCCGCGACGGTTATTACCTCCGGCCTTCCGAACCGGCCACGGTGCTAGATGGCACCGGCGCGCTTGTCCACCGCCGCGCCGGCGCGTTCAGCTTCGCCATGGTTGTGGACCTCGGCGGAGACTTCGCCGGCGCCGGTGGCGGCTACGATGGCGCGGCAATCGCCATGCTTCTGGCGGCCGGTATGCAGGATGGAAGCTCACCGGTTCTCGCGGCCGATTACGCCAACGTGGTATCCTTGGCCTCCACCGCAAATAGCTTCATTGGCACGGGAACCGGGATCTTCCAGATCGGTGACGTGATCGCGGCAGACCTCGAGGGTCGGCGCGAATACGCGATTGTGACGGACGTTACGGTGCTGGCCAATGACGAGGTGTTTTTTACACCGGCGTTCTCGCGGCCAATCACCAACGTGTCGGCGGACGTGATCCGAACGTGTCGGACGTTCAGCCAATCGAAGAACGCGGTTGGATCTTCGGTGGCGTTTGCGCTGAATGGCGACGGTTGGCGGACCGAATGCTACGGATGCCGGTGGGAATCGCTGGGCGTCCAGGTTGCCAACCAACTGGCCACGTTCACTTGGACGTTTCAGTGTGCGTTGATTCAGGACAACCACGCGGCCGCGGCCATGGTGGATCCGGTTCGGCCGCGCGGCCAGGCCGTCCACAGCATTCCGGCCAATTCGGTTTTGTCGGTGGCCGTTCCCCAGCCCAACGATGCCGCGCCAACTTCGGCGCCCTTCAAGCTCGCGCGCGCGGTGGATCTGGATCTTGAAAGCCTTGAGTTCACGATCTCCAACACGCTAACGCCGGTTGGCCGCGGTGGCGATATCTACGCCATGAGCGAGTGGGAAGTGACCGATCAGGTGGTGGAGGTGGCGTTGACCCTTTCGGCGCCTTCAACCGCGCTTGCGGATGATTTCCGCGATTCGGTGCAACGGACGTTGATCCTCGCCTACGGACCCAACGGCGCCGGTAATGGAATGGCGTTGGTGCTGCCGTCCGCGGTGCTCCAGTCCGATCCCAACCTTTACGACCTCTCCACCAACCTGGTTCAACAGCGGTTGGTGTATGGCCAAGGCCGTTGGGCTGGTGACCAGTTCCCGGGCGGATCTATCGCGTCCAACACGCCGGTTCGGATCGGCCTGGCGCACTAGCCGAAGAGCTCCACACCCAACACCACAGGGTCCACCATGCCGATTTGCTTCTATCCGAAGGCCGCTACGCGCGTGCGCCTACCGCTGGCCTGCGATCCAGCGGTCCAGGCCGTCAACACCGCGGAGGCTATCGCCGCATACCTCAAGACTGGAGATCCGGCCGGCCTCGAGGTTCCGGCCGCCGCGGATCATGTTGTGTTTCGGATTCTGACTCATGAGGAATTGACCGCGGCGCGGCTTGAGGTTGGGATCCCTCCGGTGTTGGGCGTCCGCCTCAAGGAAGATGGCAAAGATCCGGACACCGCGGTGGAGCGCAAAGCCGCGGCCGAATATCGCGCGTGGTTGGCGCGCGCGGCCTCTGTCCATTTGGTTGCGTGGATCGATGAGATCGAGGGGTGGAACGGTGGGGACGGCGCGCCGTTGCGCGGCGCCGAGCTTGCGGACGCGCTCAATTCGGTGCGGCCGGTCCAGACACGGACCGCGCTTTTGCTCGAGCTCCAAAACCACGTTTCGCGGTTGGGTGAGGTGGAGCCGGGAAAAGCCTAGTTGCGGCCGCGGTGTGGTCTACCTCCAAGCCTGGTACGAAATGGAGGTGTGACGATTGCGGCCGCCTCGCAGGCTTGCGGGAAAGGCGCGGGAATTGCGGCGGACCATTCACGGATGCCACGCCACAAGCGCGCGAAGATCCGGCCGGGTGGTATGTGGAGGCGGACCGCATATTCTCGCCGGACTCACCAACATTGGTTGGCGTAAAGCTCCGAGCGTGCCCGATTGCGGAGGTTCACGAGCCTTGGGTTTCCGAGGTGTTGAGGTTGGCGCGGCATACGGATCAACAGGTCCACCGCCTCGGCGCGTTCTATGCGCCACCATCTGCTATGTTAGTGGCGCTTGTGGAGGTTGCGATTATGGAAACGCGCGAGCTTGCGGGTTTCCACAGCCGCATCCGAAAAGCGGAAGAGCAAGTCCAGGCGGCCGCCCAACGGTCCGCCGGCCGGAGGCGGTGACGAATGGCGATTGACCGCGAAGTCCGCTACCGCTTCACCGAAACCGGCGCGGACCAGGTGGAAGCGGCGCTAGAAGGCGTTGACCGCGCGGCCGATTCCGCGGCCGCGGCCGGAGATCGGGCCGGCGGATCCTTCAAGGGTCTATCGCAATCCATGCAAGATGGATTGGCGCCGATTGACGACCACCTAAGAGGATTTGACGCGCTCCAAGGGCGCCTCGGCCAGATCGCAAACGCCGTCAACCTGCTTTCGGGTGTGGCCATCTTCAACATGGTGAAAGGCTTTGTGGACGCGGCCGGCGCCATGCGTGATTGGATCGTGGACGCCGAAGGCGCAAAGAAGGCCGCGGAAGAGCTCAAGGCCGCACAAGCGGAGCTCCAAAAGTCCGTTGATGAAATGGCCAGCGCATACGCGGACCTTGGCGCGGCCGCTGGCGTGGCGCAGTTCTTCCTAGATCCGGAGAATGCCAAGGCGCTTGCTAAGGCCACGGACGAAACGGCCAAAGCGGCCGAACGCCGAAATAAGGCCACCGAACGCCAGGCGCAGATTGCGCGCGAAACGGCGGCGCTCACAGCCGAATCCGAGCAAGTAGCCGCGCGCCTCAAGGCAACCGCAGGATCTCCAACCGCGGCCACCGTGCTAGCGCAAGAAACTAAGAACCTCGAGCGGCTTGGAAAGGAAATGGTCAAGCTCGGAAAAGAGGCGGATAGCCTTGATTTCGAAATCACCGCGGCGCGGGTCGCCGAAGGCCTTTGGGTTGCCCAAGGGGAAATCACAAAGGGCACCGCGCGCGAGCGGTTCCAGGCCTTTTTAGACATAGCCAAGGGCGGCCACGAAGCGGCCAATGGTATGCGCGCGGCCGCTCTATCCTTGGAAGAGCTCAACGATCTGTTGGCGTTCTCAGAAGATCAGGGGTTGAGCTTCAACCAGGTGTTCGGGATTGACGGCCCGATCAATGAGCTTCTGGCGGTTCCCGGTCAATTCGCCGAAGCCTGGCGAACCGCGCTTGGAGAGATCCAACCGGCTATGGAGTCGTTTGGGCTGTCGGTTGCGGAGCTCACCGCACAACAGGCCGCGGTTGGGGCGGTGGCCGATCAGACCTCCGCGTTTTTCCGAGCCCAAGCCAAGAGCGCAGCGGCCGCGGCATTGGCCGGCGTTCTCGCGGCCAAGAGCGCAAAGGAAGTGGTCAACGCTTTGGCGAAGTCCATTTTTCAGCGCGCCTCGCTCGAGGCGCTTTTTGAGGCTGCCAAGGCCGTTGCGAGCTCCGCACCAACGGCCGGCGTTCCAAACCCGGTGAGCGCCAAACACACAGAGGCGGCGCTATTGTTTGCGGCGGTAGCGGCCACCGCTGGCGTTGTGGCGGCCGGAACCGGTGGATTGGTTGGAGGCGGTGGCGGTGGCGGTGGCGCCGGTGGGTCCGGAGCTCCAAGCGCGGCCGATCTAGCGCCGGCGCCGGAACCGGTGGAACCAACCGAGACGATCATAAATGTCAACTTCAACGGCGCCGCGCTCCATACCGTTACCGAGATCCAAGATACGGTGGCGCTGGCGCTAGACGAGGCCTCGAGGCGCCGCGGCCGCGTCCGGTTCAATGCCGACCGATTCAGGGGATAGCCGGTGCCACACAACGATCCACACCCCTTGATCGCGCTCTTTGCGGAGTTTGACGGCCGGCCATGGTCCGGCGTTTCGGTCTTCAACCGCGGCGCCGGCGCCACCGTTCTCGGACCGTTCACCGCCGGCACCACGCAGGGTATCTATGGCGATCTAGTTGACCTGGTAAACGGCCGCGGATCTGAGGCCGGCCGCTCTATCCAAGCGTTGGCCGTTTCGGAATGGACCGGCGCCGGCACTTTCACAATTACGTTGACCGCGGATGATCGGCTCCATTTTCAATCGAGTGTGGAAACCTTTGAGATCCTTGGAGGCGCCGGCGCTTCAATGCTCGGGATCGCGTCCACCGGAACCGGCGTTATTGCGGCCGGCGCGCCAGGCTACACCGCGCCCAACGAATGGACGCGGGGCAACTTCCCCAACCTACCGGTGAGCGTGTTTCCTGGCGTTGGTATCCCGTTTCTTCTGTTTCCGGACGCCAATTTCTATCAGTCGATTGCGATCATGCTTCGGGAATTGGGCATTGTGGCGGATGCGGACGATTCGCACGCAACGGACAACATCCAGACGCTAGACAACACCGCCAACGATCCGGTGGCGCGGTCTATCCAATGGGGTTTAACGGACGCTGGATACGTCTATTGGAGCGCGCCGGCGTTGGCCGGCATCGCCGCACCAACGTGGACGGATACCGCCTTCCGTGACGCTCTAGGGTTCTCCGGTGCGGAGGTGATCGATACCGCCACCTATCCGGGCTTGTCTTTCATGGCCGCGGACCACAGGCCGCGCGCGTATGCACTCCACCCAACGCGGCCGGTTGAGCGCCAAACGCGAACGGTGGCGCACATGGCCACCGCGGCGCGCCGAATGGATGGCGCTTGGAGCTCCAACCTTGCTGGCCATTTCCCAGGCTGGGCGGTGGAGTTCTATTTGGACGGTCCGGCCGATTCCCGGGATCTTCACCGCGGCTACCTCGAGGCCTTTTTGGAAACCGTCCGCCATGGCGCGCGCGTGACGCTCTATCAGGATCTCGGCGAAACGCGCCGCGCGCTACCTCCACCCAACGCCGGCGATTATTCCGAGCTCTATACACCCGAGCTCAACGGCTACCGCGGCCGCCTTTTGCTCCGGTTGGATCCCTCGAGCGGGTCAAACTACGATGCGCGATGGCCTTCGGACCTCCGGCGCCGCAAGCTGGTGACGCTCAATTTTACCGACGATGAGCGCGGCCAGTAATGCCAAACCCGATTCCGGCGCCGTTGGGCTTAGTAGATCCGAACGTGGTTGGCACCGGCCGCCAGTTGCGCGCGGCGGACGTGGACACGCTTTTGCTTGGGCTCAATTGGAGCCACGCCGAAGGCCACGCAAAGCCGGTGATCCTCCAAGAATGGGGGGACAACCTGTGCCGTTGGAATGGCGCGCGCGTTCAGGTTTGCGAGTGGGCCATTCCGGTTCTAAGCGGCGCCCATGTTCTCTTGGACATTCGGGTGGAGGCCTCGGCCACCGTCGCGGCGGGAACCGTTCATTTCAATTCGGTTGTGGCCGGCGCAACTGTCAACGCGGCGGTTCCGGTTGGCGCGGCTGCTTGGGTGGTTCTGCCGAACCTGGCAACCACAGGCGGACCGGCCACGGAAGAGTTTATCCAACTGGACCTTGAGGCCGGCGCCGGCGGAACGATCCAAGTGGATCGGGTGTTGGTGCGTTACATCCAATTGGCCGCGCTTGGAACGGCTAGCGTTGGCGGATTCACGCCGTTTGGTTCCGCCTACGGTGGCGCAGATCAGGATCTTCCGGCATATGTGGGCAAGACTGCGATCCGCGGGCTGGCGGACCTGCTAGCGCGGCGCCGGTCAATGGCGGCTTGGAGCGGCTTGGATGCCAATATCCTCGGCCATTCACCCAACGCGCGCCAGGCGCTCACCGACAACCCGCGAGTCACCGCAACGCCATGGCACCATGGCGCGGAAGATCGCGAAGTCCAAGCCTCGCTATGGGCGCGCGTGAAGCCGGACGCGGCTTTGGACTGCTACCTCCGGCCGGCCTTCCTGTTTGATTCCATTTGGACCTGGTGGGGCGAGCAAACGACGGTGGCCGCGGCGGTGGCGCCGGCCGCTTGGGTTTCCGTGGACTTCACGATTCCGGAGGTTTCAGGCGTCCGCGGTGTGCGCCATCTTCTAACCCGCCTCAAGCCGGTGTTGCGTGACTCCACCGGAGTTCTCCGGCCGGATCTGGTGTACGGTTACGCGGTTTTTGGAGTGTGACCCATGGCGATCCGGCCGCAAACCGTATGGCCAACCGTTCCGGACCTCCGCGCGGTTGATTTTCAACGTCCTGTGGACGGTTCCACGCTCCAAGCCTTAGTCCAGGCGCAAAACCATCTAGTGGGCTGGCGGTTCCGCCGCGCCAATCACACCGAAATCGAATGGAATGTCGGCGGCATCGCGCGGCCGGATGTGGAACTTTTGCTACCCACCGGCGTATTTCAGACGGTAAAAGTGACCTGGCGCACCCAAGAGCGCGCCCAATACATTTGGGTCAATTTCGTCTATCAGGCGGACCGCGCCACCGCGGCCGGCGGATCCTATGTGGATGCGGATCTTCGGCTGGCCTTCGGTGGCGCCGTTGTGGATGCCGGATGCCGGTGGGATCAAGACCGCGGCGATCTCGCATCATCGCAGTACATAGCCGAAGCCGCGGCCGTTCGTTCGGACGCCTACGCGCTCAAATCGGCGCATTCTGGCACGTCACCGAACGATGCGCCGGCCGCATTCCCAACCGTTCCGAGGCCGCTCAACGTGGGCACGTCCACCGGCGTTGATGTTGAGGTCCGGCTTGTGACCTCCAACGTTCGGATCCACGCGGTTGATGTGTGGGAGCTCTTTACGGCGGAGCTCGCTGAATGAGCATTCTCGAGAATCAGGATCTCAACCGCCGGTCCGCGTTTCGCCTAACGGTGGCCGGTCTGCCGGTGCGGTACTACTCCGGACCGATAGCGCCAACGCTGGCCAACGTACCAGGCACCGGCGGCGCGCTCTTCTATGCGGACCGGCCGGATCTGGCGTTTGTTGGACCGGTCCGCAATCGGATCAAGCCAATCGGCGGCATTGCGGATCAAGGTCCGATGGCGCTCGAGATCCTGACCTCCACCGATATCCGAAATCCCAACGATCCGGGCGTTGTGTTCTCGCGGTTGACCTACCGTAGCTCCAGTTGGTGGGGACAACTGATTACACCGCTGGATCAGCTTACAACCACGATCAACGTGGACCGGTCCACCGCCGGCGTAACGGTTCCGGGCCTGATTCACATTGGCGCCGAAGCCATTTGGGTGACCGGAACCGCCGGCATTGGGATTCCCGCGGATCCGTACCGCTTCACCGGTGCGACACGAGGCGCCGCAGAGACGCAACCACAGGTCCACCGCGTTGAAAGCATCACCGGCAAAAACCCGCTTGTGGTAGCGCCGGAGGTTGTTTCATGGCGGACGCGGCGGTGCCGCGTTGAAATGGCGCAGATCCGAGCGGATGGAACGCTAGGCGCTTGGATGGAAATCAAGCGCGGCTTTATCGACCGGACGCCAAGCGTTGATGGCGACGGCCTTCGGGTCCGCCTCGAGGTTGTGGATCAAATGGTCCTATTGGATGCCCACCTAGTGGACAACCAGGTGGACACGACGTTGGTGGACGGTTGGCACGAATTCGAAGCGCCATGGGCATCCACGCTCCAACACGCGCAACGCTGGGCGTGGCAAGGGGACGCATGGACAACGCCGACAACAGGATCGGCGCCAGGCCGGATCAATGTGTTTAACGGCAATCTGGCCGGCCATCAAGGCACCATGGACACCACGTTGGCCGGCCGCCATCCGCGCCGCGGTATCGTGTGGTCCGGCGGTGATTTCGACATTGCGACCGGTTATGTAACCGCGGAACCGCCGGCGCCGGCCGGTATGGACCAGTTCATTGTGGCCGCGCCAGGTCCGGCCGGTGTCCCGCCGATCCTGAATTCAGCGCCGGCGGTTGAGATCCTAACCGCGGAGGTTGCGCCAGGTGTCGCACCGGGAACCGTTACCCTTTTACGTTGGCCGGACGCGGCGGTGGATGCGCTCCAGGCCTCTTGGGTGCCGCGGACGCATCTGGGCAATGCCGGAGCATGGGCCAACGTGGCCGCGGACGTTGATGGGCCTTCCTTGCTGGCCTCTTACAACTGCGACAACTACAACCGGTCGCTCCGGTTGCTCTTCTATTCGGACGTTCGCGCGCTCCAAGAGCATGTTGCGGGAGATCACAAGGATTGGCGTTCAGGACTTCCGGTGGATCCACCGGACGGGTTTGAATCGCTTTGGTATGGCCTGGATATGGCGGACCCGGGATCCCGCGTCTATCCGCACCACAACCTATCCAACGGCCGCGGCGCGGTCCGCGGTCCGCGGCTGGACGAATGGGCGCGCGAAGTCCAGGTGGCGGTACAGGCGGACACTGGACGCCAACCGGCGCCACCCGAGCAAATCATTCCGATCCGAGGTGTGGCCACCGCGTTTCACCAGACGGGCGAACCGGCGTTTTTGGTTCTGGACGAGGTAACAGTTCCGGCCGGAGGCGCGCATTCGCTGACGGTTACCTATTGGGACGGCGGCGCGGAACCTATCGGCGCCAATCCGATTCAAACGTGGCCGGTCCGCGTTACGGCATCCACGCAGGTGCTAGACGCCGGCGTTCCGGTTGGGTGGCGGCTAACCATCGATCCGCGGGATCGGTGGCGAGTTCCTAGCTTCGGAAACTGGCCAGGCCGCGAACCGGCCAAGATCCGGTCCGCGGTGGAGTTCCGTGCAGAGCGCCCGGCCGTGATTTTGCTCCAACTGCTTTTGAGCGGCGGTGGCGCGCTAGTCAACGATCCGACCTACGACGTTCTGCCCATCGGCGCGAACCTCACAACCGCGGACGTGGACGTGGCCAGCTTTCTCCGGTGGCCGGATACGCCGGCCATGGATCTTTGGACCCTAACCTATCCCGATGGCGCCGCGATTCGTGACGTGCTCGAGGATATGCTGGCCGCGCTGGGCGCCGGCATCGTATCGCGCACCGATCCGGAGACTGGCGCCAGGCGGTTGACCCTCGTGTCAATCGGTCCGGAATCGCCAATGGAGGCGCTTGGAGCTCAGGATTCCGCCACGATCTCGAGCGATGGCGTTGATCGCGTGATCTCGGATGGCGATTGGCTTGTGGAGCCGATCCCAAGCTGGGGGACCGATGATGAAATCACCAACAAGTGGACGTTCCGGATCAACCACAGCCGCGCGGTGGATTCGGACGATGAGGAATCCCACCCGGTTGTCGTGAATGATTGGAGCTCCATAAACCAATGGGGCGATGGCGAGTCCGAGGAATTGGATTTGCGCGGGATCGTGACGGATCCAGCCAACCCAGGTGGACCGAAGGCGGCCGTCCAGTCGTTGGCGGCGCGTTTGATGCGCCAATTCGGAGATCCGCGCCGCACTTGGGTTGGGGCGGTTCCAACTGGCCAAGCGGTGTTGGGCCATCTTGGCGCGGTCTTTTTGGTTGGATCTCGGTTCCTCCGGTCATTCGGAACCGTTGGGATCTCCGCGGTGAATGAGGATGGAACCGCGGTGGCCTTCAACGGCGGCCGCGTGATTGAGGAAACCATCGATTATTGGGGCGAAGGCGCCACATATAGAATGCACCACTATGGCGTGAACGGCGCCGGTTGGGCGGCATCCGGCGAGGCGGCCACCGAACCGACCGGATCCTCAATCACGATTGGCGCTAACGACTTCACACCGCCGGAACATCCGGTAACGGGTGAAACGTTCCGCGATATCAACGGATTCTTTGCCGGCCAAGCGGTGTTGCTGTTTCCGCCGGCGGATCGTGACGCGGCCATAGCGTTGACCGTGCTTTCAACGGACGGCATTAGCCGGATCGATTTCACCGGCGCCCATGGCGGTGGCGTGGTTGGGCATATCCTCACACCGGCCACCTACGATCTAACCGTGAACCGCCTTTATGCGTTCCTAGCAGACGCAAACGGCACGCTTGGAGCGTCCGCGGATCCAGCCAAGGAGATCAGTTAGTGGGAAGCTGGATCGCATCTATCACCGCGGCGCCGGCCGGATCTCGCAAGCTCACCGGCCTGATGTGGTCGCTACTGGCGGCCGTTGCTTTGGACCTCGGCGGTGTGGCCGCGCTCTATTTCCTACCGGTGGCGGCGCATCCAAGCGCGGTTTCCATTGTCCAGGTTGGACTCGGATGTGTGGCCGGCCTTTTCGCCGCTATGGTCGGTGGGAATGCGGCGGAACACCGCCACGCAAAAGACAAGGGCGCCCAAGATGCCGGACGGTAGCGGTGGCGGTGTAGCCGCTCAGATATCGGCCGCCAGTGCGGAGGCGGCCAAGATCGTTGTGGGTGCTATCGCGGTATGGGCGTGGCGGTTCTCGCAGAAGATCGGGGGATTGGATCCGCGCGTTCTGGCGCTCGAGGCGGCCGCGCTTGAGGCCACAAACTACGCGGACGCCACAAAACTAGAGGCGTGGTTAGCAGAGCAAAGCGCGCGGTTTGCTGCTGCGCTCGAGGTGGAGCGCGCGGCGCGCTCCGATCTAGAAACCCAGGTTCGCGAGCTCCAACGGAATGTTGCGCGGATCGAAGGCGCCACCGGTATCGGAACGCCAGTTGGTGGGGTTCCAATTGGCGCGGCGCCGGCGGATCGAGGCTCAAATGGACGGTAGGAAGCATACGGTTTTGGTGGCGGACAATGACCGAATGGCGCGCGAGCGGATAGTCGGCGCGGTTCTGGACGCAGACCCAACCGCGGTGATTGTTGAGGCGGAATCCGGCCGCCAGGCTATGGAGTTGATGCGCGAGCTCAACCGCAAAGGCCAAGGTCCGGACCTCTCCATTCTCGACCTGTATATGTGGCCTGGTACCGGCCGAGAGGCGGCCGAGCTCGCGCACAAACTTGGGCTTGCGGCGCGCGTGGTTTCATCATCGGAACCGCTATCCAGCCGCGCGCAAAACGAAACCACCGACAAAACCGCGGCGCTCGAGTGTGTCAAATGCTGGATTGCGGAGGTGGACCGCGCGGCGCCCAAAGCGCCACCGCCAAAGAAGCCGCGGCGCAAGCGCCGGACCCTATGGTGGCGCGCTCTGCTTAGTTCGCCGGCCTAGTCCGCGACGGGAACGTAAACGTAGCGGTTACCCTTGCGGACGCGCTTACGGCCGCGGTTCGGCTTGGGCGGTTCGGCGCGGATGAGATCCGCTCGCGCAAATCCGGTCACAAGTGCCAAGGCGCCGGCCGGAATCTCCAACCGCGCTTCGGCCACAATCGGGATTTTCACCGGATCCACCGCCACCGGCGCCGCTACCAGAATCCACCGATTCTTTTCGGCGTGGCGCTTGAACGTGGCGCGCGCCCAAGGCTTGAGGCCGGCCGCTTTGGCGCTCACTTTGTAGGCGTTGAACGCCTCGCCTTCGGTGGCGAAGGCCTCCGGTGTGTTGCGCGCCCATTCGGCCGCGTGGTCTGCTTTCGTCACAGTTCCTCCAACTGGCGGCGCGCCGCCTCGAGCGCCAGGCGGCGCAGTTCGGTGGGATCTCCACCCATGAAATAAGGCGCGCGCCATCCGCCCAAGTTTTCAGCGGAAAGCGCGGCCTCAAGACTCAACCCAGGCCGGAGGCGCGTTCGCATAACGGCCTCGGCCGCTTCTGCCTCTAGTTCCTCGAGGCGGCGCGCCCATGGCGAAATCAGATACCACGCGGTCCAGAACCACGGACCGCCGGTGAACGCCTCCGCGCGGTCCGCGTGGCGTAGTTCATGCGCGGCCACCGCGGTGCGCCATTCCAGATCCGGCCACACGTTGCGCGCGATCCAAATGGTCCGCCATGGAAGCGTGACGGATAGGGTTTTGAAGGGTCCGCGGCGGATGTTCCAACCGGCGGTGAACGCGCGCCAATAGAGCGCGCGCCACATTTCGCCAATGGTTGCGAGGTTCACCAGGTCACCGCCGCGGCAAATCCGAGCGCCACCGCGCCAGATCCAACCGCGCACCATTCGGAACCGTCCACACCGGCGCGCTCGCAGGCTAGCCAACCGATCCAAGGCGCGGCCAAGCCTCCAACCGTCCAAGTCCAACCGGGAAGGATGGGCGCGCGGAGCGGTTCGGTGAGCTCCGCGCGCGCCGCGGCCAAAGCGGCGGTGGCTTCAATGAGCGCGGCCGCGGAATCCTCCACAATCACGTCCATTGCGGCCGCGTCCGCCTCGGCCTCACTGGCCATGGCCTCGAGGTCTGCGATCCGCTGTTCTCGGTCCGCGTCCGCCTCTAGCGTCCACAGTGCGCCATCAAAGGGAGCGCGGCAGTTCTCACGGATCGGGACCCATCCGGCCACGGATAGAGCGCCGGCGCAAATCAGAGCAATCATGGGCGCGCCTCCGGTGCCAGCATTCCAGCCGCGGACATACCGCCAACCATTGTGACGGACGCGGCCGCCAAGATGGCGGCCAACGCTACAGCCGCGGCCGCGATGGCGAGGTTTCGCCGCATCATTCTTCCACCTCCGGCAACGCATCCACCGCGGCGCGCGTTTCGGTTAGGCGCTCAAGGCGCCGGCGGCCGGTGGCCTTCGGTGGCGGCCGGCGCTTGCGGCGCACAATGGCCAGCAAAGCCGCGCCAGTGTCTTTCTGAGCGTCCGCAAGCCTTGCGCCATGCCGGCGCCTCCGCGCCAGTGCGGCCGCACCGGAGGCCATCCCAGCGCCACCCAGCGCCATGGCCGCAACCATTCGGCCGGTAAAGACCAGAACGGCCAGAATCACGGCCGCCATGGCCCATCCGCGCCAGGTCATGACTGCACCGGCGCGGCTTCTAGGCCTGCGATCAGAGCGTCTAGTTCACTCGTGAATTCGCCGGCCGCGGTGCCCCGACTCCAGAACCAGTGCCCCGCCAGTGATCGCATCGGAGTGAGCGTCTGATTGGAGAGCGCCTCGCGCACCAGCACCAGCACACCGAGCACGGTGAGCGGGTCGGTGAAGTCGGGCAGGCCGAGCGTGAGCGAGTGCGGCGTGAGGATACAGTCCAGTTGGGACACGTCGCCTTCGTCTGACACGAACACCGCCGGCCCATCGTCGCTTGCACCAAAGACGCACCGAAATTGCGTGGCGGGGTCGTAGTCAGACAGGAACGGCCAGCCCTTCACACCCATCCCCGGCAGCCACCGCCACGCGGGGCACGCCACGGCGCGCCGGGCGAGCTCCTGTAAATCGGCGGTCACAGGTTCACCAAAAGCGCGGCCTCGAGCGCCACCGCGTCCAGGTCCACACCGCGCCCGGGATCCCAACCGCGGCCGATGATCCGTCCGCTTGAGTTCATGACGGTTCCGCGGCGCGCCGGATCAATGTCCGAGTGTCCGAGGATCCTAGAGCGTTGCACCGGGATCTCAAAACGCGCCGCCAGTTGCGCCACAAGCGCCACAAGCGCGCTCAGTTGCTGGGGTGTGTATGCGCCGGTGGACGTGGGCAGGAGGTCAATTGCGAGGCTTGAAGCGTTCGGATGGCGGCCGGTCACGAATTCAAGCGGGTTCGCCATGGAAGGCCACCGGTTGATCCACCAATCGTAAACCACGAATGGATCGCGGCCATGCTCGACCCATTCCCCTTTCGGAGCTCCGTAGCGCATCCAATCCGTTCCGCGGGACAGGCGGTAGCGCGCCGAAAGGGATCCGGCGTGCATCACCCGAACATCCGGCGGCGCAAGCTCCACCGCGGACCCTTCCCAGCCAATGAGGTAGTGGCCAAAGTACGGGTGGCCGCTGCGCCCGTACCAGGCGCGCGCGGCCATGGCGCTCCGGTGCGGCCGCTCGCGCGCATCCGTTGCCAACCGCGCCTCAACCTGGCGCGTGAGGCCGCGGCCGGTCGTATGAACCACGATGGCGCGCGGCTTGTGCGCCATCGCCGGCCATTTCGGATCGGTTGACGCCATCAAATGCCGTTCTAGGATCTTCACACCCACCATCCACCCCCCATCTTTAGGCGCCCGACCGCGGAGGCCAGCGCATCCACCAAATCAGATCCGCGCGCTAGCACCAAACCGTCCATTCGGCGCATTACCGTGAATTCATCACCCAAGAGCGCCACGCGCGGCGCTTGCTGGCCATACGATACGGACAACGCGCGCGCCTCCGAATAGAGCTCCGCGGCCTCCGGCGCCATAGTCTCAATGTCTACAATCATCGCGCCGCCTCGAATGCGTCCGCAGAAACGCTAGACATTGGCCGCCACATTTCGGCGTCCGAGTAGGTCCCCGCTTGATCGTTCCAGTGCATAGGATAGCGGCCGGTATCCCCAAGCCGGTTGGCCTCCACCAAAAGCCACGCCTCGGCCGGCCGCGCGTATCCCGTATCAATGGCGCCAGGCCGGTGGATGAATGCGAGCGCGGAACAAAACTCCAACAGAGCGTCCGAACCGCGAATGTCAGACGCTCGAGGCGGCCGCGGATCTCCGGTCACGTTGGAGCGGTTCAACTGCGACAACGCCAGGATCGCAACTTGATGGCGCTTCGCCACCGACTCGAGCGTGCCAACCACGCGCCGCAATTCGGCGTCAGAACCATTGCGCGCGCCATGGTCAATCAGGCGGCCAATGTGGTCGACCACAACCAAACCCAACGGCCGGTCCGCCTCCGCGCCGGATCGGCGGTACTTCACAATCTCTTGCTCCACCAAATCAACACCGCGGCCGGGCTGGTGAACCAGACTCATTGAACGGTTGAGCTCCGCGCGGTTGTGGTCGCGGACGTGCATCATTGCCGGCGCACTCTCGGCGCCATAGTGGCCGCCATAGAGACTCATACCTTTGACGTTCAGTTGACCGGACACGTACCGGCCGCCCAACCACACCGCTTGATCTTCCCAGGCGCACACAAGCGAATGAACGCCGTTCAACCGCGCCACGCCTTCCGCAAGATGGAAGCCAAACGCCGTCTTCCCGTTCTTCGGCCGAGCTCCAACGCCATAGAGCTCGCCGGGAACCAATCCGCCATATGTTGGATCGTTGACCGCGGCCAACGGCGTCAACAGGCCGGTGCGCGGCTTTCGACCCTCCGCGCGCGCCCGAGCGTTGGCCAAACTGGCCTCCGCAAATTGGGCGGTAGCATCACCCAACCCAACGCGGCCGGCGCCAGGTTCCTCCACCGAATGGTTCATGATGGCGCGGACGCAATCCGCAATGGCGGTACCAGGTGCGGCCGGATCCGCACCTTCAAGGCTGGCCACTAGGCCGGTGAGCTCGCGGTGTAGGCGGTTCAGTGCGCCGGCGCCGCGCACAAGACTGGCGTATCGTTCGGCCAATGCGCCGGTGTAACCGAGGCCGGCGATATCGAACACATATCCGGCGCCACCGGCCGCGCCAATGGCCTTTTCCGCCTCAAGCCTCGAGGCCACCGCCACAACATCCGGCGCGGACCCTTCACTCCACAGGCGCCGCGCCGCGTGGTAGATCACGCGGTTCCGAGGGTCGCCAAAATCATCCGCGGACACGAGGTCACCAACGGACGCAATCACCGCCGGATCGAACATGATTGCGGCCAGTAGTGAGCGTTCCGCGAGCGCCACCGAATTGCGATCCTTCACCTTTCCACCGCCTTTTTCTTGGCGCCGAATCCGCCATAACGCCGGATTTTCATTTCATCGCGGCAAATGAGCTCCAAATCGGTGTGGCCATTCGCCACGTTGAAGGCTTCGGAAAGGCAGCCATCCACCGCCATTTTCAATTGCTCCACCGAGAAATCTTCGGCCAACCGATCTTTTACCCTCCGGATCCTCAACCGGCCGCCTTTGGTTGTGGTCTTCCGCAACGATGCATGGCCACCGCGGGCGGATGCCCAATAGTTCAACACCTCCAAGGCTTTAGCGTGGTTCGGGTCCGGAGCTTTCGGGATTCCCAGGCTAGGAAGCTCCAAGGAAACCGCCGCGGGTTTCGGCGTTTCTTTTTGTCCCGTAACGTCTCGTCCCGTCCCGTCTGTTGTTTCAGTTGGTTTCAGTTGGTTACCAACCGTTGCCAACGGTTGCGAAACGTTTGAAACGGTTTCAGGTTGTTTCAGGTTGTTTCGCCACGCTTTCACACGTTCCGTGGACTTCGGCTGATAGCCGCTCCAATTGGGCGTTGTGAATCCACCGGCGCACTCCACCAAGAGCTCCACCCGATAGAGGCCGGCCAACTGGACCTCGGCCACCTCGAGCGGGATCAAGAGATCCGCGGCGCAGAAATCCGCGGCCAAATCTTCGGCGGTGGCGGTTCCGTCGCCATCCTTGAGGCGGCATAGGACCCACGGCCACACAGCCGCGGACCGCGCGCGCCGGAGTTTCCCGTCCACCGCGTAATTGGCCGCCAGTCGTACCCATGGCGTCCGCTTCATTTCAGAATGTCCGATCCGCCAGGTTGACAACCGCGCCCAAATCATCGCGCCGCGGCGCCGCGGCCTCTTTCTCCCGAACCGAAAGCGCATCATCCAACAACGCGCGGATCGTGGCGATCCGGCTTGCGCCAGTGCGCGCGCTGATACGCGCGGCCTCCGCTTCAAGGCGGTCTGCCAACGCCTCCGGAATGATCAAGTGTCCAAGGTTCCGATTCGCCATTGTGATCTCCACCGCGGGTTAGTCCGCGTTGGGGCGACACTACCGCCACAACTAGGCCAAAGCGACCTAAAAAAAGAGTTGATCTCTTGAGGCTGTGGCCATACGTTGAAGTCCGATCAACCGGAGCACCAATGAAGCGCGCCATCCTCACCGCTTTGATTCTGGCCAGTTGCCAACCGTCCGGCGGTGGCGTTGCATCCGATGATGCGGCCGCCTCGAGCGAATGGGAGCACCGGCGGTGGGTCTGCGATCCACACGCTTTGGCCGGTTGCCAAGATCGGGTGTGGACCGGCCAGTGTGAGGCGGCCGTCATTCAGGTTCCGTACACCGAATGCGTGGCGGTTGACGGCCGTTGGGCGGTCTACAACTGGACCGCGGGGCCGGTGGCCAACGATTGCGAATTGGGCGCGCGGATCTTGTCCGGTTGGGAATTGCTGGCGGATGCGCGCGACCTTGAAGGGTGCGAATAGTGGCCGGGAAGCGTCCACACAATGAGGCCATAGCGCGCCGCGTTAGAGAGGTGGCCGAAGATTTGGCCACCGGCTTGGCAACGGTTGAGATCGAAGCAAACCGCGCAGAGGTCTGGAATTGCTCAACGCGGACGATCCGGCGCTACCTCGAGTCGGCGCGCGCTCTTCTGGCCGAGCTCCGCGAACGGACGGACGCCGATTGGATCGGCCTTCACTTTTCCCACCGCCTCCGGATCATGCGTGAGGCCATCGACGCCGGCGAGTTCAACGCCTCATTGGCCGCGGCCAAGGATCTGGCAAAGCTCCAACAGTTGTATGCGTCCGACAAGGCCGCAAACGCGGTGGCCATGGCCGCGTCCGCTCAATTGGTGCAGTTGCTCGAGGGTCTACACGATGCGCCGCCACCGGGGGACCCAATGGTCCTAGATGCGGAGATTATCCCCGACCATGGTTAACAACCTCTCAACGCGCATTTGCCCAAGTTGCGTTCGGCCGATGAATCGTATTCTTCGGTGCAGTCGGTGTGGTTACGAGTCCGAGACTGGCGTCCCGTCTATTGAGGAATTGGCGACCGGCGCGCGCACGTTGGGCGGCGCAACATGGAACGATGTTGATTTGGGCGGATATGCGCGCGCAGTTGCGCCGGCATTGGCCGCGGCGCTTCTTTACGTTGCAGCGCGGACCGCCGACCATGGTTAACCGCGCTCAGAAGTCCGCACAGGCCAGCGGCGCCGCGGCCGAGGCCACAGTGGAAGCGATCAACGCCTATTACCACCGGTGCGGTTCGGCTTGGGTGGTCAAGCGGCCAACACCGGTCCGCGTGATTGGAGGCGGCCGCGGTGGACACTTCAAAGGCGTTTGGAGCTCGCCGGCCGGTGTGGACTTCACCGGGATCATGCGAGGCGGCCGCGGTGTGGCGTTCGATTGCAAGGCCTCCGGTTCCGCCTCCATACCGCTAGAACCGCGCGCCGGCGTTCCGTGCCTCCGGCCTTCGCAAGTTGCGGAGCTCACCGCGGTGGCCAACCTCGGCGGATTGGCCGGCGTTCTGGCGTTGGTGCGGCCAAGAGATCGAGGCCGTCCAATCCCAACCTGGTTCTGGATCTCTTGGAGCGGTTGGCAACTGGCCACCGGCGCCGCGGCCACCGCCGGCCGCAAGTCTATCGGGCTGGATCTACTCCGCGCCCATGGCCTCGAGTGTTCCCGCCACTATGACCGGCCGTTGTGGATGGAAGCCGCGATGGCGCTTGAGGCCTCCGCGTGACCTGGACACCTCCAATCCTTCCCGAAGGGTTTGAAGCGGACCCGCGCACCTATCGAACGCCGATGGCGTCCGCGCTCTTCCGTGAGGTGTTCTCGACGGATGGCGCGCGGATCATCGCGGTCAATGGTGGGATCGGATCGGGCAAGTCATACGCTATCGCGCAGTTGATCTTTGCGGTGGCCATGGCGCGGCCTGGCGCGCGCATCCTAGTTGGCGCGGGATCTCTAAACCTGTTGATGGGCGTTCTATACGCGCGGTGTAAGGATGTATTCGGGGAAATGGCCGCATGGCGAGGCGGCATCATTCATCCGCGTTGGGAGTTTGCCAACGGGTCCGTGGCCGAATTCCGCGCGTACAAACTCCCCGGAACAAAGGATGAGGCCGAAAACCCTTGGGAGGGTCGGGATTGTCATTTGCTGCTAGTTGACGAGGTGGAGCAATTGCCGGCCGTGGTTCTGGACCATAGCCTCCAACGTTGCAGAAACTCCGCAACGGACGCGGCCGGCCACCGCTTTGGACCCACCGTAGTTTGGTTAGGCCGTCCAGGTGCGGTGGACCATTGGGTCCGCCAGGCTACCGCGCTCCGTAACCAAGGACGCCGCGTTGCGATCATGATGCCGCGGACGGCAGATAACCCGCTGATTTGGGAGCGCGCGCCGGACGGCCGCGTCCATTCGCCATATCTGGAAAACCTCCGCGCTTCTATGAGTCCGGAGCGGTTCCAGTGCGTCACACAGGACGTACCAGGCGCAACGATGCCAACGGAAGGCGCCATATTCGATTGCTTCGCACCGGAGCTCTATCCCGCTGGAAACCTCATTGACCTCGAGGCGGATGGAACCTCCACAACTTGGGCGGCCATAGACTTTGGGATCAACACCACCGCGGTCTTTTGGATTCAGCGGCGGCGCGTTCAGGGTCGCGCGGTGGACGTGATTGTGGACGAATGGTGCCCCGATACGGACACCTCAACACAACGGCTAGTCCTAGAGCTTCTTTCGCCGCAACGGCCAAAGGCTCACGAGCTCGTTGTGGATCCGGCCGGGCAGGCCAAATCGCGCGCCTCCAACCTAGTGTCCGAGGTTGCGATTCTTCGCCGGCCGGTTGGCCACGATCCGGACGGCCTCGGCGGTGGCGTTGGGGTTCCGGTCATAGCCTCACACCTTGATGGCGAAAAAGGCCGCGTCACCGCTGGAATCTACCGCGTCCAAGCGCGGATGAAAGACGCATCCGGCCGGCGGGAATTGCTAGTCCGCGCGGATCTTTGGAACCGTCCGCGCGGCCGGCGGGGGATCCGCCACACGATCCAACAGTACCGGCGCGGTCCGGATGGCGAACCGCTCAAGGGTGAGCGCGGCGGACACGCAGATCACGCGGCGGACGCGCTCAGGCATCACGTAATCCGAAACGCTTGGACGGGTGTGGATTCCTCCAAGCCAATCACCAACACCGGCGCAGATACGCGCCACAAGCCAAAGAGCGCGCAACTTAGGCGCGCCCATGGGAGCGGTAAACGATGAGCGAAAGAAGCGAAGCGGCGCACCGGATCGAATGTGGCCGGATCGAAGCCGCCAATCAGTTCCGAGCGGCCGAGGATGCCGCCTCCGAGATCCGGCCGGCGCTCAAGGCGTTGGAGCGGGTCATGGCCGGCGGCGCGGCCGCATCCGAGGATTGCGTTTACATTGCGGATCGCTTGTTTGCCCATGCGGCCGAGCTCCAGCAGCGGATCCGAAACGCCTACCACGCGCAGGTCAAAGCCGATGTGGAGGCGCGCGCGTGACGCTGACGATTCCCGAAGCGGTGGCCAACTGGACTCGAGCGGCCGCCGAAGTCCAAGCCGCGCGCCGCGAGATCCAAGGCTCCAACTGGCGGAACATGGAAATGGTCCAACGTGATGAGCGGTGGACCTCCGCGCGCCACCGCGCCGCGCAGTTGCTCAAGACGTTGATTGAGGATGAGACGGCCGGCCGCTACGGACTTCCGGCCGAATGCAAGCGCGCGAACGGAACCGAGGTGGAGGTGGAGATCCGCGGCGCCCATGGCGCGGCATCCGTCCGGATCTACGTCAAAACCACAGTGGACGCGGCCGCCATGGCCGCCATTGCCGCGTTGGCCGGCGTTGTGGAGTCGGTCAAATGAAGGCCTCCGAAACCATTGGCAAGCTCACCGCGGCGGTTGCAGCGGCCTCGGCCGCATTCGCGGAATGGCGGAAAACGGGATCCGCCGAAGTTACGATGCGCGCCGGCGGCAAGTTCAAGTATTCGTATGGCGAGCTTCCCGAGCTCACCGAATCGTTGCGGCCGGCGTTGGCCGCGCAAGGTGTTTGGGTGTTCCAATCGCCGGAGGTGTCCGAGGCCGGCGATCTGGTGTTGGTGACTCGGGTGTCTCACTCGAGCGGCGAATGGATCGAAACCACGATCCGGATGCCGGCGGCCAAAAACGCCTCCGCGCAGGATCTCGGCTCGGCTATCACATACATGCGCCGCTATGTGTTGCAGTCGCTTTTGTTGGTTGCGGCTGGTGATGATGATGGCGCCGCGGCCTCACAGCGGCCGCCACAGCGCCAGGCCGCGAACCGTCCGCCCAAGGCGCCTCAAGCGTCCGCTCCGGACTCCAAGCCGCGCGCGGAGGCTCGGCCCTACGTTCACAAGGGCGCGGTGGTTCCGGGGCTTACCACGCGAAACGGCAAGGCTTGGGCAACTTGGGCAACCTTCAAGGGTTGGCTGGATCGGTACGGACCTGGCGCCAACACCTATATGGCCTTTCGCCAGTCCACAGGCCGCTCCGAGATCCCGGTGGATAACGAATTCCACGTTGGCGGGGCTTGGGTGAAGTTGCTGAACGCGGACCGCGCCGAATTCGACGAATGGCACGCCTCCAATAAGGGTTCCGAATGAGCTCCGATAGCACGCTCAAGACCGTACGATTCATCCGCGCCGCGGCCGTCCGCGGCGGTGTGGATCGCCAGGTCCATGCGTCCAATTGCACGGCCGCGCATTTCCTCAAGACCATGGCCGAGCTTCGGTTGGACGGCCTCACCCATGAAACCGCCGAAGGGTGGCGCCCCACGGATGCGGGTTACCTCGCCATGCTCACACCGGCCGCGCGGTCCACGTTGATGCGTTGGCCGGATCCGTCCGCTCAACTTCCGGTCAAGTTCAACGCCGATCCGAAGATCAGCGGCCCGATCTCGCAGATCGCGCGCGGTGTGGCCACCGGCCTGGCGCGTTGGCGGATCGTCACAATCAAGCGGGTCCGCGGCCGCCAGGTGGCCACACTCACCGCCATGGGGCTTGCGGTTGCCACCGAAGCCACCGCGCGCGCTAACCGCGTCTAAGGGGAACCAATGAGCGTCAATAAGGTCATTCTCGTGGGCAACCTCGGCGCAGATCCGGAGCTCCGGACCACCGCCTCCGGCCAAGAGGTGTGCAACCTCCGGATGGCCACGTCCGAAACGTGGAACGATAAGGAAGGCAACCGCCAAGAGCGGACCGAATGGCACTCCGTAACGGTTTGGGGAGTCACAGCCGGTCATTGCGCGCGGTACTTGTCCAAGGGGCGCCAGGTCTATGTGGAAGGCCGGATTCAGACCCGAGAGTATGAGGATCGCGACGGGAACCAGCGGAAGGCCGTTGATGTGGTCGCCAGTTCCGTTGTGTTCCTCTCCGGCCGCGACGGTGGCGCGGATGGCGGTGGACGCTCCGGTGGCGGTGGCGGTGGCGGCTGGGGCTCCAAGGACGGCGGCTCCAAGGGTGGAGGGTCCGGCGGATGGTAGCGGCCGCGGATGAGTCAACGTGCGCGGTGTTGGACCCACCGGCCGCGGCACGGACGCAGTTGATCCAATGGGCATACCGCGGCCGAGGTCCGCGCCATTGGGTGGAGGCCGGCCGCTTGATCCTCGAGCATGGCGCCTCCGCGCGCGCCGCGCTCCACCTCGGCCGGTTGGATTGGCCGGACACGTTCCGGCGCCAGGTGGACGTTGCGTTGGAGCTCGCCGGCTTTTCCGAGGCGGTTACCGTGCCGATGTTTGCGGAGGCGCCATGACCTCCGTGCTAATCTTGGGTGCCGCGCATCTGACGGCCGTTATCGTGATCTCGTTTGGCTGGGCTGTGTTCTACTACCTGAACCAGGTTGCGCCATGATGATCCGATGGGAACGGTACGACGATGGTTCATACCTGTACTATTGCGGGCGCCTGGTTGGGCTGGTGACGCTTCAAGAGGTTAGTGCGGGGTGGTCATGGTCCACGCGGCCGCGGACGGCCAACGGGTTTGTTCCCGGCGTTGCGCCATGCCGGCGCCTCCGCGCTGAAACGGCATTGCGCGCCGCATTCCTTGCGCCATCGGCCGAGCCGGACACCTCGGATCCAGCGGACCTGGACTTCGATGTTAGCGGCGCCAGTGATGCGTTGTCACCGGTCGCCAAACGTGGCCGGTGCAGGCACAAGCGGCGCTTGCGGCTGGTGAGCTTCTGGATCGGGACGCTCCAAACGGAACAGCGCCAACCGACCATGGCCGAGATCCAAAACGCTTTGCGTTGCGCGCCTTCAACGGTGGCGCGGGATCTGGCGGCGCTCGAGGCCATGGGCTATTTCGCGCGCGGACCTCGAGGCGCGCGCCGGATCTCCCGCAATGAGCGGGGGGACCGCATCCGCGTGGCGGTGGTGCTCGCATGAGCGCGCCGCCCGAATTGTTGCCATGCCCATTTTGCGGAGATCCCGCGCGTATGCAGGTGGATGGATGGGGCGGATGGTTGGCCGGTTGTGACGGCCACGACTGCGGAGTGTTAGGTCCGGCCAGAGAGCTCCAGTCCGAAGCCGCGGAGGTGTGGAACACGCGCGCCAGTGAGCCGCCTGTGCAGGGGTGCCCCCCCGTGTTTACCAGGACCGATTAGGCGGCCAGCGG
>Ga0233415_10000199_pt1 | contig 30731 bp, 44 predicted proteins | sample Na_anoxic_12_MG_FD_188631 | JGI IMG/M metagenome (GOLD analysis project Ga0233415, IMG submission 188631) | Seawater microbial communities from Saanich Inlet, British Columbia, Canada - Na_anoxic_12_MG | ecosystem: Environmental > Aquatic > Marine > Inlet | place: Canada: British Columbia...
CTTCAAGTTCTTCAAGTTCTTCAAGTTCTTCAAGTTCTTCAAGTTCTTCAAGTTCTTCAAGTTCTTCAAGTTCTTCAAGTTCTTCAAGTTCTTCAAGTTCTTCAAGTTCTTCAAGTTCTTCAAGTTCTTCAAGTTCCGAAATAACAACAGGCTCACCTGCCGAGATACCCGAAGGAGCGTTTTCTATATTTAATATAGGTTTGACAGAAGAAGAGAGAGACCTATCTTATATAGATTTTATTGATAAGAGAACTAGTGAATTTTACAATAGCACTCCTAATATATTTGAGAACAAGACTAATGAAGAAAAAGAAAATATTATTCTCGAATTAGTAGCGGAAGGAGAGCTATTAGCTGATGTAGCTATAAAAATAGCTACTAGAGAAGGGTTAGACGTTGAATAAAAAAAATAATTTTAGAGATGATCTAATAAGAGTTTCTAGAAAAAAATGGTTAAATATCGACAATTTAGAAATGTCTATATGTTTTTTTGTGGACTCTAGTACTGAAGAAGACATTGGGAGAGTTGTTAATAATATTAAATTGTTTTTAAAATATAAATACATTGACATTATTTTGGTAGATATTTCAGAGAAAAATAGTCATTTCGATTTCTTAAAGGATTATATAGATTTACATAATTTTAAATATGTCAAGATAGAAGGTGGATTTCAGCCAGAAAAAATATCTAGTTTATTATCCGTTAAAAATATAATTGTTGGGATTAGTAGTGATATTCTTTTAAATGAAAATTTTTTAGAATATATAGATTCTCATTTACTAGACAGTATGACTTTTTTAGGGATACAAAATAACAATTCCATACTATTCGTTACGAGTAGAGATATTTTATCTGTTTATAGTTCCTATGGGAACGATTCTTTATTGTCTATTAAAAAACATGATATTCCTCATGATATGTTTGATATCTTAGGAAATAAAGACTTTAAAGAAGAATCTTTTTTAGATTTTAAAGCTTTCGATAGGGACGGAGAGATTATTGATTTAGATAATAATCAAATTATAAATGGGATGTGGATAGGTGATTCCTTATCTAATGTTGAAAAATTAAGTATAAATTCTTTTTTAAAAAACGGGCATGATTATCATTTATATGTTTATGATGATATCAAAGGAATACCTGAAGGAGTTATAGTTAAAGACGCTAATACCATAATTGACAGTAGTAAAATTTTTAGATATAAAAAAATGGGTAAAAGAGAGGGTAGCGAAGTTGGGAATGAAGGTTTCGCAGGATTCTCTGATTGGTTTAGATATGTTCTTTTACGCAAGGAAGGAGGATGGTGGTCAGATTTAGATTCTATCTGTTTAAAGAAATTCGATATACCAAGGCCATATGTTTTCGCTACCCACAAAGGAGTTGGAAGCTTTATAACTAATGGTATTATTAAAGTCCCGAAGAACAGCCTTGTAATGTCTTTTTGTGCTAATCGTTGCGAAGAAGAAGGGGATAATGTAGGATGGATGAAAACGGGCCCTATCCTGCTTTACAAAGGATATATAAATTATAATCTTATGAAGTTTTCTATTACAGAAGAAGTATTTGAATTATTTAGAAGCGGTAGTAATCTTTTCAAAGACAAAGAACTAGATTTAGAAGATTCCTATTCTGTACATATGTACAACTCTGAGTTGTCAATGAAAGGATGGGATAAAAATGGAGTTTACCCAGAAAATAGTTTATTTGAAAAATTGAAAAGGAAATATTTATGAAGAATAAAATATTAGAAATTGATTTAAAAAATAGATCTAATAAAATATTTGGCATAGGTCTTCCAAAAACGGGCACAACGTCTTTAAATAAGGCATTACAGATATTAGGATATAGGTCCGTTCATTCTCCTATACAATATACATTTGCTCAATCTTCGGGTATCCCTATGTATAAATGGGGATATGTTGTTGAAAATACTTTAAAAGATGAAGGACTTTTGAAATTCGTTCCAGAATGGAGTGATATCAAAGAAGATTTGAAGATATCCGATTGGGACGCAATAACTAATTTTGGAGAGCACACTTATCCTATATTGGATAAAAAATTCCCCAATAGTAAATTCATATTGACAGTTAGGAATAAAAATACATGGTTAAAAAGTGTTAATTCTCTTCTTGGGGGGTGGTCAACCTGTTTTACGGAGGAAGGCGAGATCATTAGGCTTGTATACCTATTGAGAAAGATGCATATATTTCATTGTGTGAATTACGATGAGGACTATCTTAATATTTTATACGATAATCATTATAGGAATGTTAATCATTATTTTAAGAACAGGAAGCAAGATTTGCTAACCATAGATATTTGTGGCGGAGAAGGATGGGAAAAACTTTGTTCTTTTTTAAATAAAGATATACCTAATGCCCATTTCCCTCATAAAAATAAAACTTCTTTTAAATAGCGGTCTACTCTTTCTTTCCATAATGACGGTATATATTTATAATTCGTGCTGTTTCCTAGATGAAATAAAAATATTTTTTCGTTATGGTGAAATTCTACGGAATGATTATGATATATTCTTTTGTAATTACATTTCATTAAAGAGTAGTAAATTTTTTGTCTGAAATTAAATGATGGTAGTTGCGTCTTTTTTGAATCTGGATGAATAGGTTCTAAGCAAAGGCATTTAGATTTTAATCCTGCTTTTTCAAATTCAGAGGATAACTTACATCCTGTTTCGAAGAATACAGATTCTCCTATCCCTCGTCCCATTATTTTTTCTTTTTCTGCTTTTGCTGTTACTATTTTATATTTTTTATCTATTACTGGGCTAAAGTCAAGATTTACTTTTTGTATGATTTCTTTTTTGAATGCGAAGAAGGGGACATTCGGAAAATTTTGTTCTCCATGCTCGTTTGAGGAATTTGGGGATCCGAAGCAAGAGTATCCTTTGTCTAATATTTTGACAATTTCTTCGTCCCAGTTTTTATATGTCATAGCCACATCTGCATCGGATATTATTATGTAATCGCTTGTTGCTTTTTGTATAGCTTCGTGTATTGCATGGGCGTGTCTTAGGCTTGAATTCGGAGATGTCCTTTCATGTTCTGCCACACATTCAAAGCCGTTGGGGATTTTTTTTTCTCCGTTGGATAGTACGCATTTCCAGTGGATATTATGTTTTTTGCTTTTTGTTAGTTCTCCTGTCTCTTTTAGGAAATCCGCAAAAGGAGAAGATGTTTGAGCTATAAAAGTAAAAAAATCTATATTAGCCATGGCTTCTCCCTAAAATTCATATCCGAATGTCTCTATATCTTTCTTATATACTTCTGAGACATATTCCTTTGTTTCATTATCATAATAATCTCTATAATGTTTATTGGGTCTACTGCATTTATTTATATGAGGAATATCTATCCCTACCCCCAATTTTTCACATATAAAATTCCATTCATCTTTTAAATTTTCATATTTCCCAACATGATCTACTAATAGATTATCATTTTTAAATAGATACTCGATAGATGGTCTGATATGGTGATATCTATTTGTCTCTTCGCCTACCAAATCTTGGCTTAGTATATCCTCAAACATACCTGTTCTAAAAACAAAATTTTTAAACAATAAACGATCTCTTAAATTGCAAGATTTAATAGGGCTACACATCCAATTATAGGATGACACCATTCTATCAAATGGGTTTCTAACGATTGCGAATTTAAAATATTCATTCCACTGTTCTTTACTAGCATAATATTTTTTTATATCTTCGGCAGTCCCATGTTGTTTCCATAGTTTTTTCTCCTTTTCAAATTTATTGGTAATTTTTCCGCAGATGGCAAAGTCTATGCTTGTCCCTGCACATTTAGGGATATGAATATGTATGCATTTGTATTTATCTGATATCATTGGTATATTATCGACAAATTTTTAAAAATCCGATATATAGATAAGGAGCAATAATAAATGAATTTCAAAAATATAATTTATACTGTTATTATAGACGATTATGATTATCTAAAGAATCCTTCTGTAGTCACGGAAGGTTGGAAGTATATATGCTTTACAAATAATGCTAAGCTTAGATCAGATATATGGGATATTAGAGTCATTGAGAAAGATAAGCATTTAGACTCCACAAAAAATAGTCGTAAAATTAAAATACAATATCATCATTATTTGAAAGAAAAATATGATCTAAGTATTTTTATTGATGGTAAAATTGGTATAAATGGCAATCTTAATGATTTTTTAGAAAAAGAGGTAGAGGATTTAAATAATAAAGAGATAGATATGTTTTTGCCAAAACATCCTGTTAGGAATTGTATATATCAAGAAATAGAGAAATGCAAAGAAATAAAAAAAGAAAATAAAATGATATGCAATCTTTTAAAGAGATTCTACAAAAAAGAGAAATATCCTGAGAATATAGGACTAAATAATACGTGCTTATTGGTTAGAAGATATCCTAATAAAGATATGATACAACTTATGGATGATTGGTGGACAATGGTAGAAAGATGGTCGAGAAGGGATCAATTAAGTCTTAGCTATGTTCTTTGGAAAAATAAGGGGTTAATAGAAAAAGCAGAACTTGATAATCGTCTGATTCACGGTTCTAAAGGTAATTATTTTTCTTTGCATGGCCATCAAAAAAGATGGTTTTTTATAGAGTAATAGAGAAAATGAAAATAAATACAAATAAAATATCTAAATTAAAAACTAGGAAAGATTTTCCAATTCTTATCAGACAAATGGGATATAAAAGAATATGCGAGGTGGGGGTCAGTAAAGGGGCTTTCTTGTCAGTCTTAGCGGTGAGCAATCCTAGTCATCTTGTAGGAGTAGACGTTTGGGACAAGTACGACAAAGAAGCTTATCGGAGTATACCTCATTATAATAGAATTTTTCCTCATGATCAAAATAAGATATGGAGAGAAAACGTTCAATCTTGGGCAGAAAAGAGTGATCTTAAAATAGATATTGTTGTAAATTTTTCAGTTGAAGCTTCGAAACAATTCGAAGATGGTTATTTCGATTTTGTATATATTGACGCTAACCATACTTATAATAGCGTAATAGCAGATTTGGAAGCTTGGTATCCTAAAATAAGAAAGGGAGGAATGTTAGCCGGACATGATTACTTTAATTGGACGAGAGATGAAGGAAAAGTTGTCATAAATTGTAAAGACGGTATCGATTATTTTATGAAAAAACATAATAAAGAAAAAGACCTTATGTTGACTAGAGAAAAACACTGTAAAAGCTTTTTCTTCGTAAAAGACTAATAATCGGCATTTTTAATATTTTTTAGAGGTATTTTAGTAGAAAATGATGAAATATAATAGAGTAAATCCGATTATTTAGAAGATAGTTAATATTATTTTTTGGAGGACCTTTAATGGTTAAGTTAAAAGTTAATCGTTTTATTAATGATCCGAATCTTTGTGCGGTAGCATCTTCTGCTATTGTAGCTAATTACTATGATAATTCTATTGATTACGACAGAACAAAGGAAATTGCTGTAAAGAAAATAAGCAAAAATGTCTTTGATCTAGGGTTAGATTCCGCAGAAATAGGGATGCTATTGAATAGGTTAGGCTTTAATGAAGTTGAAATAATTTCCTCAAATTTAGATTTTTTAGATTATTCTTGGGCTAAATTATCCAAAAATAAGTTAATAAAAAAATTAAATACGTTGGAGAATAAAACAAAAGATGAGACTGTTCAGAGTTATTGTAAAATATCTTCTGATTTTTTGAAATTTTCCATCAAGAATAAATTAATTATTGATTATACTTTTTCGGATTATATCAGGGAATATTTAGATAAAAAAATTCCCGTTATAATAACTTTTAATTGGACTAAGTATTTCAGATTTACGAAAGATGGAGTTAATGGGACTCCGGATCCATTTTTAGGAGACTCTACAGAACATGCTGTTGTTGCTTATGGATATGACGATAAAGATGTTTATATCTGCGATCCTCATGTTAAATTTTATAAATATAAGCTAAAAAAGTATAGAGATGGTTTCTACAAAATGCCTTGGGAGATATTAATGGGAGTGATGGGAAATGGGGATGTAATAATTCCTTCTAATTTTGAGAAATAATTATGAATATAGAACATGAGATATTACAAAAAGATGACGTTATATGCTATTCTGTTTTTCAGAAATTTATAGAGTTATCCGGAGAGGGAATTGCATGGGCGGATCTAGATGCTAATATCACATTCTCCAATCAAAAACTTTGTGATATGTTTGGAGAAAAATCTCCTAATGATTTAAACGGTAAACCAGTTTTTCAATATTACCCTAAAGAGATGCAGGATAAGATTAGAGATGAAGTTCTTCCTCAGGTCTTAAAAAGGGGATATTGGGATGGGGAATTAATTATCCTATCGGATAGTGGAGAAACATTTCATACTGAGAATCATCTTTTTCTTTTAACAGATGACGAAGGGGATCCTTTGTATTACGCTAATAGACTTGTTGATATAACTGATAGAAAAAAATCTTTAAAGGAGGCTGAACAATTTTCTGAAGAAATAATGAGGAGCAATAAAGATTTAGAGCAATTTGCATATGCTATTTCTCATGACCTGCAAGAGCCTTTAAGAACTATTAACAGTTATTGTCAATTATTAGAAGAAGATTTCGATTGTTTACCTGAGGATAAAAAGAAAAGATTTATAAATAATATATCAGAATCAACAACGAGAATGACATTTTTGATAAAAGATTTGTTAGATTTTTCTAGGGTTAATGCAACGAATGCCCTAAATAAAGAAGAAGTTGATTTAGAAAAAATAATAGAAGAAGAAGTAGAAAATTTTTCAGTTATTATAAAAGAGACAGAAGCAGAAATTAATTATTCTAATATGCCTAATATAAAATCTGTAGAAGTCTTAATGAGGCAATTATTCCATAATTTAATAAGTAATTCTTTAAAGTTTAGAAGTAATAATAAACCTATAATAGATATCTCTTGTTGTAGTCTAAAAGGAGAATGGCTTTTTATGTTTAGAGATAATGGAATAGGTATAGATAAAAAATATTATGATAGGATCTTTGGAGTCTTTAAAAGAATTCATACCGACAAGGAATACAAAGGTACGGGTATAGGACTAGCCATTTGTGAAAAAATAATAAATAATTTAGGAGGAAAAATTTGGCTAGAATCAGAACACAACAAAGGAACTATATTTTATTTTACAATTAAAAAACATGATATATAAATTTATAAGAAAATATTTAGGAAAATCTAGAAGTTTTTTAAAGAAAGGGAACATTGTCTATAAGACTGAATACAGCACTGTCTTCCTCCCCAAATTTTCCGACACTTCTCATAAAATGTTGGAGACTATGGCTCGTGAAGTACAGGGTTTTTGTAAGGAAAAGGGCTATCCCGTGGAAAAGGTTGTATTCTTTTCAGGATATATAGCCGATATACATGATGAAAAGAAATTAACGAAACGTGCATCTATGGATACTGATAGTTATTTGGCTATTAAAGAAGATAATGATGGAAAATTCGTTGCTATTCTATTTGAGGGTTCAACGGTATGTTTTGAATATTTTGAAAGATGAGAGAAGAAAATGATTATTATAATAGTATTATCAATATTTTGCATTTTAGGATGGGGAATTACTGCTTATTTACTTTATGATAAAAAAGATCTAGAAAATAAAATAGAAAAAAAATACAAAGATAAAATTAGAAGAAAATCAACTTTAATTTCAGATCAACATGAAAAAATTCTATATTTTAAAAAAATAATAAAAAAACTTGAAAAGTGACAAACTTTTAGTATAATAAAAAATAATTATGATGCGATGGCGGAAAGGGTATACGCTAATAAAATGGATAAGAACACCTTATACAAAGTATAGTAAAGTAAGATTCCAACTTTTACAGGTCGTTCAGTGTTGGGTTCGAATCCCGACTCGTATCTTAGAGTAGAGAATAAACCAATGTGGTTTATTATAGAGTAGAGAGTTTAGAAAATAAGGAGTTAGCAAATGTATGCACAGAAGATTCAGTCCGCGTTAAAAATCTTAGAAAATCACAATTCTACAGTTCCCGACAGATTATTAATTGATCGGGATTCATTTCTTAAAAGCCTTCGAGAATTAGGAGGAACAACCGAAGCATCTCTAAGACAATGTAGTTGGGAAGACCTAGAGGAATGTGGTCTACCTCGTCTTATAGCTAGGCAAGTTTCTCAAATTTTTAGAAAGAAAGGCAAAGTAAATAATGAGTCTAATAATGACCCTTTTTATGGTGATCATAAAAAATTTTAATACAAGGAGATGGAAATGATAAAAAAAATGAAAATAAAAGATTTTAATTGTACTTTTAATATGCCTAGGAAAGTTGAGTTTAAAGAAAGGAATAGAGAAGAAGTTGCTCATGGTTTGCCTCCATATAATCCTATTAAACCATATCTCGTAGAGGATTATGAAAGATGTCCTTCTAATTGGAACATGGGCTCAAAGTCTTCATCAAATAGTTATTTTCTAGGGATTGAAGAAGATCATGGTATGTGGTTAGATTTTAACGATTGTTGTTATCACAATAAAGACGTAGCCATTTTAATTTCAATTCAGGGAATTAATCCTATTACTGGGATGAAAACAGATGAGATAAGATTAGAGAAATATAGCAAAAGATGCCCTATTCATGATATTAAATTTGAATCAGATAGATATTGTTCTGAATGTGGATATAAATGGCCTGCTCAAAACTATTTATCAACTACTGACACTCCTAATGGTCTTCTTTGGCTTGATGGATTTAGAGCCCCTGACGGCAAGATCAGACAGTATATTTTTACTTCTGAGCAACTTAAAGGAATTGCTAGTCAAATAATAGGAAATGAAAGAACTTTTTCTATAGGAATTGCCTTCTATGAAAGTAAAAAAGAAAAAGAAATAAAGTCTTTTGGGTCTTTAGATGATTGGTATCCTCCGTATAATCCGTATAATCCGTATTATCCTGATTGGGGTAAAAAATATGGGAGTTGTACACATTATTATAATCCAGGAGAATCGATTACTTATTGTTGTGATTTCAATAATTCTAATACAAGAGGAATAAGCAATAAAGGTCTTATGAGAAGTTCTTCTGGAGGAGATGGCATTATTAAATCTCAAAATTTAGAGATTGGGGCTGGAGCTTTAATTAATCAAAAAGTTTATGAGGATAAAAAATCTTTAGATTATTGGAAGAAAAAACCTTCTGGGATGATTTATATTAATTATTGCGATCAAGATACTCTTAGCAGTATTTTAAGAGAAGGTAAGAAACCTGAAAAAGTGAATGGTTTCATGAAGGATTCAGATTTAAGTATTTAAATTATACGAGGAAGAAGTGTTTTAAACGGCACTTCTTCTTTTTTTTGAATAGAAAGGTCTATCTGGAAGGTCTTTTCCATAAGTAGCAAATTTTATGGCTCTATATAATTCTTTGCTTTTTGTTTTTCCTTTAATTAGGAAATCATGTATTCCTAATCGTAAAGCTTTTTCACCTATAGAAAAATCTTCCTGTCCTGTCAAAATAATAATTGGAATATTTTTATTCTTATTTTTAGTAGTAAGTTTTTCTTTAATAAGGTTTAAAGCGGTTTTCACCGTTTCCATTCCGTCTGTTTCTCTTAAACAAAGGTCCAAAAGCAGAACATCATATTTATTTAGAGACAACATAGAAGATATTTTTTCTAAATTTTCTGAGGTATCTAACATCCATTTTTCATCTGTATTTAACTTATCAATATATTCTTGAATTAATTCTTGATAAAACTTGTCGTCATCTACGAGTAATATTTTCATTTTTTCTTCCCTATTTAATAATTATTATATTTTAAAGTGGATATATCTATATTATTCTCTAGGAAATATTAAAAACCTTTAATTTTTAAAAAATAAAATCTAACCCTCAAGGAGAGACAAATATGAAGAAAGGCCAAATACCTAGTATTTCTGTTTCGGCAGAATCAATTCCGGAAGCATGGGAAAAAGCTGTTTTAGCGGTTTGGGATCTAGGAACCGATATAAAGACCCAATATGATGACCCTAATGATCCACCAAGCAAGGACGCAACTGTTATGATTACGGTTGAAAATCCTTTTGCAGAACCAAGGATACATAAGAATTTTCCTGGAGGTCCGGAAGAATTAGAATCATATAGGCAGGAAGTTGTAGATGGCATTCATAATCATTGGATAAATCCAGAGGAGAATAAATGGACTTATACTTACAATGAGCGTTTATTTGCTTATTCTCCTTGTGAGGACTTGAAAAATTCTAAATCCCCTAGACCATTCGAAAAAGTAGATCAAGTACAATTTATTGTAGACTCCCTTTCAGATACATGGTATAGTAGAAGATCTCAAGCAATAACATATCAGCCTACTTGTGACTCTAAAACGTATGACCCCCCTTGCCTTCAGAGGGTCTGGTGTCGCATATTAGAGGACGAAGACGGGATACCTACCCTGAATATGAATACTCATTGGAGAAGCCGAGATCTTTATCGTGCTTGGTTTATGAATGTATATGCCTTGACAGACCTTCAAAGAGTTATTGCTGAAAGAATTAGCGAAAAGATAGGTCAAGAAGTTAAGATCGGACGATATGTAGATATCAGCGATTCATTGCATCTATACGGTTCATACCTTAACGATATTGAACCTGAGATACAAAAGATGAAAACTAGTCATATCATTGGTAGAGTGTGGGAAACCGACCATCCTGCTTTTCGGTTTATGACAGACGAAGCAAGAGAAAATCTCAAAAGGGATCCTGATCATTACGCTAAAGGAGATTCTTAATAACAAGTGGGACAAGATGATATAAAAATTATTTTAGAGGTGAAATTAGTTTATCCTTACAAAAATTCTTTAGAAACTCTTTTAGATTTCGCTAGTATATGGAGTAGCAAAGTAGTAGACGGAAGCACCAGAAAGGAAAAACTATTAATGCATATGCCAAGCAGGGTATTTAAAAGAATGTTTGGTCGTAATCCTAAAGTTGATATGATATATGCTCCTCCTTTAAATTCAGAATCGTTTCTAAAATCAATAGAAGTTAAAAAAATAATAACGAGGTAAAAATGAGAATACAAAGTCCTGATAAAATAGTTTTAGGAAAAAAGAAAGAAAAAGAAATCAAAATATTTGTTGATTTAGATGGGGTTTTGACTAATTGGATAAAAGATGCTACTGAAATTTGCGGTATAGATTTGTTTGACGAAGAAGAAAGACAAAAATTAAAAGATAATAATTGTCTTATTAATGAAAAAATAGGTTATACTGATAAGTTTTTATGGGAGAGCATAGAAAAAAAAGGAGAAGATTTTTGGACTAATCTAGAATCTTTTTCATGGACTAAAAGACTTATTGAAAGATGCAAGAAAGAAAAACATTTTTGTTTATTAACTTCTCCATCTCAAGATCCGGAATGTGCATCAGGGAAAGTAAAATGGATAAATAAGGAATTAGGAAAAGATTTTAGGGATTTTTTAATAGGAAGTCCAAAGTATTTCTGTGCTGATGAAAATTCTATTTTAATTGACGATATGAACAAGAATATCGAAGCATTTGAAGATGCGGGGGGAAATGGTTTCTTATGGCCTAATTCTCTATCCGTAGAAGATGGTGAAGTCGATATTGAAGAAACTTTTAAAGAATTAGATAATCTTATAAAGGAGATCAAAAATGGATAAAAAAGAAAGACTAGAATTGATAGACTCTTATAATCCAGACGCTTTGACAGTTGATGGTTTAGATGAGGCTATAATTGGGATGGGGCAACAGCATGGAGGGGCAACTCTTGTTGTATACGACAGAGAAAAATGTATTGAGTGTTTTGCAGAACAATTCAAAGAAGAAGATGATATGGCATGGGACGATGCTTATCAAGATGCTATTGAGTGGTTTGAATATAATGTAGAGAATTCATATGTAGGGGAGAATACTCCTATTTTTATAACAGTTTTTTAATAAAAGGAATTAGAGATGGCTAATATTATTGATTTAAATAGTAATAATTTTGAACAAGAAGTTATTAACAGCGACATGCCTGTATTGGTGGATTTTTGGGCTTCTTATTGTGGACCCTGTAAAATGATAGGCAAGATCATCGAAGATTTATCTAATGATTTTAATGGCAAAATAAAATTTACTAAGATACAAATCGATGGAGAAGAGGATCTTAGTGAGATTACTTCTAGATATGGAGTAAAAGCTTTACCAACTCTTTTAATTATAAGGAACGGAGAAGTAGCTCATAGAATAGTAGGAATGATTAATAAAAATAATATTGTAGATTATTTAGAAGAAATTATTACAGTTTAAATAAATTTTTCTTCACCGTTTTCGTCAATTATGAAAAGTAAGTTTCCTTTCGTTGAATGAACCCATCGAAGAGTTATTATGATACCTTTTGTTACTCTTGTATGACATGAGGAGCATAGGCAAACACAGTTAGTATTCTCGTATTTTCCTCCATTGCATCCTTCTTCTATACGATGACATTCAAGGACTTCATAGTCATCTTCTCCGCAGATTCTACATTCGCGGGATCTTCTTTTGAAAGCTTGTTTACTTATAAAAGGTTCTTTATTAAATCTTTTTGCCATAGTATTTTTTAAAAATAAATTGAAAAGTGAAAGTATTTGTTTAATATATATAATATATCGGAATTTGGGCATTGACAGACCTAAAGTTATAGTTAATGCAATATAGTTAATGTTTTATTTTAAGAAGGAGTTCATTATGAACAAAACAGTATTGATGGGAAATTTAACAAGAGATCCAGAAAAGATTAACACAAAAAGCGGAGCAGATTTAACTACATTCGCTATTGCAATCAATGAAAGAAGGACTCTTCCTAGCGGGGAAAAGAAGGAAGAAACTACTTTTGTAGAATGTAAGTGTTTTGGAAAAACTGCAATCAATTTGCATAATTTCTTCAAAAAAGGTCGTCCCATTTTGATCGAAGGGAAGTTAGATCAAGAACGATGGGAAAAAGATGGCGTGAAGCGTAGCAAGATGGTAGTTATCGTAGAAAAATTCCATTTCTGCGATAAGAAACCAGAAGGTTCTAATAATAACGATACACCGATATCTTACGATTCAATTTAATCCTGACAAAGCCTTTCCTCTATCTAATAGGGGGAAGGTCTTCTTTTATACCGATGAGAGTTCACTAATGACAACAATTAAAAGTTTAAGTTTAAAAAATTATTGCGGATTTAAAGAGATTAATTTAGATTTCACAGATTCAGATAATTTAGTTTTATTATATGGCCCTAATGGATGCGGGAAAACGACTATTTTGCAAGCTATAAATATGCTATCTAGTCCTAAACAAATGAGATGTCGAGATCTAGATATAACATTTAGACAATTGACCTATCATCCTGATTATATCCCTGGGTATGAAGCTCTAGTTGATAATGATCGAATCATGGAAGCTGAAATAGTTTTTGATTCAGATGGAAAAGAACAAAGAGTTAGGATAGAAGGACATAATAATAAAGTAAATAAGAAAGAAGTAGAAGTAGAAGGTAAAAAAATTATATTTCAAGAACCTAATACCGAAAAGACTAAAAGCGGAATTTATAAAGATGAAATCCCTAAAGAAGTATTTTCTCATTGCCAATGGATAGATGCGGATAACCCTTCTCATTTGCAGAGATTTCAGATGGAAGAAGAATATAAGGATATCTTCCTTGAATTAGCAGAAGCAGTATATAATTTTAAATGTGAGATTCCAGAAGGTAGTATTTATGGGACCGAAGAACAGGATCCAACTACTGGAGAATATATAACCTATTACACCGATTTTATAGTCCATAAAGTAGATAGGGACGGTAACGTAAACAAGACTCATTATAAAAAGATGTCTGCGGGCGAAAGAAAAATAGCAAAATTGTTATCTGAACTATGTAACCCAAGCACATTAGATAAATTTGATATTATATTAATTGATAATATAGAAATGCATATCTATTTCAAGAGACATCTAAAACTAATTAAAAAATTGAAAGAACTTTTTCCTGATAAACAATTTATAGCAACTACCCATAGCGGAACGCTTGTTGATCAGTTAGATAAAAAGTATTTATTTGATATGGAGAATATTAAAGAGAAGAAAGATATTAATTTTTATAATCGTTTAATTAATTTTATTAAAAAGCTTTTTTAAGGGATATAAGATGAAGAAAAGAAAGATAAAACCTTGTCCATGTTGTTCCAATAAAAAAATAATATATAAGGAAGAATTTAATACAGGACTTATTCATTTTGATGCCCTTGTAAGATGCGATAAATGTAATCTCGTTATGAAAGGAAAAACTTTAAGAAGTGCAATAATAAGATGGAATAAAAGACCTGATAACCCATCGGATTGTATCTTCGCAGAGGGCAATAAAGGTGGAGATTATGTTAAGATAGCAGTAGAAGAAAGGAGAGAAGATGAAGACCAAATCTTATTAGAGGTAGGGCATTGCTGCGTAGTATCTATGAGGCATTCTATTCCTGTCTCCGTTTTAACAGGTATATTAGGAGGCTTTAGGGATGAGGGATATATTGATTTAGATAGCCCAATTGATCTATATAATAAATTACCTTGGAGTAAAGAATATAATAAAAAATTAGTATCTAAAATAGAAAAAATAGATTTTTGGGGTAACAGAAGAAATATAATAGGAGAATTAAATGAATAAAGATAGCAAAATGTATAAAGCGACAATAAACGCTTCTCAGATGGTTTTACAGCTTAATGATTTAGGCTTTATAGAAAAAGAAGAAATCATGTTAATTCTAGATAGGATTTTGAATGAGTTAACGTTGCGAGATAGAATTCAAGTTCTTTGTCAAGTTGGAGATAGACAAATAGTTTCTACTGATGATTTGATGAATAATTATCATGTTGATTATGAATCAGAGAAACAATTTTTAATAGATGCGATTGAAAAGAAAAGGAGTTTAAATGAATGATAAAGTCTGTATAATTGATTTTGACGGCACGATAACACATTTCTCTTACCCTGAAATGGGAGATCCCCAAAAAGGCGTAAAAGAGTCTTTGCAAAAATTAAAAGATATGGGATACGGAATACATATTGCTTCTTGTAGAACAAATCGTGAATTAGCAAAACATCCTATTGATCGTAGAGATAGGATTAGGGAGATGGAAGACTATCTTGATAAACATGAGATACCATATGATGTAGTTCTTGATAATGATAAGGCTTTAGGTTATTGGTATATAGACGATAGAGCAATAGGTTTTAGAGGCGATTGGAATAAAGTCATTAAGGAGATAGAAAATGAGCAAAGAAGAAAGAATAAAAAAGGGAAAAACTCCTGAAGAATTTGAAAAGTTATTGGGGCCACAAGGTTCTTTGCCGAAGGGTTGGGGATCCCCTCCTATGGGCGTTAAGAGGATAGGGGAAGAAGAGGGAGAAGCTTCTAAGTTAATTAACTCTGTTCTGGTTATTATTAAAGATAAAGAAAGAAGAATCTCTCAAAAATATAATATGATGTCTACATGGGAGAAAAATGTTTTTTATAGACATTTTATGCTTAAGTATCATTATGGAGAAATGCACTTTAGAGATCAAGAAAAGTGGATGGAGTTTTTTGAAGATAATTTTTTAAGTTTCTCTTCTCAAGACCAAAATGATTTATGTAGAGTCCTAAAAAGATTATTTGTTTTAGATAAATGGGATGATTTATCAGAGGCTCAAAAGAAAACTCTTTGTGAACGAAATATTCCATTAGCTAAAAACGTAGAAACTATGTGGGTATTTTTAGACAACGAACTTAAGAACATATTTTTGCAGAGATCCGATAACCTTCATTATGATTTCTTAGCCCAAGTATTCTGCCATGGCTCTATAATGAAATATAAAGATTTAGACTATGTAACTGAGTATCTTGGAGGAGTCTTGTCTCATCCAGATTCGAAAGTATCAAAATTAATTGAAGATATGAATTTAGAAAAATTATTAAAATTATCTGAATATTATATTAATAGGCAAGTGGAGGGCAAATATGAATAGTTATGGCAAAGAGTTAATATTAGATTTATATGATTGTAATACTAGTACGTTTGACAGGGGATCTATTAAACAATTTATGATAGAACTTTGTGATTTAATTAACATGGAACGGGAAGATTTATATTTTTGGGATTACGAAGGGGGGGAAGAGGAAAAAGCAAAAGCACCAGTACATTTAGTAGGAACGTCAGCAGTTCAATTCATAACAACTTCTGACATAGTAATACACACACTTGATCTCGTTGGAGAATGTTATATTAATATATTTTCTTGTAAAGAATTTAATTCTAAGGATGCTTTAGATTTTACAAATAATTGGTTTGAAGCGGATAAAACGAAAACAAAAACAACGTCAATTACAAGAGGCGAAAGGACTAAAACATGTCAATAGAAAAGGAATCGAAAATATGAATACAGTAATGATAATTCCAACAGGAATAGGATGTGAAATAGGTGGCCATGCCGGAGATGCTACTCCTTCCGCTAGATTATTAGGTTCAGTTTCTGATAAGCTAATACTTCATCCAAATGTAGTGAATGCTTCTGATATAAACGAAATGCCAGAAAATTCTCTTTATGTAGAGGGGAGTATTCTTGATCGTTTTTTGGAAGATAAAATAAGGCTTAAAGAAGCGAAACAAAATAAAATATTAGTAGTCGTTAATTTTCCAATCATGGCTGAAACGGTAAATGCTGTTAACGCAGCTAGAGTTACGTTAGGGATAGATGCTGAAATTCTAGAATTATCTACTCCTTTAAGAATGGTAGGTAAGAGGAAAAATGGGAAAGCTACCGGAGATGTTTATGGCTACAAAGAATTGGCTAAGCAAATTAGCAAGTATCATTTCGATGCTTTAGCCATTGCTACTCCGATAGAAGTCTCTAAAGAAGTTTCTTTGGCGTATTTTAAAAATGGAGGGATCAATCCGTGGGGAGGAGTTGAAGCAAAAGCTTCAAAATTGATAGCAAGTATAATTAATAAACCCGTTGCTCATGCTCCCGTTCAATCGGATTACGATAGAGAAATGGACTCAAGCGGAGGGTGGGATTTCGTTTGCGACCCTAGGATGTCTCCTGAAATAATATCTAAATGTTTTTTACATTGTGTTTTAAAGGGATTAAATAAAGCTCCTCGTATTTCTAATAATCTTAATGATTTGTCCGTTGACGATATAGATGTTTTGGTTTCTCCTTATGGTTGTTGGGGGAGGCCCCATTGTGCTTGCAGAGAAAAAGGTAAAAAAATAATAATTGTAAAAGAAAATACTACTATTTTAAATGATTCTTATCCTCCAGGAAATGATTTGATTTTCGTTGAAAATTATTTCGAAGCAGCAGGGAAAATAGTTGCACTAAAAGAGGGCATAAATTTAGAATCTATAAATAGACCGATGCAACCTGTAATAATAGGGAGAAATATTTGAATGAAAAACAATAAAATTAGACGTATAAATTTATGGGGAGGGCCATGCACAGGTAAGTCCACAATATCTACTTGGCTATTCTCTCAGTTAAAGATGAAAGATTGTAATATAGAATATGTTTCAGAGTATATTAAATTTTGGACATATGTACCTAGAGTTCCTAATTCATGGGATAGCCTGTATTGCCAAGCCAAACAAATTCATAAAGAAGATACTCTTTTAAGAAATGATGAAATAGATATTATAATAAGCGATTCACCTGTTCCTTTACAATGTTATTATGCCTACCACCATAGCAACCCAGGGAAAGAGCATATGTTAGGAATCTCTAGGGAATTTGAAGATATGTATCCTTCTATTAATATTTTCTTAGAAAGAAATGATGAACATTATAAAGAGATCGGAAGGTATGAAAACTTAAAAGAAGCAAAAATTATTGATAATGAAATATTAGACTTTTTAAAGTGCAATGAGATAGAATATACTAAATATCCTGTTGTTAATAAAGAAGAAATATTAAATTATATTCTGAAAGAGATTAAATGAGCTATTTAAATTTTGAACTAATTTGCGGTGATTCTTTAGAAGAATTAAAGAAACTTAATGATAACTTATTTCAAACATGCATAACTTCTCCTCCTTATTGGGCTTTAAGAGACTATGATGAAGATGGACAAATAGGACAAGAACAAACATTAGAAGACTATGTAGAAAACATAGTTAATATATGTTTTGAAATAAAAAGAGTATTAAGAGATGATGGAACTTTCTGGTTAAATCTTGGATCAACTTACTGTGGTACAGGACACAAGAAAGATACTAAAGACAAATTAGGTGGAATGCCTAAAGCTAGGAATGGTCAATCCTTTGCCTTAAATCATAAAGTAGAAGGTTTTAAGTCTAAAGATCTTATCCCTATTCCTTGGATGGTAGCTCAGGCACTACAAAAGCCAATTCTAAAATGTAATTGTTGTGGCTATGAAGGACATTATATCAAATGGGGTATTTTACCCGATTATCAAAAATGGTGTCCTCATTGCAAGTCTGTTGTCTCTTATCAAGTAATAGAGCAAGGATGGTTTCTTAGAATAGATAATATATGGAGAAAAAACAATCCTGTTCCGGCACCAGTTCAAGATAGACCGACAATGGGGCATGAATATTTATTCCTATTTTCTAAAAGTAAAAAGTATTTTTATGATCATTATGCTATTATGGAAGAAGCTCAATCAAGTAATAAAAAGTCTAGAAGAGTAGGGGCTAAGAATCCTAAAGGAACTAATAGAAAAGACCAAGGAAGATTCTTTGCGGGAGGAGAAAAAAGGAATAAAAGATCTGTTTGGGATGCATCAGTTTCTAGGTATAAAGGAGCACATTTTGCTTGTGTTGATCAAGAAACAGAATGCTTGACCCTAACAGGATGGAAAAGATACGATGAACTTAAAATAGGAGAAATGGTAGCTACTTTTGATTATGAAAAAACAAAACAAATAAGATGGGAACGATTAGAAGATATATATGTATACGATGTTGATAATATAGATATGATAGAAATTACAAATTTAAGTGCTAATTTTATTCTAACTCCTAATCATAGGATGGTTTGTAAGAGAAAAAATAAAGAAGACTATTATATTAAAGAAATTCAGGATTTTTCTGAAAAAGATTTAATTCCTATAAGTGGAGAATGGGAGGACGGAAGCTTCGGGTTAATAGAGAGTCCTTCAGTTGAAATAGCAGAACTCCTTGGGTGGATCTCATCGGAAGGTCATTATAGAGATTATGCTATATCTATATATCAATCTATAACCGCAAATCCTGAAAAATGTAAAAGAATTGAGTTTTTATTAGACAAATGCGAATTAAGATACAAAAAATGTGTTAGAACTAGAAAATACAAAGGCAAAGATAATCAATCAGTTTGTTTTACTATTAGACACAATGAAGCATCTTTATTAATTAGATCTTATATCCCTTTTAAAAAACCAACTTTAAATATGATTCTTTGGGATAAAAAATCTATAGAGGCATATTTAAATGGATTTATATTAGGAGATGGGTGTATCCGAAAAGATGATAAAAGAATATGTATTATTCAAAAAGATAAAATATCTATAGATATTTTACAGATATTAGCTTTAAAATGTGGATATAGGGCAACTCTAAGTAAAAGAAAAGACCAAGATGTCTATGTCTTATACTTAACCGACAAAAGACATATTAGTTTCAGGGCTACAGGAGGGAAGGGTCTTTCTCTTAATCCTATAAAATATAGTGGAAAGATATGGTGCCCGAAAACACCATCTACAACATTTATTGCAAGAAGAAATGGTAGAGTAATGATAACAGGAAATACTTTCCCAGAAGAATTGATTAGTCCTTGTATCTTAGCTGGCTCTTCTGCTCATGGATGTTGCACCAAATGCAATTCTCCTTGGAAAAGAATTTTAAAGAGAGAAAAAGTTATAATAGAAGGAACTGATAAGTATATAACTAATTTTAAGTCTCAAGGATGGGAACCTACTTGCGATTGTGGTACAACAGAAGTTAAACCATGTCTTGTTTTAGATCCTTTTAATGGAGCTGCTACTACTGGGGTAGTTAGTTTAAAAAATGAAAGTAATTATGTAGGAATAGATATAAATCAGTCTTATTTAGATTTAAGTAAGAATAGATTAATTGATTTAGATCCTATTTTCATAAGTGAAGATAAATTAGTTTAGGAGATAATATGAGTACATCAAAAGATAATATAAGAGAATTTATAAATAGATATAATAATTTAGAATATAGTCATGTTTTAATAGTTTGTGACACATCCGATTACGAAGATTATCCGGTTGGAGTTGAAATAAAAGAAGATGTAAACAAAATAGTTTCTGAGTATAATGGAATAAATATGCAAAAGGTTATGGAAGTTTATGATCTTAGTATGGATATCGAAAAACAAATTGAAGAAGATAGAGCATGGAATACTATGTCTTATACTCCCCTTAAGAAAGAAAGAATAGATTGGGATACACTGTGGATGACGATGGCTTTTTCTATATCCCAAAGATCATTGGATGATTCTACTAAGCATGGATGTGTTATGGTTGATGAAGATAATAAAATTATTAGTGTTGGCTATAATTCCTTTCCAAAAAATTGCATTGACGAAAGACTTCCATTAACTAGACCTCTCAAATATCGAGCGATTATCCATGGAGAAACCAATTCTATAATAAATGCTAACAGAAGTCTAAAAGGGGCAACTGCATATATGACTGGATTTCCCTGTCCTAATTGTTTTGGGAATATGTTAAATGCAGGAATTGAGAATATTGTATATGGATGTGTAGGATCTCATTGTATTAACGAAGAAGATACTGACTTAATAAATATTCTTAATATAAGTGAAGAAGGCAATGAAAAAATAACTATTAAGAAATATGAGAATATAGAAGATCTTCAAACATTCCTTAACACCATTTCAAGATATATGACTGACAAATTAAATAGAACCGACTTAATTAATGGATAAAATACATGAAACAAAAAGATAAGTACCTTGAGCGTGTTTGTCGTGATTTTTTTGCAGGTCAAATGACCCTTAGAGATTGTAGAGAAGATGTTAGAGAATACATGAAAAAATATCCAACGGCAAAACAAAATCTTAGCACCAGAAGAGATGATAGGATGTATTTTGATGCAGCATTACAAATCAAAATGTGCACTTTGAAAGAGTCTTATACTATAGGTATTTTTGAGGAATATTTAAAAGCTTGTGGTTATGATATTAAGATTGAAGAATTAGGTAACGATGCTGTAGGCGAAATTTTCTTAGATTATAAAGAACATAAGCCTGATTATAATTTAGATATAAAAGGGACTAAGTTCCCATTTGATTTAAAATTATGTCCAACAGTAATTAAAAATACCTTTAAAAAGACAGACCTTGATGTTTATAGTTCTGAATCAGGAGGTTGTGGTATGTTAGTCCTTATGGGCCCATATGCCAAAATGAATCCTCCTAGAATGAAAAAGGAGAATGAAAATAATCCAGAGTTTGGCAAAATGGTTCAAAAGCATCTTGATGACTTTGAGGATTATTGTGACAAAATGAAAAAAGATTTGAAAAATGGGGTTATAACCAGATATCCTGTTATCACTACTTTTGCTTTTTATGGACCTAATTCTATTAAAGAACTAAATAAATTTGAAGGAAGACAGTATTCTGGATTCGCAGGGTATAAAAAATCTGTAAGAGTAACTAGAAAAGGATCTAAAGATTGGGATTATTCTGACTCCACTTTAGATCTTTTTGAAAAGAAAAAGTTGATAGATTTTGTTAAGATAGAGAATTTTAAGCCAAAACTAAAAGGACCACTTGGCAAATTATTTGGTTATTATTATAAATAGGAGTTTATATGTCAAGTATAGAAGAAGAAATTAAAGATTCTTATTTTCCAGCAAGATATATTTAATTAATAAGGTGATTATGGAAAAATATTTTTATAAATTAAATACTTATTATCCTTATGAGGGGGCATCAGACGGTGTTATTCTTATTCATGATAAATGTTTTTCAAAAGAAGAAATGGATAATATGATTATCGAGTCTTTCTTGGATAAAATATTTAATAAAAGAAATGAAGGTATATTTAATATAAATCATTATTTCGAGGGCGAATATCTTAAAACCGATGAAGAAATAAAAGAAAATTTAAAGGAAATGGAAAAAGAGTATCCCGGTGATTGGGATGATATTACTTTTGAGGAATATAAAAAAGAATATGCTACAACATGGTGGACTTCTTTTAACATAGAACTCGATATTTACCAAATTATGATTGATAAATATGGATTTGAAAAATTAAAATTCCAAGATGATATTTTAATAGATGAATCTAGAAAAGTAGTTGATCCAGATGAAGAATATGAAGAATATGAAGAATATGAAGAATGTAGAGAATATAAAATATTAAAAACAATAAGAGAAAAATATTGGGATAAAAAAAATAAAGAAAATTCTATTTAGATCGGAGACTAAGTGAAACCATTATTAATTATTGATTTAGAAGCAACTTGTTGGAAAGATAATAAAAAAGAACTTAGTAAATTAGAATATAAAAATCAAGAAATTATAGAAATAGGAGCGGCAATTCTAAAAATTCCTAATGGCGTTTGTCTCCCTAGTTCTTCTACAACTTTAATATCTGAATTTGTTAGACCAGTTAGAAACCCTATTTTAACTGACTTTTGTACTGAATTAACTTCTATAACTCAAGAACAAGTTGATAATGCAGAATATTTTCCGAAAGCTTTAGAAAACTTTTTAAATAAGGTTAAGAAATCTTTGGGAGATATAGATGTAGTAGATGTTGTATTTGCTTCTTGGGGACGTTTTGATAAGAGCCAGTTCAAAAGAGACTGTAGTTTACATGATATAGAATACCCTTTTGGAAAACATTGGAATGCAAAAAAAGGATTTTCTAGGTCCTTGGGAACTAAAAAAGGCTATGGATTTAAAAAAGCTTTATCAAAGATAGGTTTGGAGTTTGAAGGCAATCATCACAGAGGGGTTGATGATGCAAATAATATGGCTAAATTAATTAGAGTACATTTTGGACAAGATTGGAAAGATTACGTATGATTTATTTGAAAAAAAATGGTATCTTTAGGGACAATGATTATGGTCCCGATTGCGAAGATTATATTTACGAAGAAGTTAAAAGTGTGATTCCTCATTTGAATAGCGGTATAAAAGTAGATGATGACTTCACTTTTAAGGATCTTTTTAAAATTATTGAAGATGATAAAGAGATGTTTGATATCGTCTTTTCTTCTCATTTGGGAAATTATCCTATTCAATGTTTTATAGATGATATAAACACTCCTAAAGAAGTTGATGATGATGAAAAAATAGATTATTTACTTGTCTCTAAGTATATAGAGGTTTTTAATCATCTGAAATACTATGAAAAACATAAAGATGATCCTCCTATGAGCGGATTATTTGCCGATTGGTATCAGGAAAGACCAGAAAATGATGATAGTGATATTAGTATCTTTACCGGGATTTCAGGCATAGCTGAGGCTAAAGATATTCCTTATGGAATTGGTTGTTGTTCTTTATATGAACTAAAAGATCTTCCTTTAAAAATAGAAAAGAAGATGAGAATATACGATTCTAATGAGAATTCTACTGTTTACGAGGGAGAATTGGATGTTTTTTCTGTCTTTGATTTTTTCGGAACAATATTAGACGAAATTAGCTTTTATGGTTCTCCTGTCGAGAAGGACGTAACGCTTGAGGAATTGAACGAAGAGTTTAAAAATATTGAAGATATGAGGGTTTTTGAAAACATAATTAAATGTGATATTGAAGAATTACTAGATGATAAAGATTAAAAATATTATTTGTTTTATAATTGGACATAAATGGGATCCTGATTGGGTAGGGAATGAGAATTGTATTAAGAATAATTTAACAATTAGACACTGTACGTGTAGAAGATGTTTTAAAAAAGATATAATAGATGTTTTTACAGAAAGGGTATCATGAAATTTCCTTGGGATAAATATGAAGAATTACCATTAGAAAGAAGAAATACATTACAAGTGTTTATAACTAATAAATGTAATTTGAAATGTACTGGTTGTTTCGCTAGAAATATAATGGGAGAAAATAATCAGAATATAAATATTGGAGAATACGAAAGAGCAGTTTTAGATTTTGTAGGAAAAGGTGGAAAACAGATTAACTTATTAGGGGGAGAACCCCTTCTTCATCCAGAATTATCAAAATTAATTTGCATAAATAAGTATCATAATTTAAAAACGACTATTTATACGAATGGAACGGCTTTTAAAGGATACTCTCCTGAAGATTTTAAAGATGTCAAGTTGAGAGTATCAATATATTCTTATTTAGATGAAGGGGGAGAAAAGTCTTGTATAAATATCCCTGATAGTTCATTTAAATTTGATTTTGATGCTAATTTCATGGTTTCTAAAGGAACTACCTTGGATGAATTGATTCATACTGCGGAGAGAAGCGAAGTTCAGTTTGGATGTAAAGTATTTTTTATATCTTCTCTCAGAGAGCTTGACAATGAACGTAAAGAGTTCTTTGATGACACCGACCTAACTATGCCAGTTCTACAGTATAAAGAGCTTGTGCATAGGTTCATGGACGTATATGTAGGAGGTATGGATATTCATGTAAGTAAAAGAGGAGTATTTGAAAGCACCGTAAACCAATGTGGAAATAAGTGTAAATTTGCTAATTACATTATTGGTGGGAAAGTGGTACAATGTCCGTATGATATAGTTAATGAGAAGTATCAAGAAGATTATGAATTTGATAAAAGATATTGCCAACAGAACTCGACTTGTCTTATGTCGAAAGTAATATATAGGAGAAAAAAATGAAAACTATATCAAGAAGTTGGAATGGAGCAATAAACAAACAGATATTAAATAAACAGATATTTGGTAGTTGGATACTAATAGAACAACACGGAGAAGGATGTCCTTGTTCATATTGCAAAGGTGAATATAAAATTCATTATGGATTAAATATCCCTTCAGATTGGAAGGCTTGTAATTCTTGGTATGTTATTAAAATATTTCCAAGAATCTATTTTAGATGGACAAATGGATGGTTTAAATTTTTTAAGAGAAAAAATAAATGAAAATAACGATAGGTAAATGGATGGGTTTTATGCTAATTCTTTTTTTAGTAGAGAATGCATATTTTGGATGGAATAGGATGCCAGAAAGTAAAATGGAATGGGTTTTCGACATAGTAATTGGCGGTATTTGTTTTGTCGGTTCTATGATGATTGGAATAAGAGATTATAAAGAAGATAAGAAAGGAAAGAATAATGAGTAGTAGTTTAATAGTTGAAGTTTGCCTGATAGATAAAATTTCAAGGCATGAAAATTCTGATAATTTAGATCTTGGAGTTATTAAAGGGTGGCAAGTAGTCCTTAAAAAGGATCAATACAAAGAAGGAGATAAAGTTCTTTTTATTCCTCCCGATGCTCTCCTACCAATAGAATTAGCAGATAAACTTAATGTAAGAAACTATCTTAGTGGGAAAGATAAAGATAGAGTTAAATGTGTGAGGCTAAGAGGAGAAATGTCTTTTGGTTTAGTTATTGATGTTCCTGATGATAAAGATTGGGAAGTAGGCTATGACTGCTGTGAAGATTTGGGGATATTAAAATACGATCCTCCTATTAGAGCCCAAGCAGGAGATGCAGCTAGAGAGGATCCTTATTTTCTCAGATATACTAATATAGAAAATATGAGGAATTTCCCATGTATGTTTAAAGATGGAGAGAAAGTAGTTGCCACAGAAAAAATTGACGGGAGCAACCTTCGTATTAGTCTGTCCTCTATTATGAATGATGATGGTGAAATAATTACTGAATGGAAAGCTGGATCTCATAAAGTTAAAAGAAAAATGCCTTCTGATGAAGATATTAAGAATAATACTTATTGGTTTCCATATGATATCCCAGAAGTAAAAATAATGATTGAAGATTTTCATAATCTTTATGGTTTTAAAAATGTTCAGTTATTTGGTGAAGTTTATGGAGCGGTAAGAGGTGGACATAAATCTCTTCATTATGGAGTTCCTAATTCTTTGAATTTTGTCGCTTTTGATTTGATGCTGGATGGGAAATATATGGATTGGATTAAACTTGATAAATTCTTTGGATATTATGGAGTCCCTTCTGTTCCTATTATAGAACAATTTGAATTTAGCATGGATAAAATTAAAGAACTTTCTACAGGAGATTCTATTCTTGCTTCTAAAAATGGGGCAAAGCATATGAGAGAAGGAATTGTCGTTAAGCCTCTTTGGGAGAGAAGAGATCCTAAAATGGGAAGAGTTGTTTTAAAAATGTTAAATGATGATTATCTTATTTTAAAAAATAAAGCCTATGATAAAGGCGAAATTACAGATTATAAAGATGAATAAGTAAGGAGTGAAAAATAATGAATACAAAAATAGTTCTTAGAATTGCCGAAACGATTTATAAAGAAAAAGAAGTTGAAGTCGTAAAGACAGCATACTTACCTATATGGGCTATTAATAGGTCAACCTGCGATATTTGTGGTTTTCATTTGAAAGAGAATGTTTCTGAAGATTCTACGCTGATAGTATTAAAAACAAAAAGTAATGGGAATTTATACATTCATCCCGAATGCTTAAATCGAGCAAAAAGAAAGGATGTATAATATGAATATTATAAAAAATACATGGCATATAGTAGATGATTTTATAAAGAGTCCATCATATGTTTTTATAGATAGGGATCAAGCCTTAGAATTAGCTAAAAAAGTAAAGTATTATAAAGCTAATTCTAAAGAATTTTTCATGGGGGAACCTAAATGGATGGAACATGTCAATTGGGATAAAAGAGACTTCTTAGATAAAATAGTAGAATTGATAAATTACGAATTAATTTTAGATTCAATTAATTATAATTATTGGTATGGTAAAGGAACTATTAGACCTAACGGGGCTTCTTCTTACGAACTTTCCAAATTGCTAGATAAAGCTTTCTTGCAGAATCATGCGAAGGGGTATATTAGTGCGGAGATAATATGCAATGAGGTGATAGACACCTTCAAAGAGGAAATAACAAGAGAACGCTATCCTAATTTGGAAAATAGATTAAGGCATTTGGAACAAGTTAGAGATGCTATAAATAGAAAAGCAGTAACAGGTTCTATTCTAGGTCCTTTATCTAGAAATGAAGAACATGATGCTGAAAAAACTTTAAGAGAATTAATGACTATTCCTTCTTATGCCTCTGATATGTTCTTAAAAAGAGCTTTTCTTTTTATTATAGAAATGAATAGAAGAATGGGATGGTTTAAAGAAGATATTTGTAAAATTCCTATTCCCGCTGATTATCAAATTCCTAAAATGCTGAGAAGTAAAGGAGTATTAGAATATTCTACAGATCTTGCTGATAAAGTAAATAATCATGAATTGATTTTTTCTGGTTCTTTGATGGAATGCGAGATAAGAGCTTCCGCTATGGAAGCATGTAGAATTGTTGCCGAATATGCAGAAGTCAATATGGCAGATGTTGATACTTATTTATTTGCGAATAGAAAATCATGCAATGATCCATTTCACCTAACAATAACAACTGATTATTAAGGAGTTTAAATGAGAATACAAGATGGTATTAAATTAGATTATAAAGATGTTTTAATTGTCCCTCAAAGATCAGAAATTTCAAGTAGATCTGAAGTTAATTTGATAAGAGAATTTAAATTTAAACACGCACCAGAATGGCAAACTCTTGAAGGATTAGGAATTATTGCCGCTAATATGGATACAGTTGGTACTTTTAAAATGGCTGATGCTTTAGGCAAACATAATATGTTTACGGCTTTACATAAACATTATTCGGCAAAAGAAATGGCTGATTATTATTTAAGTAATTTATCTAATTATGATCGTTATTTTGTAACTATTGGTTCTAGTCAAAAAGATTTTGATAAATTAGTAGAAACTCAAGATATTCTTTATTCTATAATGGCAGATAACATAGATTTTCCTTTGATGATTAATTTAGATGTTGCTAATGGATTTAATATTCATTTTGTAAAAAGACTTAATAAATTAAGAGAAATGTTTCCAGAATCTATAATTATGGCAGGTAATGTTGTAGGGGGAAGCATGACTAGAGAATTAATATTAAATGGGGCAGATATTGTTAAAATTGGTTTGGGGTCGGGATCGGCTTGTTTGACACGTGTGGTAGCTGGAATAGGATATCCGCAGTTATCAGCAGTGAATGAAGCTGCCTACGAAGCTCATGGAATCGGAGGTCTTATCTGTGCCGATGGAGGTTGTACTAGAGTTGGAGATATTTGTAAAGCTATGGCTGCGGGAGCCGATTTCGTAATGTTGGGGGGGCTCTTAAGTGGAACTGACGAATGCAATGGAGAATGGGAACTAGATGAAAAAGGCAATAAAAAAGCTTTGAAATTTTATGGGATGTCGTCTAAAGAGGCTAACAATAAATATAACGGAGGTCTAAAAGATTATAAAGCAGCAGAAGGAAAATGTATTTCAGTTCCCTATAAAGGCTCAGTAGAAGATGTAGTTAGAGAAATTAAAGGAGGACTTGCTAGTTGTTGTTCTTATGTAGGAGCATCAAGAATTAAAGATTTACCTAAATGTGCTTCTTTTGTTAGAGTAACTCAACAAGAAAATACTATTTTTGGAGAAAAATAAAATGGCTAAAAAAAAGAAAAAAGCAGTAAAGAAGGTTAAGAAAGTAGTACTCAAAACTTCTGATACATCTGATTTAGAGGCTGATTTTTATAATTATGCTTTAAATAATCCAAAAGATTTTAATTTAAGAATAGACGATGGCGGATGGGGATATTTTTCTGATATTATAGTAGAAGCAAAAAAGAAAAATTATATTTTACATAAAGAATACATATCTTTATTTTTAAGACAAAAAGATAATATGAAAATAAGAGGATTAAAATTCTTAGATAATGGATATGTAAAGTCCGTTAAAGATATTAAAAATGATATTTCCAATTTTAAAAAGTTAAAAAATGAAAAAAATAATTAGATTCTTAAAATTTATATTTTATAGCTATCACGTAATCCCAAGAGGTTGTTATTGCTCAGGACACAGATCTATATTTAGTAAAAAAAGCAAATGCTGTCCTTATTGGGATAAATTAGATGAATTCCATTATCAAGAAAATGGATATTGTCATTATTTAGGATATGGAGATCAAGAAATAAATAAAGGAGATAGAGAATTCTTGAACATAAAAACAGGAGAAATCGATAAAGCTTCTGAAATGCCTTTTGGAGTTGGGCTATTATGGGATGGATGTAAAGAATGCAGGGTTAAAGATTATGATTGGATTGAACAATGGCAAGAAAGAAAATATATAAAAGAGATAAAAGATAAAGATATTAATCAGTAAGTTCTTCTGTCCCCTGAGTTTCATTCCATAAAAAATCTATTTCGTCAAGAGTTAGTTCTCTATTAAAAATGCAAATATTGTCTAAAGCTCCATTATAATACCCATGAGTAGGGGGGCAGCCCAACCCCCTAGCATATTGAATTTCAACTCCGTCATTATCTAAAATACCAACAGAACCAACCCAAGTGTGCTGACTATCAAGACTATTATTAATATAAAAATCACAACCTATATCAGGGTTGTAATTTAAAACAACAAAAACCCATTCTCCAGTAACAACATTGTTATTAGATACCTTAAACCCCCCACCACCACTACCTGCATACCAAAATTCTAATTTACTCAACTGAGTATGAATAGCAAAACCTTCATTAGTTAAAAGATCGTCATATTTTTCCATTAAAGTCCCATTAGTCTCTGATGTTTTTATCCAAAAAGAGATTGAGAAAGGGCCCGTTACAATCTCAGGTATATCAGGACTCGTCATATATTGGTCAATTCCGTCAAAAGATGCGGCATTAACTATCTTACCATCTACGATGGGAGGTGAATTAAAAAAACTTCCGTTGTAATTATTTTGAGAGTCAATAGCGTCTATATTCAACGTATATTGAGAAATAATGGCAGAAGTTAAATCAACGGAGGGAGTACTTTCATTAACAATTAAGTAATATTTATCTGCTACCCTACCGACAGAAAGAGGCATTCCTCCTATATAAGAAACAATTGATTCATCTATATCATCAACTGTAAAGCCTGAATCATTTAAAATTAGATATCTATTATCGTCCATTCCTAAAGGAATTCCTCTTAAATCGAATCCTATGGTAGCCGTTTCCTCTAACGAGAACCCTTTAACAGGAGGTAATTCTGTTTCAGGAACAAGACTTAGATCAGGAGCAGATGTAATATCTAGATATAAAGAACCATCAGAATCTTGTTTTAGAGGGAAATCTATTCCTTCGAAGTTAAAAGAAAATGATTTTTCAGGTTCTATTGGAGAAAGATCTGATACGACAATAACTGAAATACCGTAAATTAAAGATTTTTCTCCCCATCTATTAGTAGGAACATTTTCATTAGAAGTTAAAGATACCTCTAGAGGAACTCCTCCAATATTTAAATTAGGATCTGGATTAGGATCTGGACTAGGACCAAGATCAGAACTAGAAGAACTAGAAGAACTAGAAGAACTAGAAGAACTAGAAGAACTAGAAGAACTAGAAGAACTAGAAGAACTAGAAGAACTAGAAGAACTAGAAGAACTAGAAGAACTAGAAGAACTAGAAGAACTAGAA
>Ga0233415_10000200_pt1 | contig 30549 bp, 31 predicted proteins | sample Na_anoxic_12_MG_FD_188631 | JGI IMG/M metagenome (GOLD analysis project Ga0233415, IMG submission 188631) | Seawater microbial communities from Saanich Inlet, British Columbia, Canada - Na_anoxic_12_MG | ecosystem: Environmental > Aquatic > Marine > Inlet | place: Canada: British Columbia...
CGCTTTTTCAGTCGCAGCTACCGTACCAAACAAATCAGCGCTATATATTTGTCCTATATTAATCTGTAGTTTTTTATCTTTTTTTACAGAGCTTTGATAGGACGGTTCGATATCTTCACGTTCTGGCAACGAAACATGCGAAAAAAGCACAAAAACAACTGCGCATAAAATAAGCACAAGTAATGTGCTATTGATGATCCAAATTGGATGTTTCATCTACCATTCCTTACTAACGGTTTCTGAAGTCAACGATACCTTTCTGCTATTATCTTTGTCAAGCGAGCAGCAGGGTATCCGCTATTGATAAGCTTCTTGCAAGAGTTACGGCGATGGAACTACGCTTAAAACAGTATCAACTAATGCATCAGGGCGAATTTCATCAGCCTCTGCTTCATATGTGAGTGCAATTCGATGGCGCAATATTGCAGGAGCTACTGCTTTCACATCATCAGGCGTTACAAAATGACGCCGCTGAAGAAACGCATGCGCTTTGCAAGCATGCAATAGCGCAAGAGAAGCTCGAGGAGATACTCCATATGCAATATATTCAGCGATATCTCCAAGTCCGGAATATTTTGGTTCACGCGTTGCATACACAAGATTAATAATATATTCCAATATTTTTTCATCAACGAATATTTGCTCAACGAGTTTCTGTGCGGTGAAAATATCCTTTTGATCTAATACCTGAACAAGCGTATTGGTATCTAAATTACGACGTAAAATTTCTTTTTCTTGATCTCGCTCTGGATAATGCATAATAAGTTTAAACATGAATCGATCTACTTGCGCTTCTGGTAAGCGATACGTGCCTTCCTGCTCAATGGGGTTTTGCGTGGCAAATACCAAAAACGGTTTATCAAGTGAATACGTCTGCGATCCAATTGTAACTTGCTGTTCTTGCATTGATTCTAAGAGTGCTGCTTGTACTTTTGCAGGAGCGCGATTAATTTCATCCGCAAGAATAAGGTTAGCAAAAACTGGACCTTTTTTAGTTTCGAAATCTTGCGTTTTAGGATTATAAACCAATGTGCCAATAAGATCGGCTGGTAATAAGTCTGGAGTAAATTGAATACGGTTAAAGCTTAATCCGAGCGATTGGGCCGCAGCTTTAATGAGGGTTGTTTTTGCAACTCCAGGCACTCCTTCGAGCAAAATATGGCCATTGCATAATATGGCCAGTACGATAAACTCTACAGTGCTTTGCTGCCCAACAATTACTTTAGCAATTTCATTGTTGAGTGCACGAAATCGAATGCTTTCTTCTTTGATTTGTTCAATGGTATGAGCTGTGAGTGTAATGTTGCTCATAGTTTTCCTTTTATTAGGCCAAAGTTATATAAAAAAATGTAGTGATATTCTAACAAGCTTACCCTTAACTGACAACTCAACTGATATGCCAATAAGGAACAAGAACTATGATTCTTTCAGGTAAAGAAATAAAACGTAGAGTAGGTACCGATATTAGCATCGAGCCGTTTAACGAGGATCAGGTTGGTCCGAATAGTTATAACTTACGGTTACATCGAGAGCTTTTGGTATATACTGAGCCGGTTTTGGATATGAAAAAGCGTAATAATGTAGCGCCGGTAATTATTCCTCAGGAGGGACTTGTCTTAGAGCCAGGAAAATTATACCTCGGACGTACAATTGAATATACCAAAACAGATGCATTGGTACCGATGCTTGAGGGGCGTTCTTCTATAGGAAGACTTGGGCTTTTTATTCATATCACTGCAGGATTTGGAGACGTTGGGTTTAGTGGCTATTGGACGCTCGAAATTTCTTGTATACATCCTATACGCATTTATCCAGGCATTGAAATTTGCCAAATTTTTTACCATATGATTGAAGGTAACTATGATCGCTATAATAGCGACAAATATCAAAATAATCGTGGAATTCAGCCAAGTATGCTTTATAAAGAGTTTCAGTCTCCTGCAGAGTAATTACACATCAAAAGAGGAAAGAAATGATTGAAATTTTAGGACTTCACGCCCTTTGGGGTGCATCAATCCCTATGAGCAAGCAGCTTTTAAGTTATACCTCTCCAACGGTATTAACAGCTATACGTATGCTTGCATCGGGTGTGCTTCTTTTAGGAATTAACTATTTTAGAAAAGCCACATCACTTAATCTCAGTCCACGATTTTGGTTGTATAATGGCCAAATAATCGTAGCTATTTTTCTGAAATATCAGTTGCGAAACTGGAGTTTGGCGTATATGCCTGCAAGTAAAATGTCTTTCTTTTTGAATATCACTCCATTCGTGGTTGCTCTTTTTGCATATGTTGCCTTCAAAGATAAGCTAACAAATAAGCAATGGCTGGGCCTTGTGATTGGATTTTTAGGAATGGTTCCATTAATTATCACTACCTCTTCTGGCGAGCAAAATTTAGGGGAATTTCTGTACCTTTCATGGCCGGAGCTTGCGATTTTTGGGGCAGCCTGCGTTGAAGCCTATAGTATGATTATGACTCGTATTTTAATTCGTGAGCATAAGCAATCAGTAGTTCTTTCTAATGGAATTCGTATGCTTGGTGCCGGATTTTTAGCACTTACTGTGATTGGAACAACGGGTATTCCATTTGAAGTTCATGATGTTGGGCAATTTGCATTTTGGATGACGTCGCTCGTGCTTTTAAGTAATGTGATTTGCCATAATTTTCGGCTACATCTTTATAAGTATTATAGTGTAACGTTTTTAGCGTTTACTGATTTTATCAGTCCGCTTTTTACGGCATTTTATAGTTGGATGTTTTTGAATGAGAAAATAGGCTGGCATTATGCATTGTCTGCAGTAATTGTGATCTGCGGATTATATCTTTTCTATCAAGATGAGTTGAAAAGTGTATATGTGCGTCCTGAACCGGCAGTGTAGTAAGGGGTTGAATTTTTATCTAACTCAATATCTTCATTTAGAGTTAGCTTTCATCAACACCTTTTTTAGTGGCTATACATGCGTGCTTCCACATGATTTTCTAGATCTCGTAGTTGTTGCCATTGAGAATCAGTAAGAATGTATAGATCTCTTTCTAAGTCTGCTTTGAAAGATAGTATGTCAGCGTAGGTAGCATCTAATGCCTCAAATTCAAATCTTGGATCATATTGTCGATGAGCTTTTGAGTATAATTTATTAAATGAGCATTCGGGTAATCCATATGATGCCACAATCAGTGCTGGTATTTGTGATAGTATTGCAATAGGTGGGAAGGGGAATCCGTCTTCTTCAGTATTAAAAAAAGCTTCTACACTTACTGCAGCAGCAAAACCAGCTACAGCACATGCAGCAACAGTTTTTTCGCGCAAAGGCGTCCAGTGTTGTCTTTTTATTGATTGATCAATTGTTTCTTCGTAGGCTCTATCATTCGCCATTGGATATGCGCTCATGCATGTTACAAGCCCTACGAGCAAGATGCCAACTGCTTTTTGATTCATCATTACTTCTCGAGTCGTTGGATTAGAATTTATCTTTAAAGTGAGCAACTTCAGTATGGATTGGGCCTTCAGGGAGTCCGCGAATAAATTGATAGATAAATTTATTATCTGATTCCCAGATTGATTTAGCATCACCGAAATATTGAATTTTTCCATCATATAAAAGTGCTACATAATCAGCATACTTAAAGATTTCAACGTCGTGAGAAATCACAACGCTGGTAACATTAAGTTCTTTTTGCATTGAATACATAAGCTCATGAATTACGCGTGCCGTAATTGGATCAAGTCCAGTGGTAGGCTCGTCATAAAGAATAATCTCTGGGCTGGCAACGAGCGTACGCGCAAGGCCAACGCGCTTTCTCATACCACCAGAGAGTTCGGATGGGTATTTATAGAGATTATCTTCAGTTAAAAGCACTTGAGATAGTTTTTCTTTTACAATCGGCAACACTTCTTTAATTTTTTCACCACTTTCTAAAAGCGTGATTCCTACATTTTCAAATACATTAAGGGAATCGAGTAGTGCTGCGAATTGAAAAACGTATCCTACTTTTTTGTAGTATTCACGTAAATCGCGGCGATTAAGCTTGGTGATATCAGTGCCGTCTACAATAATTTCGCCAGAGGTTGGCTCAATAAGACCAACGATCTGCTTGAGAAGAACTGATTTTCCTTCTCCGGATCGCCCAATAATAACAGTCATCTTATTAGCAGGGATTTCAAGATTCACGCCACGTGTAATTTGATGACCATCAAATTCTTTTTTTAAATCTTTTATAATGATTCTGTTTTCCATACTTTCTCCTTACATCGATTCAAGCATTTTGGTGAGAAAGTAGTTCAATATCAGAATCATGATAGAGCTCATTACTACACTTTGAGTTGTTGCTTGTCCCACACCTCGCGCGCCGCCTCGAGTATAAAACCCTTTATAGGTTCCTACCCACGTAAGCACTAATCCAAAAATACAGGATTTAATGAGTCCACCCGTTACATCAGAAAGTTCGACGTATGTTTTTATGCTGCTCGTATAATCTTCTGGGCTGAGCCCTAGTACATGTACACAGATAATGTATCCGCCCATAACGCCAAAAATCATAGAAAATATAGCAAGTCCGGGCACAATAAAAATGCCGGCAATAATGCGGGGAACAATGAGAAATTGAAATGTATCAATTCGTAGAGTAACTAAAGCATCGATTTGCTCAGTAATACGCATGGTACCTATTTCAGCCGCAATTGCTGAGCACGCGCGGCCCGTTACCATGAGTCCGGTAAGTACGGGGCCAAGCTCACGTACCATTGCAAGCGCTACTACAGCGCCAATAAATTGCTCACCGCCAACGCGTTGAAATCCGATATAGCTTTGTAGCGCAAATACCATTCCAGTAAAAAGCCCGGTTAGTATTACGATAAGCGATGATTCAACACCAATGCGGTTGGCTTGAAAGAAAAATTTATGAATTTGTGGACGTGTCGTGAAAAGGCTTTGAATAGCTCGGGCAAGAAAGAGAGTGAAATTACCGAGGAGGTTACACAAATGAAGTGTAACCTCGCCGATTTTATTTACAAAGGATTCAACCCCTACTCTCATTTGATTGCACCTTTATGATCCAGATTTTTCTGGAGTCGGAATAGTTACCGGTTTTTTAAGATCAGGTGAAGGAGTAGTGTCTGTGAGAGGTTTTGGAGCAGCTTTTTGAGTGTTAGCATATTTAAAGCTGTGTCGCATGCTTGTTTTCATTAAAGAAAGCCCAAGCGATCCAAGAAGGAAAATTGCTACCAAAATCCATGTTACTTTTTGAAAAATATCCTGGCCTCCGCCACCACCAAACAATGCTTGCGCTCCACCACCAAGGCTTCCGAGTCCAAGACTACTTTTACCTTTTTGGATAAGTACAAGAAGTACGAGAAATAAACATAAAATTATATAGATCGTAAGTAAAAAGCCATACAGCATGTTGAGTATCTCCAGCTATGAGTCGTGTAATTTGTATAGTCCCTATTTTCCCAATGATACTATTTTTTCAAATTTTTGAAAGTCGAGGCTTGCTCCACCAATTAGAAATCCGGTAACTGCTGAAATATCTTTAAAAGATGGTAGGGTCTGCTCGGATACACTGCCGCCATATATAATGCGCCATGGCCCAGAATGAATTTTTTCGAAAAGAGCGTTCAAATGCTCAAAGATTTTTTTTAAATAAGTTGTTTCTGGAATAATTCCAGTGCCAATAGCCCAAACTGGTTCGTAGGCAATTATAATTGGTTGTTTGGTATTCTTTAATAGACTCAAAACAGGATCAAGTTGCTTTTCTAGTACTGCAAGCGCATTATTTTTTTCGAAATCTTGTTTTGTTTCTCCGATACAAATAATAGGTACGATTCCATTTTTGCAGAGATTACTTGCTGCCTGTGCTACATCTTGATCGGTAACGCCGTTATACATGCGCTGTTCGCTATGGCCTACGATGCAATAGTTACATCCAGCTTCTTTTAATGATTGTGCAGAGACTTGTCCGGTATATGCGCCGCTTTCGTGAGGGCTACAGTTTTGAGCTCCCAGGTGCACCGGTGTATCTGCAAGTATCTCATTAAGCGGATAGAGTGCAGGAAACGATGGGCAGATAACCAGTTCTGTAGCAGTGTCTACGCTGAGCTTTTTGAGAGATGTAAGGTTGGTACTGCAAAATTCTATGCTTTGTGTAAGCGTTTTTTGCATTTTCCAGTTGGCGATGAAAAGTATTGGTTGCATGTATGAAATACTCCAAAGATGCGCGCTCCAGCTTTTTGCCGGAGCGCATAATTATATATTGTTATGCAGCAGCAGCTGTTGTCGCTTCTTTTTCAGGAGCATTACCTGAATCTGCTACTAAGAATGGAAGTGTGTTTTCAACGAAGTTTTTCTCATCTTCTTGGAAGTTTGAGTGTGTACAATCTGCAAGAAGGAGGTGCAGTCTACCACTTTCATTTAACGTTTTGAGGCCTAATACATCGTTTTTATATTCTTCAGACTCTTCAAGTTTTTCAATTTCAGACTTAGAGCCTTTTTTGTAGAATTCAAAGTGGCATGAAGCGCTTGGCTCTACGATGTCTTCGTTGGTTGATTTTACCAGTACCATGTTTTTTACGTTGCATACATTTCTTTTGAAGAGCTCTGCATCAGGGTGTTCTTTTTCATTATTCAGGAATGGTAGAAATGCTGATTTTGCAATATATTTTTCCCAATGAAGTGTATCATGCCAGTAGCTCGCTGCGCCAATGTATTTTTGCAATGGCTTTGCGTAGATGAATTTGTATGCATAAACCTCAAGAATATCAAGCCAAATCATTCGTTCATCATATGTGCCGGGAAGTCCAAATACGCCTTGCTGTGGAGATCCCCAAGAAATATACGTGTGTACTTGTGGTGAGTTATGCTTTTGTAGATAATAACGAGCAACTAATCCGCCCTGTGAGTGTGCAATAATATTGAATCCATCTTTAAGCAATGGATCGTTAACAATAGCATCACGGAGATATTCAGCTTGATGATAGATTGAAGTAAGTGATGATACTTCCCCAAGTCCGAGCTGAACATTTTTAATATACACATCCTCTCCCATGTGCTTTCTGATATAGATCTCTGTTGGTGCCATACCATAATCATCAGAAAGAATACCGTGTACTAACACGATAGGCATGTGTGCCAATGCAGATGTAGCACTTACTACCAAAAGGAGCAGTAGCGACTGTTTGTTATTGAACATAACAACCTCTTTTTTAAAAGGGTGAATAATGTGTTCAATCTTATGCAGGTTGTTTTGCAAATGCAATAATTCTGGGTGTGGAGTGGTGAGTGAGTAATAGGGCGGTTATTTAGTGGGATGATTTTTATACCACTCAGCAAATTGATTAAATGCTTTTACGCGAAAGTTGAATTGCTCAAGTCCATCTTCTTTGCGCAAATCAGTATAGGTTTTATCATCACCTTCTGGTACAAATATATCATCATAGGGGGCTGATTCGGGAGCAAGGAATTCTTCAGGTTTTACAATTGAGCCGTCTGTTCTTCCTTTAAATACTTTGTATTGATCTTTTCCATAATAATAAACAAGGTGAAGTTGAAAATACGCTTTGTCGCCATTATTTACTAATTTGAAGATCCCATCCATGCCGATTGCTTTGTAGATGAACTTGGTCAATGTCCCGGGAAATTCGTGGTACTGTGTGAAATACACTCCTGCGTCTTCTGCAAGTATTGGTACTTGCGCATGTTCCCATGCTTTTCGTGCCTTTCGGACAGCAATCTCTTCTTGATTAAGTGTCTGAATTTCTGGAACATCGTCCCCATATTGTTCAAGTTCAATTGTAGGCAGAAATGTTTTGAAAAATTGTTGCCCCTCTTGAAACTTCGTTGGATTGCTCGTTGCGTAGTATATTTTTTTCATTGTGCCCCTAAATATAATGTTATTCAATTACTATTGTACCCTTTTTCTCTTCAGCTTTCAGATTTTTTTGTTCAGGATTTTTTAAAAGGTGCTGAGATACTGGAACGGCAATGTGCTGTTGGATTGCTCGTTTGAGTGGCCGTGCTCCAAATTCAGGCGAATACCCGAGATCAGCAATTTTTTTCATTGCACCATCAGAGATAGTAAGCGTTATATCTTGCTCTTTAAGGCGATGTTCTAACTTTTTAAGTTGAATTTTTGCAATTTCCACCACATCTTCTTTAGTTAGTTTTCTGAAAAAGCATATAGCATCGATACGATTGAGAAATTCCGGACGGAAGGTGCGATGCAGAATTATTTCAACTTCCCCTTTTACTTTAGCAGTCATTCCTTTTGCTTTGAGGATGATATCTGATCCTAAGTTAGAGGTCATAATGATGATCGTGTTTTTAAACGATACCGTGCGCCCTTGTCCGTCTGTGAGCTGCCCTTCATCTAAAATCTGTAAGAAAATATTGAATACATCTGGATGTGCTTTTTCGATTTCATCAAAAAGAATCACACTATAAGGATTGCGACGTACTTTTTCAGTAAGCTGGCCACCTTCTTCATATCCTACGTATCCAGGAGGCGCGCCAATCAGTCGTGCAACGGCGTGTTTTTCCATATATTCAGACATATCAATGCGAATGAGGCGACTTTCATCATTGAATAAGAACTCTGCAATTGTTTTAGCAACCTCTGTTTTACCTACGCCTGTTGGACCAAGAAAGAGAAACGATCCAATAGGTTTATTCGGCTCTGAAAGGCCAGTGCGATGAAGTTGGATTGCATGCACTACTTCGGTGATGGCTTCATCTTGCCCAATCACCCGTTTTTTGAGGATTTTATCCATCTCAATAAGCTTTTGCTGTTCGGATGCTTCCAGTTTTTCGGCAGGAATTCCTGTCCAGCGGGATACTACTTTTGCAATATCTTGCTCATCTACTACCTGCTTGATGAGCTCTGGCTTAAGCTTTTCTATTTTCTTTTGAGTTTTTTCTAAATCTTTTTCAAGCTCGGCAATTTTACTGTATTTAATTTCAGATGCTTTTGCATAATCGCCGCTTCGCTCAGCCTGTTGATATTGCGCGTTTGCTTGCTCGATTGCTTCTTTAATTTGATTTAGCTTTTCAAGCGGCTCTTTTTCAGCCTTCCATTTAGCAAGTAATTTACTTTGCAACTCTTTGAGATCAGCGAGTTCTTTTTGCAAATCATTGAGTCGCGTTTTTGATGCATCATCCTGCTCTTTTGAAAGGGCTACTTTTTCAATCTCCAGCTGACGAATATTACGCCCCAATTTATCCAACTCTTCTGGTTGCGAGTCGATAGACATTTTAACCATTGCAGCTGCTTCATCCACTAAATCAATTGCTTTGTCTGGGAGGAATCGATCAGCAATATTTTTCTCTGAAAGAGATACAGCATCTACCAGCGCTTGGTCTTTAATACGAATACCATGATGCAATTCAAAGCGTTCTTTTAGGCCACGTAAGATTGAAATAGCATCATCAATTGTTGGTTCCGGTACAACAACTTTTTGGAATCGCCGTTCAAGAGCAGCATCTTTTTCGATGTATTTTTTATATTCAGCGAGTGTGGTTGCACCAATACAATGGAGCGTGCCACGAGCAAGAGCGGGCTTGAGTAGGTTAGACGCATCCATGCCGCCTTGGCCGGTTTGCCCTGCGCCGACAAGCATATGTAATTCATCAATGAAAAGGATAATGTTGCCATCGCTTTGCTCAATTTCTTTGAGCACTGATTTTAATCGATCTTCAAATTCACCTTGATACTTTGCGCCTGCAATTAAAAGTCCCATATCGAGTGAAAATATTTGTTTGCCCTGCAAACTTTCAGGTACATCATTATCAACAATTCTTTGTGCGATACCTTCTGCAATTGCTGTTTTACCAACTCCGGGCTCTCCAATAAGAACTGGATTGTTTTTGGTACGGCGAGAAAGAATTTGCATTACTCTTCGAATTTCTTCATGCCGTCCAATTACTGGATCAAGCTTTCCTTCCTTTGCTTGGTCAGTGATGTTGATACAATATTTTTTGAGCGCTTCGTATTTACCTTCGGCGGATTTATTATCAACAGTACGCCCTTTTCGAAGATGCTTCATATATGAAAGGATTGCTTCTTTATTAAAGCCTGCTTGTGAAAGAAGTACACGAATTTGATCGGGAAGAATCGATGTTTGGGCGAGTGCCAGCATAACGTGTTCAAGGCTAATATATTTATCTCCGAGCTGTTGCGCTTCTCGTTGTGCTTCTTTTAAAAAGGAATCCATGTGCTGATCAATTCCCAACTGCGCGCCACTTGTTTGTGGTAAATATTGTAACTCTTGATCGGCGAGCATTAAAAGTTGATCTGCTGGAATATTAAGTGCATAGAGCAGTGAACTGCAAAAATCATTTTCTAAGCATGCAGTAAAGATATGCAATGGCATTAGTATGGGATTACGAAGTTTTTGAGCAATTGAGGCTGCTTGATTAATCAGCTCTTGCGTGGCATCCGTGAGTTGTTCAGTAAAACCATTTGCCATAATAATTCCTTTTTACGTAAAGCTGTTGGATTAGCTTTAGTGTAGAAATTGTGGCAAATATTATCAAGATTCCTTCGATACATTCTACTGCACTTACGCTTTGTAGAATACTCAGGATGAACGGGAAGAGATTAGATTTGGTATAGCTGTTTTTGATCGGCGCAATCGATGATAGCTAATTGCAAAGTGGTGCGCATAATCACGCAACGCAATAAGTAGCTTGCCCATATCTGTTTTGACGTCGAGGACAACGCCTTCTTTTAGATGCGGAGCAAAAAGTGTCTCTTCTCGCTTGGCTAAACTTACAATGGGCGCATTGGGAAATATGCTTGTGATTGCACTTAATTGTCCTTTGCCGCCATCGATAAGCATAAGATCGGGAAGTTCGCTTGCATCTTTATAGCGTCGACTTACTATTTCTTGCAGCGCTGCATAATCGTTCTGCTGCGTAAGTGATTGAATTTTAAATCGTCGGAATTTATTTTTATCAGGTTTGCCGTCTGTAAAGCGCACGCATGATCCGACAATTGATTGGCTTTGAAAATGAGAGATATCAAAGCAATCAATAGTGCGAATATGGCTATTAGTTCCAAGCAACTGTTCTAAGTCTGCAGAGGCTTGTGTATACGATTGCTCAACCCCTTTGGTTGGGGTGGTTGCTGCTACAATATCAGCAGTGAATTTTTCAGGAGCAAATTTAGTAGCAATTGTTGCAAAGATTGTTTGCACATTATTCAGATACTCAGCAAAATGCTTGGATTGTTCGAATGCGAATTTGGCATTATATTCAGCGATTTTTTCTTTGATAAGTGTGATGAATTTTTTATCGCGCTTGCGCAATACTTCTTTTGCAAGCTCAATGCGAAACAGATATTCAGCCGGATCAAAGCTGGACTTGCAGGTGCCAGCACAGTTTCCGATGTGATAATCAAGACATCCATTTTCTATTGTTTTGTTGCAAGTATTGAGCTGAAAGGTGCGCATTAAAAACTGATACGCACTGCGGGCTTGTTTTTTATGCAAGAAGGGGCCAAAGTGTGTTCCCTTGCGATCTTTATTGCGTACAATCTGCATGGTAGGCAACGCTTTTGAGGTAGTAAATCGAATATAAAGAAACGGTTGCCCTGTTTTAAATATCGTATTAAGTCTGGGTTGATAGCGCTGGATAAGCTCTACTTCAAGGAGCATTGCTTCTGTTTCGCTGTGCGTAATGATAAAATCAAGATCGGCATATTCTCGCTGAATTTCTTCTATTTTCCAATCATGCGGATTTTTCTGAAAATAGGAATGAACGCGTGAGCGTAATGATTTTGCCTTACCAATATACACAACCTCTCCCTGGGCGTTTTTAAAAAGATAAACACCAGGAAGGGTCGGGATGATTTTAGTAAGCGTTTTTTCCATGCCTATTCCATATAAGGGTATAGAATAAGCCTATATTTCATGTACTATTTGTCAATTTCAACCCTAATCAAGCAGTTTGTGCATATCCATGAATTGAGCGACTCCCTGCTGTATTTCCGGTATTTCGGTAAGTTTGCTGTGTGGTTCACTTTGATCCTCTGAGGTGACCAGATGGACGTGAGGATTACCCGATGATTCAAGCGTGTCTATCAGTGTCTGAATAGACTCATTTGAGACGAGTTGATCATGTATTCGATGTCCAATAAAGATAGGAATGTGTGGATTAATTCGATACAGACGATGTTCGAGTGTATCGAGGCTTTGGCGATAATTTTTGAAATATGCCTTAAAAAAGCGGTGTAAAATTTCTTTATGCAAGGGAAGATATTTTAAGTGGTGCATGGCGATATTGTTAGTCAGGTCCCTTCCAGATACAAAAGGCGCCATTAAAATAAGCGCTCGAAGATTCTTTGGACGTTTAATGGCTACTTCTAGTGCTACTTTTGCGCCACGGCAATCTCCCATAAGTATAATGTCTGCATGATTGTTTTTTTCAAGAACAGCGTGGTATACCGCTTTAAGAGATTCAATCTCCCTTTGCTGCCCAAATGCAAAACCATATCTTCCATCGTCATAATCAAAGCATATAAGTGGATAATCATCAGGAACAATGTGATCATTGAATTGAATGTGGGCAGCTTTTGCAGCTGCGCCTCGTTGAATAAAGTCATCGTTGGTCCCAGGCTCTGTTGTTTTTGCATATCCTCGTGAAAAAATAAACACTTTTTTATCGGTGTCATAGAGTTCGATACCTCGGTAGACCATGAAATAGTGATTGTTTATAGAAAGGAGTGTGCGCTTGGGAATAGCATCATCTTTGTGGATTGTGCGTATAAGTTCTTCTATTGTATAAAGAGCAAGCCGCGGAGGGCGATCTGTTATTTTTCTAATCGTAAGTGCATTGAGCTGATTAATATCTTTTATATTAGGCTGTAGAGGGCGTGCCTCTATTTTAAAAAAACATAGGAAAAGTAGAAATAAAAAAAATGATTTGAAGTTCTGCATCGTTTCTCCCCTAAATTTACCTTCACCCTAAAAGGAAGTATACTGACTCGTCACATGAGAGTTCTATAGTTTTTCTAAATTTTTTGAGGTTTTTAATGATTTTAAAAGCAAAATTCTGGGGATATATTTGCGCAGTTGCCTTAGTAGGCTTTATTGGTAGCCGAGGGTATACGCATTTTTTTGATACCTCGAGCCCAGATCTTCAGTTGCAGGGCATTGATACAGACAATTGTTATTCCGGGGAATTAAGCTGTTCACTTTTGAGTTCAAAAAAAGGTGAAATTTCTGTATCGCTGGATGGTAAGCCTCTTGTGCAAAAATTTGCTATAGCTCCCGGCGAGCAAGGGCATGCTTTTTCTATTCCTACCAATACGCTTGTAAACGGGTATCATACCCTCACAGCTGATATTACTGATAGCACCTATCGCAAAAATAAATCTAATATTGAACGCACATTTTATGTAGATAATGTGCCATTGCAAGCGGCATTGATTAAATCTGATGACGAATTTAAAGTGCTGCAAGGTCGAACTCTGCATGTTCAGATGCAGTTGAATAAAAAAGTAAAAAGTGCTCAAATATCAGCATTATATCAAACATATGATTGTTTTCCTGAATCACCAAACTCAACTGTGTATGAAGCGTTTATTCCGGTTGCATGCGAAGAAAATGCTGCAGAGTATCCTCTTGCAATTGAAGTGGTGGATGCTGTAGGTAACAGTACGAACTTAGAAGATACGTTCCAAGTGGTTTCATATCCTTTTAAAAAATCTACGCTCCATGTAAGTAATGAAAAAATGGTGGAAGAGAAAGAGTTAGGCAAAGATAATAAACAGGTTGAAGACTTTTTCCTTTCTATCGCACAAAATTCTCCAAAAGAAAAATTCTGGAGAGGATCATTTTGTGCACCTATTGAGGTTGAGCGTGTAAGTACGGAATATGGGACAGTACGTACGACACAGTATAAAGGAATGTATGCTCATAAGGCGGTTGATGTAATCAACACTCCTAAATCAGTAGTATGGGCACCTCAAAAAGGAAAAGTGGTTGTTAAGGATCGATTTGTAGATACTGGAAATACTGTGATGATCGATCACGGACATGGCGTAGTTACTATGTTGTGCCACCTTGATACATTTGCTGATATTAAAGAGGGGCAGATGGTCAATAAAGGAAATCCAGTTGGAACGATTGGTAAAACCGGTTATTCGAGCGGCTATCATTTGCATTGGGAAATGCGTATCAATAATGTGCATGTTGATCCAATGCAATGGACTCAGCCAGTATTTTAAAAAATGGCATATTAAAAAAAGAGCGGCTTTTGAGGGCCGCTCTTTTTTTTATCGTTTTAATGCAGATTTAGTTGATATTTTGGGAAAGATTGCCTGAATTGTAGGATGTGCATGTTGCGCAAGATCAGCCGCAGCATCCCCATTATTATTGAGGATGAATGGATCGGCTCTATATTGTAAAAGCAAAAATACAAGTTGTACGTTGTTTTTTAAGATAGCGATATGGAGTGGGGTATTGCCCTGCAGATCTTGTATGTTCGGATTTGCGTTGTGCTCAAGAAGGGCTCGAGCGCTTTTTTTCCGATTGCGTGCTATTGCAAAATGAAGCGCTGTGATTTTTTTCTTGTTTTGCATATCTACTAAGGCACCGTTCTCTAGGAGAAGATTTGTTATGAATTCATCATCAATAGCAAAATGGAGAGCGCAATAGTTTTTCGAGGGATCTTGGTAGTTCACGTCTATGCCATTTTGAATAAGGTTGACAATAGTGAGTACTTCCTTTGCGAGTGTTGCATTCAGAAGAGCGTGAGGATGAATATTGGCTTCACCAGCAGAAATAGGAAGAGCTACCGATAACAAAAAAATAAGAAAAGTGAAAAGAGTTCTCTTTTTCACCATAACCTCCAAAAGATATGATTTTGAGTTAATAGAATAGTGGGAAATATTTTATAATAGATAATATATTGTACCGATTTTGCTTCTAGAGGGCAATGTTTTTCGGCTTTTGTGAGAATAGATATTTTCTAAAGATTAGAAAATTGAAAGAGGCGCCTTTAGGCACCTCTTTCAATTTAGGTTATCGCTTGTGCGCGGACTTTGTAAGCCCCTTGCTCGCGAATGAAGGACTCAATAACGCCTTAATTCCAGGATCGGTGGTCAATTCTTCAGCTATTTTTCCATTTATATTTTGAATGGTTGCATCTGCACCAAATCCAAGAAGCATTTCAACAGCCTCTTTGTTATTAGTTTCTGCCGCTAAGTGTAAAATTATATTAGGATCCATGCCCGCATCAAGAAGCATTCCTAAAATAGTTATATTTCCTGTTGCAAGAGCTAGCATTGCTATTGTTGGAAGAAATGTATTGAAATTAGCCCCTTGCGAAAGGAGAGTGCGAACATCGTCTTCTTGGCTGGAATCAACAGCTTGATATAATCGTTCGTCAAGTGATCCTGCGTCTGCTGAGTGCAGGTGAGAAATGGCACAGAGAGATACAATGAGTGCGAATGCTATTGAGAGCTTCTTCATATTCTTCTCCTTTAAAAAAAACTTTTTTTTGTCCTATTTATGGGCTACTTGCTTATTGTTACTATAGCAATTTTGGGCTTTGGAAATCAATAGATTAGCCTAATATAAAGGGCTTTTATTGTTTTTTGCCACTTCTCTTTGCAAAAGAGCTTCTTCATGCAAGACTATCGCTATTCATTTATCATAAAAAGGAGCTTTTATGTATTTTATACCTGAAAAAGGTCGATTTTATCGTTGGGTAGTTAATACACGTCCGCTCTATCGATATGGAATTACAGTGGGAGTATTGGGAGCACTTTTAGTGGCTTGGTTTTTTTTGCTCAATCCGTGGCTTGTGGGAGTGGTGCAATATGAGCAGGCAGCTTTGAATAGGGCTGTCCAAGAAAAGCAAGAAGCCTGTATGGCTGAGCGACTGATTTCTTTGCGATCAAAGCAGATTGAAAAAGCGGATGCTGCTATTCAGGAGATTGGTAGGATGCAAAACGAGCAAGATCAGATAGCGTTTCTTTTTGATGCAGCGCAAACGCATGGCTTGCAAATAGATACATTTTCAAAGGAAAAAGAAAAACGAAAAGAGTGGCGATCAAAGCGATATGTTTCATTTTCAGCGCATGGTGCATTACCGCAATTTATTGATTTTTTCACAACAATTGCACAATCATCACATATGATTCAATGTAAGCAGCTTGCATTGCAAGCATCTGAAAATGATCGTCTTTTAGGAAATTTTCAGTTAGCGTCAGTTTCTCTCTCTTCTTGAGGGATCCATCTTTTCATAATAGCCCTGCCATGGGGTAGAAAGGCGACCAAGCCTTGCGTGCCTGGGACTTGCTCAAAGATTTCTTTGAGAAGATCAACGCACATAGCCTTTTTTTAGAGTAATCATAAGATTGCCATCATCATCTTTTTCTTCATTTTCAACCGTGACTGCTGCATTTGCAAGTGCAAGAAATTGTGCATGGCGTGCTGCGAGCTGAGAGCCTTTAATAGTATCCCTGTAATTTTCTTTTTCCCAATCAAATGCATGAAGCGCTTGCAAGTCTGTATCAATTTTTAGGCCATCTTTTCGTCTCAGAGTAAATGCAATTGCGGTATAGTTTGTTGGTTCCTTTGATGATCGTTGCAGTTTGGGAGTGATAGTAGTTGGATGCTTTTCGACAAGAAATTTTGCAAGTTCTGCAATGGTTGCATGATACGATTTAACTGGGTTGTTATCTGCCGCATGTAAAGAAGCAATAGAGCACGTGATAAGAATGGCATGCACTATTTTCATTCAATTCTCCAATTATTTATTAGAGATCTTTATAGCGTGATGCCCATTTTTTTTGGCGGCTGCATACAAGGAGTTCTGGATAAAGGTCGCATTCAGAAATAGCTGCTGATTTAGTATGAAGAAAATCTGACACTGCAGGACCAACAGTTGAGTAGCCAAGTTGATACCATTCTTTGATTCCGCCTTCATAATCGGTTACATCGGTAAAACCAAGGCAAGAAAGGAGGATGTATGCTTTTTCGCCTGCATCGCATTCCGTGAGCGCGCAATAAACTATAATTTTTTTATCTTTAGGCCAATCGTTTGCAGTTTCAACAAGCTCTTTGAGGGGCACATTTATTGAACCATCAATGTGGCAATCATTATGTAATACTTGTGGCAATACATTGATTACCGTTAGATCAGTATCTTCTTTCATTGCTTCTTTTAATACATCAGCCTCAATAGTTGGCGGAGTCTCAAATGATGTTCCTAAAAATCTTTGTAATCGCACAGCAGATACTTTGTAAAGGCGAGGTTGGATTTCTGCGTGTTTTTCAAAAAAGGAACTGGGAGTTGCTGAGAAAATTTGAAATACACAAAGAAGAGAGAAGCTTAGTATCGTATTTAGACGAAAAGATAGAGTGTTCATAAACTTCCTTTTTTTAAAGTTTAAACCCTTCAACTTGGAACAAGCTGAAGGGTTAGGGGGGTGAACAATACGATTAAGTATTGCTCATTTAGGGACCGAATTAATATCTATGAACCGTGCTCAATAGATGCGTAACAACCTAACAGCTGCCCCTGGGTTTGTCAACCCTCGAGGTAGGTTTGCAGCTCCCAATCGGTCACAAATGTATTGTATGCCGCGATTTCTTGTTCTTTATTTTTTACAAATTCAGTGAGCATGCAATCACCTAAGATATCTTTTGCAAATGATGAATTACTTAAAAGTGTAACCGCATTTTGCAATGATGATGGGAGTGCTTTGATGCCGCGTAATTTTCGTTGCTTATTGCTTAATTTATACAAACAGTCTTCAATTGGATCTGCGAGAGGCAATTCATTTTTAATACCATCAAGGCCAGCGCGCAAGAGTGCAGCAAATGCAAGATATGGATTTGCCATTGGATCTCCAGAGCGAAGTTCAGCGCGAACTGCTTTGGGTTGATTATCATTTATGCGCGGAATTCGAATCATAGCACTTCTATTTTTAGTTCCCCAGCATAAGTTGATTGGCGCTTCGTAGCCGGGCACTAATCGTTTGTATGAATTTACGGTTGGATTGAAAAGTGCATTCAACTCAGTAATATGGGCGAGTACACCAGCAAGAAAATGTTGCGCTGTTTTTGAAAGTTTTGCTGGATGATCAGCAGAATGAAATGCGTTACAATTGTTTTTGCGATCCCACAAGCTGAAGTGGATGTGCATACCGCTTCCGTTTTGTCCTTGAAATGGTTTGGGCATGAACGTTGCTTGCAAGCTGTTGAGTGCGCACAATGATCGGATTGTTTGTTTTGCGCCAATAATACGATCAGCAATCGTGAGTGCATTATCATATTTAAAACTCATTTCATATTGGCCGTGCGCCACTTCATGATGAATTTTTTCAATGATAATGTCTTGCGCCAACAAATTATTAAAAAGAATGGTTTTAAAATCTGTCATTGCAGGATGAACGGCTGGTGCAAAGTAACCAATAGTATCGCATGGAGTGAGCCCGTTTTCTGAAAAAGAATTACTGTTACAAATGAAGAATTCAAGCTCAGGGCCAACATAAAAATCGTATCCCATGGCATATGTATCAGCCATTGCTTTCTTTAGGATGTTGCGGGGATCTCCATCATAGGGAGTATGCTCATCAGAATAGACATCGCATAAAACCCGTGCAGTTTTTTGTTCATAATCAGACCATGGTAATACGGTAAGTGTATTCATGTCTGGCCTTGCAAGCATATCGCTTTCAGTAATTGCCGTCATACCTGGGATTGATGAACCATCAAAATTAAATCCATTTTTTACAACGTCATCTACAGTATCGACAGGATATAAGACTTCTTTAACGATTCCATTCAGATCAGTGAATTGATAGGCAATGTACTGTATTTGTTCAAGCTCTATAGTGTCCTGATATGATGGTGCATTTGCAATGAGTAGTGCACTTGATATGAGAATGGCAAAAGAGAAGATGTGTCTCTTCATAGGTGTAACTCCTTACGTATGAGGTATATTAAAACGACACCTTAGAATACGAAGAATTGTGCGATCGTCAAGAAGAGTGGGGATTACTCTATTGCGCCGGCAACGAACTTAGAAATGCGTGGATAGTCAGTTGGACTTTGAGTAAGATTTTGTGACTCTGCAGTCTCTACTATGTTGCCTTCATCCATGAGATAGATAGTGCAGCGTAGCTTATCAAGTAATGCAGTATCATGCGTTGCAATTAATACAATGTATCCATCATTTGCAAGCTCTTGAATCGTCTGTGCTACGTGAGAAGTTAAAAGCGGATCGAGTGCAGAGGTCGGTTCATCAAAGCAGATTATTTTTGGCCGCAGTGCGATAGTTCGTGCAAGCGCGAGACGTTGTTTTTGCCCACCTGAAAGTTGCGATGGATAGGCGTTCTTTTTATCTAAAAGATTGTATTGCTTTAGGAGCTTTTCGCCAATTTCTTTTGCCTGCTGCGATGAGCTGTTGGTACCCTTTTGCAGAGGAAACGTAATATTCTCAAGCACGCTCATGTGAGGGAAAAGATTAAACTGCTGAAACACCATTCCGCAGGTGTGTTCTGTATTGGCAGCTGATAAATCAAGCGGTTTTTTATTGAGAGAAATCGTACCAGCATCAATTGTTTCTAAATTATTCAATACTCGTAGTAATGTAGATTTTCCTACCCCTGATGGTCCAAGTAGAATAGCGATATCGCCCTGTGGCACATCGAAAGATACATCATTAATAATTTTGCGGGTTCCAAATGTCTTGGAAAGATTTTTAACGCTGAGCATGATGATTCATCCTTTGCTCAATAAGGGAAACGATAATTGAAAGCGATGTGGTAATAATAAGATACCCAATTGCTACTCCCATATATACGGTGAGTGCATCAAGAGTCCGACTGGAAATAATTTCGCCTTCTTTGGTAAGTTCTTGTACCCCTACAATCGATGCTAAACTGGAATCTTTAACGAGTGTAATAAATTCATTACCAAGCGCAGGAAGTACTACTTGAATTGCTTGTGGCAATACAATGTATCGAATAATTTGAATATTGCTCAGTCCGAGTGTTTTGCCTGCTTCTCTCTGCCCTGCAGATACCGAATTTATGCCAGATTTAATAATGTGTGCGATATATGCGCTACTATTAAATGCAATCGCCCAGACAACACCCCAAAATCGAGAAACGCCAATGCCGAGTGTTGGCAATGCAAGCGTTACAAATAAAATTTGAATCAGCATTGGAGTGCCACGAAACAGAGTGGTATAGAGCTCAAGAGGATATCGAACTAATTTGTGTGGGCTTGTGAGCCCAAGGCCGCAGAGCGTACCAAAAAAAATTCCCAGCGCGCAGGAAAGAGATGCAATTTGTAGTGTAACTACTGCACCGCGCAATAAAGCCGGTATCGAATCAATCAGTAATTGAAAATCAATCATTCAACTTCCATTTTTTTTGCAACTTTTCGATAGTGCCATCTTTAATCATTTCACTCATCGTTGATTGTATTTGAGAATAGAGTTGCGGATATTTCTTGGAAATTGCAAGAGCAGATGATTCTCCTGTTTGCTCGATAGGAGTAATAGAGTATTTTTCTTGCTGTTCTTTTATAAATGGCTGCAGTGCACCTTTTGAAGCGACGTATACATTCGCCTGGCCACTATCAAGTGTTAGCAATCCAGTGCTTACAAGCGGTGATGATATGCGGACTACTTCGGAAGTTTCAATGTCGCTAATAAAATGATCAGAACTATATCCTTGATTAACCACGACGATTTTATCTTTTAGATCTTGCGAGGTTGAGATCGGCTTTGAATCTTTTTTTTGAACAGCCATAAGCGGATCATTTTCAAGATGTGGGAATGTGAAAAGGGCACGTTTTGCTCTTTCTGGAGTTGGTGTGATGCCGCCGGTAATGATATGCATTGATCCAAGTTGCAGCTCAGGAATAAGCGCTTCGAAAGACATATTAGAAAGAGTGAACGGTTTTCCGATTCGTTTTGCGAGCTCTTTTATAACATCAATATCAAAGCCAGTTATCTGATCATTTTCAATAAATGCAAACGGAGGATATTCAGCATTGGTTCCTACAATGAGTGTTTCAACTGGCTGTTCGGCTAAACGAGGAGTTGGTTTACGTGAAAAAAACCAAATGCCACTGAAAGTTACGAGTATAAGGAGGGTAAGTATGGAAAGAGTGCGACCGATCATTGTATGCCTTATATATGCCATTTGTTCATAAATGGTTTCATTCTACCAGCTTTTTTTATGGCTGTCAGTAAAATGAATAGATCATTTTATTAAGAGATAATATTCAGTATAATTAGGAATAATGAGATAATTTCTTGTCAAAACCGCTTGGGGGGATCCTGGCATGAGTAGATTTCGCATTCTGGCGATTTTTCTGTTTTTTATGTGCAACAATACATTGGTTTCTTTTCCTTTGGATGAAGGGCGCAGTCAGACCCCGGAATGGGTTTGGAAGTATTTGTCTGGTCTTCTTAAGGAGCGCGACCCTTCAAAGATTACGTTTGTATTAAAGTGGATAAAGAGTGATTTGCCAGATGGCTTATAAATAACAGTTCATTTGCTCTCTGATACGGGCTTGCTAGAGGGTCTGAGTTTGCAAGATATAGAGAGCTTAGATGAGAGGTATTACTCTGAAATGGCTGAGCTAATCATCAAATCCGGCCATTTACATCAAAAAGATAGTTAAACCCCTGCTTTTCAAGGCGAAACCATTGCTTTTTAGAGCCTATAATTGCTAGATTTAGTAATGAAATAGGGGCGTATCGTGCATGGGCATGAATGCCAATAATATAATTACCTTTAGGAGGGTAGTATGAAGAAGGTATCACGTATTGGATTATTGAGTGTAGCATTATTGCTTGGTGCATCAGCGCCAGTGCAGGCGGCTCCAAAAAATCAATCGTTTTTTCAAAAGCATAAAAGCAAATTGATAGCTGGTGTAACGACAGCTGCGGCTATTGGGTTGACAGTTGCACTTAGTATGCATGTAAATAAAACAAGCGCTGCTCTTAAGGGCGCTGGAATAGACTCAAACTATATGGATTATGATAAGGCAGTTGCGGCAGTTGGGTTGCTGGGTCCACTTGGAATGGAAAAAACGTTAAAAGTGATGCAGTATGTGATTGACAAAAAAATGATTAATAATCCCACTGATCTCGCTATTCTTGTAACGCCAAAAATTGGTAGGGCATTGGCAAAGTACTGGGGGCTTAGCGATTTCAGCTACACGACTATTTACGCGCCAAGAGCTGCAAAGATTATTGGAATACCAATTGGAAGTGATTTATTCAAGGATATGGCAGGAAGTGCACAAGAATTTATTGACGATCCGATTGGCGTAATGAAAGAAGGAATAAAAGGCTTGAAATTTTGGGGAAAAAAATAAGCTGATAAAAAAAGTCTCCGTCGTTTTTTCAAGCGAAATGACGGAGACTTTTTAAAATAGCTCATTCACTAATTCATCAATTTGCTTTTTACTGACTTGATCGGCCATTGCTTGATAAAAGCTTTCATCATATTCACGCGTTTGGACTACTACCGGCATGGTAACTGCGTGGCCTAAAAGAAGTGCCTGTTTTTTGCTATCAAGTGATGCAAGAATGGATCGCAAATTGCTCGCGCCAGCAATACCTATAAGCGCAGCTTGGATATCTTTTTCATCATTTAATTGCGCTACTACTTTGGTACCAATCTGAGAAAGAATTTCTTCATCAATGCCGGATGGGCGCTGATCTACTACTAAAAGCGAAACATAATATTTCCGCATTTCACGTGCAATCGTGCCAAAAATCGTTTGGCGGGCTGCTTGCGGGTTGAGAAATTTATGCGCTTCTTCGATCGTGATCATCAATTTTTTCGGCTCATCTTGAATGTTTTGCGAGCCTAAAAAATGTTCTGTTTTTTCAATGTATTTTCTATGAATTCGGCGAGTAATAATATTAGCAATCAGAAGGTATACAAATGTTTGCGTATAATTACCAAACTCAACAATGACGTTGATTCCTTTATCAATATACTCAATCATTTGATCGATTACATTTTGATCTCGTAATGCTGAGCCTGATGCATTGATAAGAAAAGGTAATCGCTCAATACGCTTTAATTTTCGATAGAGTGCTGCAATTGATTCAGTATGCGCGCCAATGTTTTCAGCAAACTCTTTGAGATTGTCGCCACTTGAAAGGAGTGCATTCAGCCATTCATGCTTATATTTTGCAGCAATTAAATGCGCAGCTTCAAGGGCAGTGGCGTGCAGATTAAGCTCTGATCCTAAAGAAAGAATATCTTCAACTTGTACCGATTGATATGGAATAGTAATTGCTACATCTGGGTTGCCGCCACGGCGACGAGTAGAATCAGGATCTAAAGAAAAGATAGCTACTTTATCAGGAAAGAGTGTTTTTAATCCTTTTACAAACGATTGTTCTTTGCCTTCTTTGCGTGCTTGTAATCCATATTCACTATGCATATCAAAAATTAGATTAACCGCTTTTTCATTTTTAATGAGCCCTGCCAATACGAGCCGGGTTAAAAACGTTTTACCGGTTCCAGTTTTTCCAAAGATACCGTTTGATCGCTCAGTAAGCCGATCAAGATTAAGACATACCGGCGTTGTCATATCTAACGGTACGCCAATATTAAAGTAGTTTTTTGAAGGATCGTTTTCATCACCAAAAATAAGCGCTACATCTTTATGATCCGCTTCAAATACTTGTGCAAAATGGGGGGGAATCGTTTTAACTGGCTTGGGTTGTAAATCTCTGCCAAGCATAAGCATTGGTTTTAAAACTGCTGTCGCATAGATATCTTTTTCATGCAGAAGATTTGAAAGCAATGTTTCTTGCTCAGATGGAGGAAAGAGTAAGATATCCGGATTGGTAACTTCTAAAGTCAGATCAGTAATAAGGCTAAAAAAGCGATGATGTGCGCCAGTAATACAGAGAAACTTTCCAGTTTTGATAGTTTCAAGATCTGTTTTAGGCGCAAGTCGCATAGTCAGGCCGTCTGTAAGTGAACCTGAGATGATGGTGCCGATGTTTTTTTTCATTATTCTTCTGTTACCATCATTACAATAGTTGCCGAGGTGCGGTCAATTTTTGCAACACCATGCTTAACGAGCAATGTTTCTTTTTTTCCAGTTTTCAATCGGAAGGTAAGGGATTGGCCGGGCGAAAGAATAAGAATGATAGGCGCATGCCCCTTTTGAATAACGTAGTTTCCAGTAGGGGTATTAATCTCAAGCCACGCAACTGAATATTCAGAACGTTTAAGCGGAGTACTGAGAATCAGTTTCATGTAAGCCTACAATGTTTTTGCTTTTTCAAGCGCTTCTTTGAGTGATCCCACCATATAAAAAGCATCTTCAGGAAGATCGTCAAATTCGCCGGCAATAATACGTGCAAAATCATTAACCGATTGCTCCATAGGCACGTAGCGTCCTGGAATACCGGTTGCAAATTCTGCGGTAAAGAGTGGCTGCGTTAAAAACTTTTGTATTTTTTTCGCTCGTTTTACAGTGACTTTATCTTCTTCTGAAAGTTCTTCCATTCCCAAAATAGCAATTACATCTTGCAGCTCTTTATAGCGTTGCAAAATACGTTGAATGGATTGCGATACTTTATAATGTTTTTCGCCAACCACTTCAGGCTCTAAGCCTTTAGAAGTGGATTGCAAAGGATCAATTGCCGGATAGAGTCCGAGCTCAACGAGCTTACGAGAAAGTACCGTACTTGCATCTAAATGCATAAAGGTGGTTGAAGGAGCAGGGTCAGTAATGTCATCTGCTGGCACATAGACCGCTTGCACAGAAGTAATCGAACCATTAATGGTATTTGTGATACGCTCTTGGAATGCACCCATTTCGGTAGCCAATGTTGGCTGGTATCCTACTGCGGATGGCATACGGCCAAGGAGTGCTGATACTTCAGATCCTGCTTGTACGAATCGGAAAATATTATCAACAAATAAGAGTACATCTTTTTTTTCTTTATCGCGGAAATATTCAGCCATGGTGAGTCCAGCCAGCCCTACACGTAAACGGGCACCGGGCATTTCTCCCATTTGGCCAAATACAAGCGCTGTCTTATCAAGCACGCCAGAGCTTTTCATTTCAAGCCATAGCTCGTTTCCTTCACGGGTACGTTCACCAATTCCGGTAAATACTGATACGCCGCCATGCTCTGTTGCGATATTGCGAATGAGTTCTTGCACGATAATTGTTTTACCAACACCAGCACCACCAAAGAGTCCAATTTTTGAACCCTTAATATAGGGGCACATAATATCAATAACTTTAATGCCGGTCTCTTGGACTTCGTCTTCTAATTTTTGCTCAATGAAAGGAGGCGCTTCACGGAAGATAGACCATCTTTCATCGTTTTTTAAGGGAGCAAGATTATCGATTGTATTGCCGAGTACATTAAAAATTCGGCCAAGAACTTCTGTTCCAACCGGTACTTTAATGGGGTGGCCAGTATCTACAACGGGTAGTCCGCGCTTGATACCAAAAGCGGTTTCCATAACAATGCATCGAACTGCACCATCTCCAAGCTGCTGCGCAACTTCCAAGCTCACTTTTTTCTGCTGGTGTGGCCCTGCAGTAGCAAGCTCAACTTGTAATTCATTTAAAATATTGGGAGTTGATTCTCGAGGAAATTGAACATCAACGATAGTTCCGCTAATTCGGATAATATGCCCGCGAGCAAGATCGATGCTTTTTTCTTTGTTTTTTGCCATAAAAACCCTTTCAGCTACTAAGCTAATCAAAGGTATGCGGTTTGTAAAGGCTAAATGGCCGTATAAGCAGATGAAATGATGAAATGAATATCGAATGTAACGTTTTTACTCGCGATCATATTTTTTTACACCGTTTTGATCAATCTCAGCTACCAGCTCATCCAGTTCAGGCTGGTCTAATAAACCAGAGGTTGCATCGAGCTGTTCAAGAGCGGCTGCACTATTAATCACTCCGGCTCGAATCGCATCATCAAGAGATTTTTCTTTCAGCAGCTGCGATACGAATGTTGCGCCAAAGGCATCTCCAGCTCCTACGGTGCTTTCTACCTCAATCGGTAATCCTGGGTGAAAGTAAATATGATCACCGTGAGAAACGTATACACCATCCTCTCCGTTCGTTACCACAGCAATGGAAGGTCCATACTCATGAATTTTTTTAAAATAGTCTTGGAGTGTGAATGTGAGCTTGCCACGGGCAATGGGGGTTGCGAGTAGTTCTGGCAATTCGTAGTTCGGCTTGGCTGTATTCTTTTTAGTATCTGCTTTAAAGAATGATTCTGCGAGCAGTGATGCTTCTACCGTATTTAAAATTAAAATATCAATATTGGGGAGTGATTCGATTAAGGTGGATACATTTGCAGTCAGCTGGCTTGTGCCAGGATTGGTTGCAACAGGGATGCCCGCCTTTTTTGCTTGCTGTGTAATATAAGGCAATAACTCTGAAGTATCGCGGCTTAAAGAGGTAACGTAAATTTGATCATAGTCTGAAAAAGATTCTACTGGGATGTTTTCTTTTGAAAGCGTGAGGTTGGCCCCACGATCAACCAATATGCTGCTATTGCCTGTTGGTGAGGGCAGTATATAAGAACTGCCCGTTTTTCGTTCATCGGTATGCGCAATAGCAGATGTGTCGATACCATGTTCTGCCGTTTTTTCTAATATAAAAGTACCATAGGAGTCGTTGGCCACTTTGCAGCAGGGAGTACTTGGTAACTCTAATCGAGTAAAGCAACAAGCGCTGTTAAGAGCGCCACCCCCCGTTGCATAATGAAGTTTTGTAATTTCCAACTTACGGCCTTCCTCAAGCAAGATGTAGTTAATCTCTTGCCCATCTTCTTCAAATTCCATGTAGTAGGGCCGTTCGTAGCTGATAAAAAGATCATGGACGGCTGACCCAATGGTGAGAACCTTTTTCATGTTCTTTTACTTTTCTTTTATTGGTTCAAGTACACGATTAAGCACTTCATCGGCATGTTCAACCCAGATGATTTCAATGCCGTCAGTTATTTCATCCATATCTTTTAAATCAGGTTTATTTTTCATCGGTGCAATTACGTGTCCGAGATTGTTGCGTTTTGCTGCGAGTACTTTTTCTTTTAATCCACCGATACGCATCACATCACCACGTAAATTAAGCTCACCTGTCATTGCATATCTTGCATTAATAGGGCGCTTGGTTAATGCTGATAAAATTGCGGTTAACATAGTGATACCAGCTGAAGGGCCGTCTTTTGGAATAGCTCCTGCTGGTACGTGAATATGCAGATCATTTTTCTTAAAGGCATCAAGATCAATGCCAAAGCGATCTGCATGCGAGCGTGCATAACTTACTGCAGCTTGTGCAGACTCTTTCATCACATCGCCAAGTTGGCCAGTAAGCATCAGTTTACCAATACCGGGCATAAGTACCGCTTCGATTTGAAGAATCTCGCCTCCGTATGCAGTCCATGCAAGGCCGTTAGAGATTCCAATTTGATCCTTGCTATCGAGTCCTTCATCTACAAACACTCTTGCTCCGAGGTAATCCTCAATGTTGTCCAATGTGAAGGTAACATGTTCATTATCTTCAACGAGTGATCGTGCAGCTTTCGAGCAGAGCTTGCGAATTAATCGTTCAAGCTGACGTACTCCAGATTCTCGAGTATAGCTATTGGCCAGATCTTTAATCACATCATCGTCTATAGAAATTTTTTCTATATCAAGTCCGGTATCTTTGATTGCTTTGCTAATAAGATGTTTTTTAGCAATGTGTACTTTTTCTTCGATGGTGTAACCAGAGAGTTCAATAATTTCAAGCCGATCTCGGAGTGGTCCTGGAATGGTGTCTAAATTATTGGCGGTTGCTATAAACATAATGCGTGAAAGATCGAAGGGTACGCCTAAGTAGTTATCATAGAAGGAATTATTTTGTTGAGGATCTAATACTTCAAGCATTGCTGCAGATGGATCACCTCTAAAATCAGAGCCTAATTTATCAAGCTCATCAATTACTACGAGAGGGTTAGCAGATTCAGCTTTACGCATTGCTTGTATGAATCGTCCTGGCATTGCACCAACATAGGTGCGTCGATGGCCTCTAATTTCCGCTTCATCTTTTACGCCACCCAAAGAGATTCGTGAGTATGCGCGTCCTAAACTTTTAGCAATTGATTTACCAAGAGATGTTTTACCGGTTCCTGGTGGTCCAACAAAACATAAAATGGGTGCATAGCCGTCTTGCTTGAGATTACGCACCGAGATAAAGTCTAAGATGCGATTTTTAATATCTTTTAATCCGTGATGGTCTTCATCAAGAATTCGCTGTGCATGCTTAATATCAAGATTATCTTCTGTTTCGTTTCCCCATGGCAATGCGAAGATCCATTCAAGATAGTTACGCGTTACTGTTGCTTCCAATGAATCGGGGGCAGTGCGTTCAAGGCGATTGATTTGGCGAGTCACTTCTTCTTTTACATCATCAGTAACAGGAAGTGCTTCAAGCTTTTCCATCATCTGTTCTATTTCTTCAACATCATCTTCACCAAGTTCTTGCTTGATCGCTTTGAGTTGCTCGCGCAGATAGTATTCTTTTTGCGCTTTGTTCATTGCTTCTCGTGCATTGCTTCTGATTTTCTCTTGAATTTCAGCAACTTCAATTTCCTGATGGAGGTAGTGATAAATTGTTTCAAGAAGCTCTTCTTGGCTTTGCACTTCTAAAAGCTGTTGCCCTTGCTCAACGGTGAGGCTTAAGTGCGACAAGACAAAATCGGCGATTTTTTCAGGATCTTGCATTTTTGAAAGGATGATATGAAAGTCAGGGCTGAAAGAATGTCCCGAGGTTGCCATTTTTTCTGCAACCGCTTTAATGCTTCGAATATGTGGAAGCAATGTTTCAATATCGTTTGCCTCAACTTCAAGCGGATCGATGCGAGCTTGTAGTACATCACCTTGGTTGACAATATCACGTGCGCGTCCTTTACCAACTCCCTGTACTAAAATCTTTACTCCCCCTTCAGGGATTTTAATTAGTCGCATGATCGTTGCGATTGTACCGACTTGGTAAAGATCATTGGTACCAATAGCCCCTTCAGATGAATTGGCTGAATCCTTGGCAGCAAGAAGAAATACTAACTTTGATTCCTCGAGTGCTTGATTAACACCTTTGATAATTTTTTCGTCGAGCACCAAAAGCGGAACAATCATATTGGGAAATACTACCACATCCATTGTAGGAATTATGGATAACACTTCCGGTATTGTTTCCTTGTTTGGTTGATTCATGAGCGTATTGTTCATAGCTCTCCCCCTTAATTGAGAAGCTTAGTTTTTCAAAGTTTACATACCCAGTGTAGGAGATCATTTGAATCAGTGACAATAATACAGCGTAAAAAGACAGTAATTATCTTTTTTAAATAGGCATACCCTGCTACTCTTAAAGGTGATTGGTGCAGTTTGATTGAAAGGTAGATCAGAACGATCTATTGCGGGATTATTTTGTGGGATATTGCATGCAGACAACGTTATTGAAGGTAGAAGGTCTTAAAAAGACTTTTAATAAAGGGAGCAAGCCGGTTTTTATTTTGCGCGGCATTACTTGTTCGTTTGCTCAAAATAAAACGTATGCTATCACGGGAGTCTCAGGAACGGGTAAATCGACCTTGATTCATTTGCTTGCGGGCCTTGATGTCCCTACTGAAGGCTCAGTAGTCTTTAATAGTCGCAATCTCAAAGATATGAATGCGGCAGAACACGAACAATTTTTGCAAAAAGAAGTAGGGCTCTTGTTTCAGCTTCCCTATCTCATTAAAGAACTGTCCATAATTGAAAATGTTATGTTGCCAGCGCGCATTGCAGGGACTCCTGAGGTGCAGGCGCGGGATTTGGCGAGAGATCTTTTGAATCATGTAGGGCTTTCGGATAAAAAGGATGCACCCCCGGGCACGCTTTCAGGCGGCCAGCAAGCGCGCGTTGCTTTAGCGCGAGCACTTATCAATCGGCCCTCATTTCTCCTTGCGGATGAACCGACCGGGAATCTTGACGAAAAAACCGGCAAAGAAATTACACAACTTTTGTGTGTGCTTCAAAAAGAGTGGGGTATTGGTCTGATTATTAGTACGCATGATAGTTACGTTGCCGATGCAATGGATATTCGCTATCGACTTCATGATGGATTGATTGAATAAGGGAACGAATGTTTAAGCGAAAATCAATTATTCAAAAAACGGTACAAGTCGGCGGCTGGACGTTAATTAGCCGTTGTTTGGGAATTGTACGAGAAATACTTACCGTGCGCTATATTGGTGCGAGTGCGCTTTCAGATGCTTTTTTTACTGCATGGAAAATACCCAATACATTGAGAAAGTTATTTGCAGAAGGAGCGCTTTCGGCTGCATTTGTCCCTGCAATTGTCAAAACTATGCGCTCAGAAGGACGGGATGAAATTAAAGGGCTCATGAGCTTGGGCTTTGTGGTATTTGAAGGAATGGTTCTTCTGCTTTGTATGATTGGTATGATTTTTGCACAACCGGTTATTTCGCTTATTGCGCCGGGCTTTTCACAAGAGCAAATCCTTGCTGGTGCACAATTTTTACGTATT
>Ga0233415_10000201_pt1 | contig 30548 bp, 55 predicted proteins | sample Na_anoxic_12_MG_FD_188631 | JGI IMG/M metagenome (GOLD analysis project Ga0233415, IMG submission 188631) | Seawater microbial communities from Saanich Inlet, British Columbia, Canada - Na_anoxic_12_MG | ecosystem: Environmental > Aquatic > Marine > Inlet | place: Canada: British Columbia...
AATGTTACTAAAAATATGGCTAACACTTTAATGAATCAAATTAATGATCCAGAAATAAAAGAACAGATTGAAGATTTTATGGATTTATATACAGTTGAGTCAAACCCTAATATAAAAAATAAAGCACAAGAAAAAAGAGTTCAGCAGGAAGAAAAGTTAACTAAGTTTATGGGGCTGATTGCTGAAAACTTTGACACTTTTAATGCACCAGAGAAAAAAGAAGTAAAGACATGGGTTCAAAAGGTAATAGATATTTTTGTTCCATCAACTCCTAAGATAAAAGAAATCACTAGAGATTTTGTAGCTACAGAAGAAAACCTTAAAGAACTATTAACTGCATTATCAGAAGACATAACAAAAGGTAGAGAGGTTGATAGTGTAGACTTTAGTGCTTTTGATGTCGCTGATATGGGTAGGCCAGTAGAGGGAGCTGACGGCCCAATACCTAGTGGTATAGATGAGCAGGGGCCTCCAATAGAAGTTTTAGATGAACAGATGGATAGAGGTGGTATTGATTTAAAGACAATTAGACGAGGTGATATAAATGAGTTAGAAGGGGCAAACGCATTTGTTTTTGCTGCTGATCAAGCTACTTATGGAATGACAGAAAGCCCATCAGGACTTAAATTTATGTTTAATGGTGGTTTCTTATATCCATATGGTGCACAATCACAAGGTAGTAATGCTGTATGGGTATTCTCAAATGAAGCTGCTGCTAATAAAGTTTTAAATAAAGCTAAAGAAAGCGATGGTGTGGGATTAGTAATGGCACAGGCATCATCAGGTGTGTCAGGCAACTTACAATTTTACGACTTCTTAAATGCCGAGATAGCATATGCAATAGAGAAAGGTGCGTCACCAAAGGAAATGGTGGATTATATAAATTTAAAACTTGCTGATAAAACTAAAGATGGAAGAGATGGAAAGATTACAAGATATTTAAAATCTAAAGGTTTGCCAACACAGATTAAGGATTATCAAGAGTTACAAGACTTATTTAAACCTACTAATTTTGAAGTAAGAGGGAATTTTGCGAGAAAATTTATGAGTGCAGAATCATTTAAAAAATTTGGAATATACCCTTTTGATCCTAAAAAAACTGTTGATGGAGACATAGAGTCAGTTGTTAATGATCCAGCATTAAAAAATATTAATTACGGTGACGTAGTATCTGCAATTCAATTTGATAAAGATGGACAGGTGGTAAGGTTAAATGAGAATGACCCTGGATATCACCCAGCCTATCCATTTTCTTTACCAGGAGCTCCTATTATGGTATTTAACAATGGCATAGATGTAAGAAAAATATACCCTCAAGCTAAACCAGAAAACCCTAAAATGAATCAAACACCTTTAGGGGAAAGGGGTAAAAAAGAAGCAGGTAGATCTGTTATGGGTGGCCAGTATATATCTAATATTCCTAAAGACGTACAATCCGAAGATGCGTCTATTGATATATCAGAGGAAGTGGTTGACAAAAGCGAAAGAAAACCAAAATTTAAAAAAGAAACTGAAAGTCAAACTACCGATGAAAACCAGACATATTTATTTCAATCTCAAGATCCTCAGTTAGTTAAAGAAGTACAGTTAAATATTTTAAAAGGATTAAATCAAGGTTTTAAAAAAGGTTTAGGCACAATAAGAGAATATTTAAAAACTTTAAAAAACGATGGTAGGCTGGGTAATAAACAAATTGGAGAGATATTAGGATTGGTAGTTGAAGAAGATGCTTTTGCAAATAAAGCCGCAAGAAATGAGACTGTAGAAAAAATTAAAAAAATAATTACTGATGCCGACAGACAAGCTGAATTTAGTACGTTAAGAACTAAAGCAAAGAGAGCTGCTAAAAATTTAAAAAGAAGTATTGGTAGAATTATTTCAGACGCTATTAGTGGTAAAGACATAACTCTAGAAAGTTTACTTAGAGATGTAGTTACTATAGATCCATCAGTAGTACCAGAAGAAGTGTATCAAGATTATAAAGATATAATAGATGGTTTAGGCGATAGACTTGTAATGTTAGACAATGCCGAGGACGCTGGTTTGGTTGCTGTAAAATCTCGTAGGGTATTAGAAGCCATGAACAATGTATACTCTAGAATACCTCAGCTGATAGCTTTATTCTTAGACAATGTTCTTATAAGTCCAAAGGGAACGGTAGCTTATAAAAAAACTATAGACTTTTTATTAGAGAATGATTTAATAACAGAAAGTGATGTTTCTATTATGAAAGTATATAGAGACACAATCAATCCAAGAGTAAAGACTGTAAAGACTGATAAACAAAAAGCAGCTGAAAGAAAAAAACTTATTGAAGGAATTAAAAAAATTAAAATAAAGGAAGAAAGAATAGATTCAGGATTAACATCATTTCCTTTTAGAAAAACAAGAGAGGATATCAGAGAGTTTATAAAGTTAATTAAAGATCAAAAGGCTTTGGAAGGGTTACCTAATGAAGACTTAAACAATATAATTAGACTTGCCAATACTATTAATAATGGTTATGCTCCAGGTATAATGTCTAGATTAATATCTAAAATAAAAGCTCAAAGAGATGCAGCTCCAATTATTAGTGATATAAAAAGTAAAAAACTAAAGCTACCAACTGTAGAGGGTATATATTCTAAGCTTAAAACCTTTAATCCTTTTAATAAGCAATCTAAATTTTATAACGCATTAGAAAGAGGACAGCTTTATAACATTGATAGATTGTTTGGAAACTTTGACACAAAAAAAATGTTTAATGCTTTCTTTAATGACATGGCTGTTAACCAACAGCAAATGGAAGTTAATAATACAAAAGAAAGTAAATTAAGAGATAATGCTAGAAAACTATTAGAAAAAGCATACACTAAGTTAGGAGTTGTTTCACAAAACAAGGTTGCTGAAGCTGATGCAAGATTAATGTTTTATAGAATACAACTCGAGTATGATACAAATAGACTTACAGATAAAAAAGTAAAACCTGCAATAGAATGGTTAGATGCCACTATTCAATACTTAGAGGCCAACCAACTATACGATCCTCAAAGCAAAAGAGAGGTTGAAGTATTAAAAAAGATTAGAAAAGACTATGATAAAAAAGATGTTAGTGTAAGTAGCATCTACAATAAGTTTAATAAACAAGAAAAAGAGGCTTTAAAAATATTACAACAAATAGATATTGATAATACAGGAAAGGCAGTATACGCTGCTCAACAAAGAGACGCTGCATTTATAGCACGACAAAACTATACACACATATCTGTAAGGCCAAAGAGTAGAGAGAGAGTCGATATAAATAAAGATGTAATAAATGACTTTATAAATAGCACAGACGCAAACAGAAGACCATCTACAAAATCTAAGTCAGGAATTGAAAGAACAGGATTAGTAAGTCCGATTTATACCAGTGCAATTAATGCATCAGAGCGAGGATCTAAGTTTACAAATTTAGATTACTACATGACCACGCCAGTTAGAAAAGCTAAACAAACATTTAAAGCGTTGAAAGATAAACTTATAGAAGACTATAAAGGAAGTCCACCAGCAGAAGTTCAAATGTTTTTAGACTCTTTGGATAAAGGGATTAGTCAGTCAGTTCAAAATGTTTTAGGAAGTAATTTTGTAGAAAATAGTTTTATGCAAATGGTTTCATCGTCACTACAAAAACTAGGATATAGAACAATGCTAGTTAGTGCACCTAGAGCTGCGGTAGAGTATTTATCAAACATGATGTTTGCTGCCGTCCACCCAAAGACTTTTGCTTCAGGAGTGTCAAAAAAGAATAATCTATCTAGAGAAGAATTAATAAATGTTTTAACTAATTTGGGTAGTAAAGTTATTACTAGGGTTACTGGAAACAATTTAATGTCTTCTAAGGTTGACTTGGAATTGCTTAATAAAAAATCATATAAAGGAGAAAGATTTGTAAGTGCAGCTAAAGAAAAAGTAATGGGCGTATGGGATGCTACAGGTAAAAAAATACAAAACTTTACAGCTCTTATTGCCGATACCTTGATAAGTAGTCCTGATAAGATGGTAATGAAACCTTTTCTATTAGGTAAATTGTCTGACACATTTAAAGAAATAACTGGTAAGGATATAGATTATAATAAGATAGCAGCTAATGATGAAGCATATATAACCGAAAACAAAGAGGCACTAGATGCTGCAATTAAAGAGGCGGATGAGTTTGTTACTTTAATTGGAGCAACAGATAATCCATTTATGTCAAGGCTACAAGGAAAAGACGCAAAAGGAGTGGAAGAGGTTTGGGTAAACTTTAATAATTTTATGACTACATTTTTAAAGCAGGAGTACGATACATCAGTAGTTGGCTTAGCTGGAGTTATGCAAAATACCTTTACTTATGGTGACAGTAGTATATCACGAGCTGAGGGAGCTAAATTATTAGCTGCGGTAACAATGAGAATGACTGCTTATTCATTAGGAATCAAAGTAGCAGGAGAGTTACTGTTAGAAGCATTTGGAGTAGAAAGTGAAGACGAAGAAAAAGATATTGAATTACAAGTTGGGCAAGCATTGGCGACAACCTTTACCTCTTTAATAGTCGGAAGAAACTTTGGTAATGCTTTTAAAACAATACAAAATTATAATATAGAATTATTAAATGCAGAGTTTGGTGACGCACTTCGTGATGGTGAGTACGATCAGTATAGAGATGCAATACAGTATAATATTATTCCTTTAGTGAGAACAGGACAAGATTATAAGTCAGGAAGAGGTATGGATGCGGGTAAAATAGTGCCAAACTTTTTAGGCCCTTACTCTCCACCAGTAAAATCTGCTGCATTTGCTTTAAAAAAATTAACCGAACCTAACAGAAAAACTTCAGTAGCTAGACAAAGACAGGTAAGAGAAAAACAAGAAAGAATACCTTTAGAACTTTTAGGAAACACAGGGTTTATACCATTATACAGAGATGTTCGAAAGGTTTTGTTGGCTGACATTTATAAAGACTTAAGAAAGGAAAAAGTAAAAACATATAATAGGGAAGAACTAGAGCAATTAAAACTAGACAACCCAAGAAAATACAGAGATGTAATTTATGATAAAAAGATGTTGAGGTATGAGAAAGCTTTAGAAAAATATAAAACATATTTGCGTGACAAGAGAGGGTGGAGAGAGGCTAATCCTGGCAAAAGAAAACCAACTATGCCTAAAAGACCTAGAAAATGACATTTGACGAAGACGAGTGTATGAACAACTCTTACCTTTTGGTAACTGGAAAGAAAAAGTTAGAAGACTTTTTTAAAACAGATGAAGATGTTTACTTTGTACACAATCCTGATGAGCCTATATTAAATTCAAACCATCCAATATATGAAATTCTTATAGATCATTTTATATATACTGAAGAGTATGAGAAATGTCAGGTACTTGTTGAAATGAAAAAACAATCTAAGGTTTTATTTTGGAATTAAGCGAATTAGATCCCAACTTTCAAGATTTCTATTTCTTTCAAACTGAAACAAAGAGTTAAATAGATCGTTAGTTTCTATTGTTATACTTTCTTGCTTACCACTTCTTAAGGTGTATAATATAAAATAAGTTTTCATTTAACTAGGCCAGATTATTACCATTAAAAATAATGTGTTAAGCGAGCAACCTGCCCTGTTAATCTACTATGAATGAATCCTTCACAAGCTAAAGGTGCTCCAGTAAAACCTTTTCGAGAATGCCAACTATCAGATGATGATGGACTTCTCATGTACTCTACAGTTACACCAATATAATCTTTTGCGTCTAACCACTTATGCTTTACCTTATGGTGTATGTGGTGTAAGTAAAAATATCTATGTGTAGTTTTCGACCAGAGTAAAGGCTGCTCTTGTGCCATCAACAAGGGTAAGTTTACCATCTTAGCACCATCCCCATGCTCCAAGCCAATTAAATTGCTACCATATTGATAGTATTTACGATGTGCAACACTAATGTCAAAAGTGACATCAGTAGCTTTTCTAAACCAACTTCTTAATGTATGAGCTAGGTGGTATCCAGATTGGTAGTCATGGTTACTCATACTGTGAAGAACGTCTACGGGAGCAATCTTTCTAAGCATCTCAACGCACTTAACATATAGCATTAAGGCAATCTCATAATGCTCCCACCACTTACCATCTGTATCCTGATAAGTCCCTTTGGTGGTGGTTGAATAAACATTGTCGATATGAAGCACATCATTACCAATACAAAACAACACCCTATCTATATCAAACCCTTTAGCCTTGTCAATAAGCCCTTTAACACCCTCTATAACCCTTGCTACAGCAATATCATTGTTATACTCTTGATTTGTTTCTTTCTCGTTAGCGTACTTTCCTATATGTATGTCAGAAGGATTTACAACCAACAAGTGACCACCTTTGCGTTCTCTGTAATTTTTAAGAGGAATATAATCAGGGGAGTAGTTAGAAATAAAATCATTTACCTTGCCAAATATTTGCTCCTCATCCAATCCTAAGTTTTCTTTCGTTACAATAGAAAACCTGTAGTCTCCGCTACCGCTTTGCCAATGCTTAACGCTTACTATGTCTTTCTTGTCTATGCCTCGCTCTTCACAATGAATATCTAAAGCAGTGTTATTATTTATATTGTCTAGATTAGTTGCTCTCTTTTGTAATATATAGTCAACTTCTTGAGGAGAAAGCCTTAGTCTTTTGCCGTACTCTTTATTAGATTTCATCGGATAGGGATTGAATTAGATCAGCTAATACTTTTATTAGCTTTTGAGCATTTTTTTTTGCCTCATCATGATCTCTCTCCATTAAATCCTCATACAAGTTATCTCCAAAGTCATGAATACTTTCACTTACATACTTAATATGTTTGATGGTTGAAATATCTTCTGGAGCTACTCGTGGCATTTATACTTGATTTTATCAAATATAAAAAAATAATTCGTTCAGCCTAATTATTTTATAGGTTTTATATAACAATCTAATAACATTAGATCTAAATATTCATCCATGTCGATCAAAGACACATCAGTTAAGGTAGTGTAGTGGTTTTGTTTGCGTACCATTTCTATTGCAAAAGTTATTGGTTCTCCAATACTATGAACAATACATCCCCCCAAAACAGTCGACCTTAGTTTGGTAACTTGTATACTTTGTAAATTTTTCTCTATAAAGGTTGCAATTTTTAATGCAGTATATAAATTCATTTCAGAAAGATTATCCATAAAATAATCTTCTACGTCATAACCTTTAGCCTCTATAAATCTCTGTCTGTATTCCGTATTCTTCAAGTTCTTTAATTCTAAATTTTTGTAGTTCTGATAACTTACCATTAGGTTTTTTAATTTCTGAAAACAAAACATTTGATCCTCTAGGAATTGCTATAAGATCAGGAATGCCGTTTTTGTTTGTGACTGTTAGTTTGATAACATAATAACCCTCGCTTTCTAATTGAGCTATACGTTTTTTTTGTATCTGCTGCTCAGTCATATTACAAATCTAATAAATCTCTTTTAAAATGAGAAAGGGTGTAATCTTTCTTTTTAACAACTGCTTTGTAAATATCATTCTCAATTCCATCTTTACTAAATATCCAAAAAATATTATTATGTGTTCTATTTTTAGTTGTCATTCTATCCCTGCTTTGCCAGTAGGATGTAGCACTAAAATCAATGTTGTAATAAACCAAACACGATGCCTCTTTTAAACTTATTCCTTCTCTTCCTGAAACAATTTGTAAAGCAATACATTTGTCTGTGGTTTTAAACTCTTCTAAGTCATTAGTAATCTTGTCTTTATATATTTCTTTTAAAGCTTTGTACTCTTGGGTAAACTTATAAAATATTGCTATCTTTTTATCTTTAAAATATTTGTGTATAAATTTTGCCTTAGTAAAATCTATTGTCATAGCGTTCCCACTTTCAAACTTTACAGTTCCTGAGCAAAGCTGGTGTACTTTAGTCATTAACTTTGCAGGAGTATCTGCCAGTAAAAGTTCTCCGTCTCCCTCTATAACTCTGTCTTTTTTTAAGCGAGTTATCAACCCTTGAGTAATTTTATTTAAATTAACATAAAGTATCTTTTCATTAGTTTCTGTTTTAAATCCTGCCGATTTTTGCGTGTAGCTGATTTTAAATCTAGAAATTTCGTCTAGTATAGACTTCATACCTTTAGAATAGTCATTAATAAACATACCGTTAATTTTTCTTTGTTTAACCAATACATACTCTTTTGAGAAAGCATAAAAATTTTTAAATCTTTTAAAAGGACTATTGGTTATGCCATACAACTGATGATACATTTGACTGTAAGATTCAGGAGTAGGTGTTCCGCTCAGCAATATAACATAAGGATTAGATCTAAGTAATATTTCTTTCACTTGCTTTGCTCTTTTGTTTGGCTTTGGAAAAGCTCCTAATGTATGAGCTTCATCGCAAACTACTAAATCCCACCCAGTTTGTTTTACTTTATGTAGCGACTCATAATTAATAACTACAATATTAAACTTAGCTTTTAATAATTTATAATCATCCTCTATGCTTGATATAGCTTTCTTCTTTGTTATAAACAAAACTTCTTTTGAATCAATAAGGCTAGCAATTCCTAAACTTGTTAAAGTCTTACCAGTTCTAACTTCCATAGCTAAGTATAAAAATTTATAAACAGAAATAATTTCTACCCCCTTGTTTATAATATCCGCTTGATATTCTCTAAAATTAAACATCGATAGTTTTAAAATAAAAAAATCTTCCACCTAAATCTCTACCTTCTGTAGCCTCTACTGAATAATAAAACAAACAGAATTTTTTTATCCATTGATGAAATTCTATCCTTGAAACAGTTCGTTTTGATCTAGGTGCAAAGTCAGGGTTGTCTTCAATAAAATCTTTATAAAGGTCAGTCTTGTATATTCTACTGTCAGACTTTAACTTATCATTAAGTTTACCACCACTTAATATTCCGCACCATTCAATAAAAACATGGTCAGTAGACCTAATTAAATTTTTCATATTTAAATTAACAAACTCACTTTTTAACATACCATGTTCTAAATACATTTGTAAATTTTGTATCATGTAATTATCAAACTGACACCATTCATTGTCGTCCCACTCTCCAAACATAAGCCTACCAAACTCTACAAGCGGTGTAAAATCTTTAGTGTAATGCTGAGCCAGTTCTAATTCCCACTTTCTTCTTTCAAAAGAAGAGCCCTCTCCTTTAATAGCATAGTTAGTAGTTAAAGCTACTTTAGGAGACTTGGCAAATGGAATTTTAATTGCATCTTTGTTTTTCTTTTCTAATGTTAGTCCCTCAGTAATAACACTAAACAATCTTTCAAAGTCAAATGATTTTTTTACATCATCAAAACAAAGTATTTGTGTGTCGGCAGAAACTAACTGATAAGCAAAAGACCTTTCAAAAGTAAAACTCTTTCCATCTATAGTTACATTCTTTTTCATTTTAGATAATCCATTCATAAACAATCCCTTACCTGTCCCGCCTTCAGGGTTTGCAGATATAACTTCATCGTTTAATATAACTGCGGGACAATAAGATAAGTTTTTCCAACCATGTAATAAGTACCCAATAGTAGATTCCATAGAGTTAATTCTGCTTTTATCATCTGCACAAATATTTGATATAAAAGTTTTATAATCACATTCCCCAACTTTACATAGAGTAAAAGATCTATCAATGACATGGTCTCTCCAAACATAACCACCTAAATCTATGTAGTCTATAAGAACAATATCATCCATTGTAATTTTTACTGCACAATTCATATAGTACAAGTAAGCAGTCTCCTTTGTGTCTGCAATAAAAAAAACATTTATAGAAGACAGTAGTGTTAAAAATTCTTCTCTAAAGTATCTAGTGTGTTCAGCAAAGTAATTATATACAGATAAATCATCAACAGACAGTAGATAAGTTAAAACAAAATCTTTAATTTCTTTTTCAGATGTATGGTCTATTAGATTATTAGTTACTCTAACAAAGACATAGCTTTTACTTCCCTCAGGATTAAATTTGTAAAACCCATTGTCTTCTAAAAAGTTTTTAAAAAGTATGTGTACTATTTTTATTACTCCCTTTTCGTTTTTTGTCCAAAACTTATAATTAGACTGCTCTTCTTCAAGACGAACTATTACGTTTTCAATTTCATCGACATCAATTTTTTCGTCCTCTAATTGACATCGGATTTCTTTTTTTGAGACTCCTCGTCTTAATTGTTGCTTTACTTTGTTTACCTTATCCTCATCTTCATAATACTTTGTTCCAAAATTTTGAACTTGTGCGTAAGCTGAGTCTATTGTTCTTTTAATTTCATGATGTTTAAAATCACTACTACTAAAATTACCCATAACATATTCTGCTAAATTTTTTGGCACTCCAAAATCATTAAAAGCAGCTGCCAGTATATAAACATTATTATTTCTTTCTCCATTAATTAAACCATACTTATTCTCCCACCACTTCAAAAGAATGTCTACAATTTTATTTTCATCTGTAACTGGTATGGTAGGCTTGTCTTTGTACTTGTTAAACTCTACAAACTCAGGAGCATCTATTGTATCCCACACACTAGACGTTAAGTTTATAAAAATTAAAGGATCATAGCTTTCATAACACACCCTAGATATGTTTTTAGATGTAGTATCAAAATACTCTGAGTTAAAATGTTTGTTTAAAGAGTTAAAATAATTTTTATGGTTATCTACTTCTTTAGGTATTTTTACTAATGCCTTTAGTCCTTTACCACTAGGAGAAATAAACACTGCAAATATAAATTTGTTTTTAGCTAACTTTTCTTTTTCCTCTAGTAAATCTTTGTCAGTTTTGTATCCATCAAAGTCTAAGCAAATTAATCCACTGTGTTGTGTTAAGGATGTATCATTACGTTTTGTAAACTTACCACTAAAACAAATTGCTGGTAAAAGTTTTTTTAATTCGTTTCTTGTTTCTTTATCTTTTTCTGCTCTAATCTTTTTTACTATGTCTTTAGAATTTCCCTGCTCTATTCTTGTTAGAACTAACTCTACTTTTCTGTAAAAAGGCTGAGATGTATTTTTTATGTCTTTGAATATTGTTATTTCCATTATATTTTATTAAAAAAAAAGGAGGTCTTTCGACCTCCTCTTCACAATTATTAGAAAGGTAAGTCTTTTTCTTCTTTTACTTCATCTTTCTTGGGTTCAGGTTTCCAAGTGTCAATCGCAACGTAATGAGTCTTACCATACTCATCAGCTTGCTTTTTCTTTTGCACATTTAGTTTAATATATTTCTTTCCGTTGTATTCAAAGATATGTTCTGACGGAAGATCGCTTAAACATAAACTGCAAGAAACTAGGTTGCCGTCAAACTTTTCAGTTCCACTACCTACATAAATTTTTTCTTCCATTTTAATTTATTTTAATTTGTTGCTCCAAAATTTCTAAAACTTCAGACATAAGCTTTTGCTTTTGCTGCTCGTTTTCCATAGTAGTTGGAACTTCTACTATAAATATTTCTCTTTTCCAAGATAGCCTTGAAAGATAATATTTAATTACCTTATAAACTATTTTTAAAACGAAAAATATTTTTCGATGAATCATTATGTTTCTAAAGTGTTTCATGTAAAACAAATTGATTTATGTTTTCTTCTGAATCTTTACTAAAGTATGTGTTATAAATAAAAACTGCGTTTTCAACTTTCTCCTTACCTCTTTGAATAAATTCTTCAGTAGGTTTATATATAGCTAACTGAAATGTTGACTTATCTATTACATAGAACTCCAGAGGTAATCCAAACAACTCTTGATATATATATGCCTGACTATCATAATTATAACGATATGCACTTGATCTAAACTTGTTTATATCAGATGTCGTTTTTAAATCAATTAGCTTATCATAACAAACTATATCAGCCTTGCCTTTCCAATTTAACCCCATAATCATTTTTACCATTGGAACTTCATATTGATTTCCATCTTTAAATATCTCATCGTACATTTCTAAATTACTTAGCATTGCATCGATTACATCTTTTAATTGCTCAACTTCATGATGAAGAAGAGACATTTTATTGTCATTGTATGATATATGCTCTTTGTATGCTTTTGTATTACGACTAGATACATCTACAATATCAAAATCTTTTAGTTTGTCTTTTTCTAAGATAGCAGTATGAAAATACCTTCCCTCTAACATTGCTTTTGTTTCAGCCTGAGGCTTACCAAACATTCTTGGATTGTCTAGTAAGTTTTTTATATCTGAATTTGACAACCACTGCTTTCCGTACTCTCCATAATATGATGAGTCATCTTTTAGTTTCTCTGCAATTTTAGATACAACTTTGTCTGTGTAGTTATAAGGAACTATCATTATTTAATATGTTTTGAAAGTTCCTTCTTTACAGAAGACTTAATTGAATACTTTTGCTCTAAGTTGTTGACTAGCTTGTCTAAGCCTAATGCTTTGTTTTGAGCCATGTACTTCAAAACCTTATCCCAATTATCATCCTCAACAACTAATTTTAATTTAGTTGTTTTTACTGGTGGCTTTTCTTTAGGTGACTGATTTTTAATAGCATTTGCAACTTCATCATAAGATGCTACTGAGGTGTCTAAGCCTATCCCAAAATTACCTAATGCTCTACCCCATGCTGATGTTTCACAGTTTTCTACATAAGAATTTTTATTAATAAAGTTAGATCCACTTCTTTCTTTTGCAGTTCCTGATGCAATTAAACGTCCCTCTTCATTTAATATGAAAGCTTTAAATGTAATAGAGTCTTCTGTAATTTGTATTACTTCTGTATCTAATGTGTACTGAGGATATACCTCTCTGAAATATTGCAGTCTTGTGTTGACTTCAACATAATCTTTACCCTGAATTTTTACTGTTTTTAATTTTTTCATTTTTATTTAATTTGATTAGTTTTTTACTATAATAAGAATATCTATTCATAACAAACTCCCGTTTTGTTTTTAAATTTTTAATAAACTTATCGTTCTTTCTTTGATTTACTTCTTCTTGCATCTTTACTTTTATCATATTTAACTTTCTAACGCAGTTAGCAATGGCTAGTATAATGCATCCTACATACCATCCATGAGTATAAAACATATTATATTCATTAGATGTTATTTCTTGAAAGTAGTCTCCATTTTTAGAACAATTTAAAATTTCTGTTTTACTTGGATACTTACTTATTTTTACACCAACATTAATAAAGCTAACATGAGAATTTCTTTCTAATCTCATTGACTCATCATTTGATGCCTGATTGTATATGTCGTTAAGGTTATACATTTTTAAGTTGACTTACTACCTCAGCATAATCACTATCATTGTCCACATGATCCTTTGCAATATTATAACCATGAATTATTGTAGAGTGTGAAACTGTGTGTCCGTTCTCTTCCATAAACTTTTGAATGTATGATATTCTAATAGGACGTTCTCTTGATAAAAAGTATAGCATTTGTCTTGCGTCTACTATCTCTCTTTTTTTGCTCTTAGTAAACATTTCATCCAGTGTTAAGTGAAACCTATCTGCTATTGCAGTAGCATACTTGTCAAATATCTCTCTTTTCATTTTATTTTTTTTTATTTAATTTTTCTAATCTTTCTATCTCAAACTTAAGATGATTTATAGATTTTTGTAAACATTCTATTGGACTTTCATGTTTTTTTGAACTTCGCAAACAATAAGTAACAACATTCCCAACGTTATAAGTACAATTAAAATCTTCAACAACGTACCTTGCTTGGTAATACCCTTCTCTGTAGGTGTCTCCTACATAATATTTTGGAACTTTAATTTCTTGACTCATATCTTTTAGTTAATTTATATTTACTCATATCGTTTTTTACTGGACGAACATTAGGAATCGGTAATACATATCTACATGCAGCTACAAATCTACCATTAATTTCAATTTTTCCACTGTGTTTAAAAAAATTATCTAGATCTATAAAATTTCTTCTATTGTATAAGTTGTCTAATATTTGTCTTCTCTCTTTAATTAAAGAGTCAACAAGATATGATGCTGATTCGTTCATTTAATTTAATTTAATTTATATAAGGGAGCAGTTAATAGTATTAACGTATCGTTGGCTTATGCCTTTATAACTACCCCCCTATAATATAAAGAGCAAAACATTTAATATTAAGGTATCTTACACCTATAAAATTATTGGGGTTATCCCCGCTCCTTATTTTTTATAATTGTTTAATATTATATCTTTAAGAATATTCTGATTAAGTTTTTGTAGCCATTGAATATATTTTATGTTTGGCTTTTCTTTTAACTTTTCTTTCAGAATTAAATCATGTACTTCTTTCATTACCAATTAAAGTTTAAAGGAGTCTCTTTTAATTGCTCTCTTTCTTTCTTCTGTCTGGTAGCAAGGTTTTTTTCTCTCATCTTTTTGTACTCGGTTTTAACATACTCGCTCCACGAATTGTAGTCTAATACTCTGTACTTGTAATTGCTTAAAAATTTTCTGTAGTCTTTATCCATTTTTTATAATTTAAATTTAAAAAAAAACGAGAAAGAAACACGCCATACAGTTTCTAATTACATTGTTGATTTCGCCTAACATCAACTCGTATCTAAATAAATAAGTTGGCTTTGTTTATCCTTGTATCTGCAAGTGTCTCAGCCGTAATATTACTTTTCGGGCAATCTGTGACTGTACTTAGCTTGTAGAGTAGTTCAGGTATAACTTAGTTTATGTACCTGATTTAATCATAAATACCTACCTATATTATATTTAGTTCAATTAGTGTGTAATATTACAACAAATTTTGATTAATACCTAATGTTTTCTAAAAAAGTTTTGTTAAATCGTCTTCACTTCTAAGAATTGTCACTAATAATGCGTCTTCTTTGTGTTTTTCTTCAGCATAATCCTTGTTTGTGTACTCAATAACTTCTCCTGAATTCATATCATAATCATTGTAGTCTAGCTTTTCTTTTGGAAAGAAATAGTTTACTGGACACAAGAAATCGTTAAACTCATATAGTTTTCTTGTTAATCTATTGTATCGTTCTGTTTTTAATTTACTAGCTAATCTAAAATTTTTTATCTCTCCCCTTGTAGCTTGATTATAGACATAAAAATTATCTACATGCTGACATTCTCTTTCGTAATGATATTTCCAAAGGTTTGTGTAATGATCTTTTTTTTCCTCTTCTGTATAATAATACTTATCAATTACTTGCTCTTCGTACAACTGTGTGACAAGCCATAAGTTATCTAATAACTTCATTGATACATCTTTGTTTAAGATGTTTACTTCATTTGTATTAAGAGCAGAAACCAATACACAGTCTTCACTTTTTAGTTCTGCAATTTTAACGCACAGTCTATATATTTCCCCATGCTCTTCATACCATGCTACAGAGCAGTTTTTATAATGAATTAAATATCCACTATGCTCAGTTCTTACTCTTGAAAATAGATGAGTAATATACTCATCAGATTCAATCCAATCTATTGGCTTTACTTCTACTAATGAATTAGTGTTTATACTAGCTATTGGAAACACATAATCATTTATATATTCTTGGGTATATAAAACAAAATCAGCTAAAGAGATGTTACTGTCTACTACTTGTACACAGTTTTTCTCTAAGCTGATGTCATTTGAAAAATTTTTGCTACTTACTTCAGAGGATATAACAAATTGTTTCATAAGTTTTTTTACAAAGTTAACTTATTATTTGTTTTATTTTTTCTACCATTTCATATGGAGATAAACTACCATACTCAAAGTCATCTATTGCTCTGCTAATGTCTCTAATAGTATAGTATCCGTCATCTATTCTTACGTCAATATCATTTTCTATGTTTGCTTCAAGAACACTAACAATATACTTTCCTTTTTTTACTGCATCACATAGTTGTTGAATTTGTTCGCAATCGTCTGATGCTTCCCAACTATCTTCTGTACCGTTTCCAAGTACCCAATTAGCTAATTCTTCTAATCCGTTAATACTTACGAATCCATAGGTACTCATGTATCTGTCTTCAGTGATATCTATTAATTCTTCCTGAATTATTTTTTGTATTGCTAAATCTTTTTTACTGTAAATATTTTTTAGTTCTGTTTTCATTTTATTATTATTAATTAATTACTTATTGAGAATCTTATTGTTCCGTCCTTTACACTACGGTATCCAGCATAGACGGTTTCTTCTGTTATTTGCTCCACTTCTTTTATTATTTCATAACTACCAAAACCTAATCCTCTTGGGATAGAGTAGTGAAAATGTTCTATTCCGTTTTCAGCTTTTTGCTTTGCTATTTCAACAATACTCCAAACTGTTTTTCTGAATTCCATATTTTGCTGATTTTTATTTACTTTAATTTTCATTTTATTTTATTTTATTTATTTTAAAAGTTTCTATATGTATATCAGTTAATGTGTAGCTACTAATATCTTCCTCCTCTTCTCCATCAGCAACTCTATCTTCGTTTAATCTTTTTAAGTATTGTTTTGGATCATTTGTGCAAACATCATGAAATACCTCTCCAAAACTATCTTGATAAGTCATTAATGTGAAGGGTTTATTATAATCAGACTGAATTTTATTTAATTTACTTTCTAATTCCTGAATATAATCCATAAAAGCCTTTACATAATAATTTTTATCTGTGGTTAATTCTTCAAGTATTCCGCTATTAAAGTAGTCAAATCCATTTTGCACCTCTTGTTGTAAAGGTCTTACTGCTTTTATTCTTTTTTTCATTTTTTTATTTATTTTAATTTATACTCTTTCTTTAATCTATATTAAATTCAACACTATCATACTCTAATCTTCCGTCTTCTATTATCGCTTGTTCAATATCACTATTCTCAGGAAACTCTTTGTCCATCATCTGAATGCTTATTGATTCTGTCTCTAACTCATGTCCTGAATCTAATACTTCAAACAATCTACAGATGTATGAGTGTTTGTGGGTATAGTATCTTTGCAGTAAAGTTTTTAACAACTTGTAGTCTTCATGTTTCTGACAATCAAAGTTTTTCATTCTTAATGTAAAGGAATGATAATCCCCCTGACAATATCCTGAAGCAAATGCATAGTCAACACAATTATACTCTTCTTTGTCCCATCCTAAATAACACGCATAACTTCTTTTTGGAAGAATATGTTTCTGTCTGCTGACGTCTTGCTCTATTAGTATCGGCAAGTCTTCTGCAATGTTCTGAATTAGTTCGGTATACAACTCCCAAACCATTGTATTATCATAATCGTTTTCTACTCTTATTACTTTTTTCATATTATATTATATTAATTAATAACTTTGGTAAATCCTTTTAAGTCTGTATCTATTCTATGTGCATCTTTAAAGACGTATGCAGTCTTCTCTCTTCTGTATTTAAAGTCTACTGTCTCAATATGCATCATTAACATTTTTTCTTCAGGAGGATATCCTATTTCTTCTGCTGCTCTTTCAACTACAAGTCTTCCCATATCATTATCCCCATCATCTCCTTTCCACTCTAATTCTCCCTCTGCATATATATCTTTAGTTTTACTCCATTTAATTAGTTTTTTCAAGAAGAATATTGTCCATTCTTTACCTTGATATGTTTTTTCATATCCCATCCATCTGAATACTCCATGCTCCCCCACTGGATTCTTACCTTTAAAATCTTGCTTGTTTATTATCTCGAATCCACAGTGTATTGACGGAAATTCTCTTTTATCGTCATCGTACATATACTCACTTGGATGTGCATTGTCTACTATTTCATTCCATTCGTTTAGTTCTTCTATAGTGAATGCTCTATTAGTTTTTAACTCTCCGTACCAATCTGTATTGTATCCCATTTTATTTAATTTAATTAATATTTGTCTTGTACCACGAAATCCCCACTACTTTCATAGTGAGGTATCTCGCAGAACAAACAACACAAATTAACGATGTAAATCTTTTATATCTGTAATATCTATAGTTCCGTATTTCTTCTTAACTCTTTGTAATTGAGTCATTGCATTTCTATACTCTTTGTAATCATCTCCAAACACCATTTCCATATCATCTGTTGAATAGTCACTTTCGTTTGGATTTACGAAATACCATTCTGAGATCTTTTTGTGTATGGTTTGATATGTGTAGTACCATTGCTGAATATTCTTTTCTAACTCATCGAATTCTGTCATAGTGTTTCCTCTATTTCGTCATAACCGTATATATCAGTAAAGACTAATTCATCATTACTTTCATCATCTTGATTAAGGTATTGAACAGTAAATATTTCTTCATCTATTACCGTATCTCTCAGAACAAAGTAATCGTCATCAAAGTATTTATATAGTTCATACCTTTTGTTTAGTTTTATTACTTCGCCGTTATACATATTGTCCAGTGTTTTTCTGTCAATTTTGTTAACTGCTTTGTCTAGTATATTCATAGTATTTAATTTAATTGTTACTGACACTACTTGCGTAGTGTTTCGGATACTTAATCCTCTTCAGAGTAACTGAATAGCTTCATGAAAGCATCTGCATATTCTTTCTTATACATTTCTTTTACAGTATGTATTGAATCCTGAACATAAGTTCCATAGTATTCTGTCCATTCTTTAGCTAATCGAATTCTAACAGTGCCGTCATCGTTCTCGTCCTTTAACCATATCTTATTTTGAAGAGTAGCAAGGTTAGTCATGATGTCTAAATTATATCTAGATGGTAGTCTAGCTATCACTCTTGCACATTTCTGTGACTGACTCCAACTGTCGAATTTAATGTTGTTTTTTAGCTTCATTATTGTAATTGGTTTTCGTTAATATAGTCTTCAATCTCTCCAAATATTCCCTCTAACTTCTCAGTCACATCGTCATTGTTTAGCATCAGTTTTGCTACCTCAATGTTGTGGTATTTAGGGGTACTTCTGTCCTCTGCTTCAGGGATATTTGTCTCCCAATAAGTCACATTAAGAACATTGTTCTTGCTTAACTCATAAGTAGTGAATCTAGTTTGTGTGTAGCTGCTTGTTGTAATCATGTTGTTTAATTTAATTGGTATCTTATGATACTGACGAGCAAGTTCATTGTGGACTCACTACTGAACGTAGTTACATCGTCTCCCCCTGCTCGTTTCGGATATTTAATCCTCTTCAGAGTATCTAACTATTGTGTTTCTCAAGCTGAGTCTTGAATCCCTCTAAGCATTCTAGTAGCCCATGCTTGTCGTACCCCATTTTTTCTAGCCCAAAGTATGCTTTTACACCTTTGAGAGTGTAATGTCTATGTGGCTTCAATCCCTTGTTAAACATCTTTAGTTCCATTATAGATAATATTAGATTGTACCATCCTTTATTACCTTGCATACCGTTAATGTTCATCGGCTTGTCAAAGTCTTTACCGAATTGAGTGTTTTCTACTGTGTATTCCATTTGTTGTTGTTATTTAATTAATACTTATTAACTTTCCGTTTACTTCCTCCCATTCGTTCTCGTCTTCCCATTCTGTCCAATAATAATAATCTACTGCATAAGATATACTGCAAAGTTCCTCGTCTGTTTCTTTGTTTGCTTTGGCTTTTTTTATGCTGCTTATTAGCTTTGTCAATTCACTGGGAGTATCGTTTATTTGATTATCAAATGTTTTAATATCTTCTATATTGTCGGGTAATAGGTTTAAAATTCCCTCTCTGTCTTTTCTTAATTCTTTTATGAGCATTTCTCTGTCATCAATCATACAGGAATCATCACAAAAGACGTACCCCTCGTTCATTCCTTTACTGGTATAATCGCATTTCCTTGCGTAAAATATTCTTTCTTTTTTCATTTGTTGTTGTCGTTTAATTAATACTATTGTTATCTACCTAGAAAACCCCAATGCGATGAGCATTGAGGTACTAGGAGTGAGATAGGTTTAAGCTAGAGTGACATCTAGTCTAATTGTTCTTGATGGAGTGACTTTTATATCTGTTGCTAGGTGTAGGAAACCACTATTACCAACAGTCCATTTAGGAGCATTATCTTCTTTAGAATTCTCATCGATATTTAATAGATTGTTAAGTTGAAAAACTAAATCAGCTTTGTAGTCTGCTTGTATTCTTAATGATTGTCTGTTATTTTCGTTACTACTAGAGTAATCTGTTATTGATACTGAGTAAAACTTATCTAGTATTTCAGTAGTTAATACTCTGTCTAGGTTTGTGATTGCTTCTATTTTTGTCATTGTTTGTTTGGTTTAATTTGTCGAGGATTAGTCCTCTACCTAGAAATGCCCATAGCGATTAACTATGGGCTACTAGGGGTAAGGTAAGGTTAGATGTTATCGTGTACCATGTCTTCATGCATCAAGACTATAGTGGTTTGTAGTCCTCTCATTGCCTGAAATTCAGGAGTATTGTAGTGAATACCTTCGTCTCTCATGTCTCTGATTCTATCTGCGATAGCCATCCTTAAGGTTTCTATCTCGTTTAACGTCCATTCGGTAGTGATTTCTCTAGTCATAATTTGTTTAATTTTTGTTTGATTTATGTGCAAATATATATAAATTAATTATTATAAAACAAATAAATACACAACTAATTTTTAATGTGCTGATTGTCAGTCAGTTACAGAGGTGTGTTTCACTGTGTTTTGTTTACTATTTGTACAATTCGGAGGGGTATAAAGACGCAGTTCTTTGTCTCTTAAAGCAATGATTATTGTATTATATACTCTCATATCTAGGGGAATGTGGGGTAATGGAGGGGAGAATCCCCCTGAATCCGCAGCGATTCGCAGTGTGGAACGTAAGCGATACTGGACGCAGCCAGTACGACACTGGACGCAGCCAGATGAAAACAAAAAGCCAAAAAAATCCGAGTGCGTCAGCCATATCTAGTACCCCCCCTAGTGAAAAAAATCGGTTTTAATTTTAGAAAAAATGCTGTGTAGTGTAGTATTATCCTCAACCCCTAAATGTGTGATATATTTTTATTATCTTTACAAAAAAAAGTCATGAAATACAACAGTAACACTTCAGATTATGTAAATGGCCTATACGTTAAGGACGGAAGGTTAATCAATGGACGCCCAGATGGTGTGTCAGGTATTGAGCAAGCATCAATGTACAGAAAGCAAATGAAGAAGCAGTACAAAATAGATTGTATCGCTGATGGAATTGAAAGAGCTAAGATGCGAATGAATAATGACAGAGATATATACGAGTATTAAAGAGATCCCGTTTAGTTTGATTAGTAGTGAAAGAGAGAAGACATAAAGTTTTCTCTTTTTTTTATATATATCGTTATAATTCCAGACTTATGACAGCCAATACCCGACTTATTCCCGACTTCTGCCAGACTTTTTTGTTTAGATAATTTATTCTAACTTATTGATTCTCAGTTATTTATATTTATATTATTTATTTATACCTGACTTTTAGTAGTAAAAATAAAATATAATAAAAAAAAATAAAACATAAAACTATATAAAGCTATAAAACAAAAAAAAAGTCGGGAGTCAGGAATGTAATAAATTTTGTTATATTTGTGTCTAATTTAATTAAATATACTTTTATGAAATCTCAGGGATACATACCAAAGGACTTGTCGTTTGACGATGATGCTCGCCACAAATTAATTCAAGGAATAACTAAAATTTCAAAAGCCGTAAAGAGTACCTTAGGGCCTTTAGGTAAGACTGTGCTTATAGAATCTGCCGATCATTTAAAAGGGATTACTATAACTAAAGACGGAGTTACTGTAGCACAGTCAGTATTCTTAGATGATCCAATAGAGAACCTTGCAATACAAATGATGAAGGATGCAGCCAGTAGAACTGCTAACACCGCTGGTGATGGGACAACTACGGCTATTGTATTAACTGAAGCAATTGTTTTGGCAGGACAACAGTATTTAGAAAAAGGATGTAACATTACTGAGGTTATAAAATATATCAATGAATATACTAAAGAGGTTGTTAAAAGTTTAACTAAGAATTCAAAGAAAGTAAATGCATCTAGATTATTAGATGTTGCTTGCATCTCAGCTAACAATGATAAGGTGATAGGTAAGATAATTGCTGACGCTTATAACAAGGTGGGTGTAAACGGTATTGTTACAGTGGAGAACTCAATGACATCAGAAACATATGCTGAGGTTACAAACGGTATAAAGATTGCCAGAGGATACACATCTAATATGTTTATCAATAATCAAAAGAAAGATGAGTGTGTGTTAGAGGGAGTTAAGATATTAGTTTGTGATGCTGAGATAAGTAGTGTGTTACAAATTGAGAATATACTTAAACCTATTATACAAAACCAAGAAAAGCTTTTAATTATAGGGCCATGTCATGGTAATGTTATTAATACCTTAGCTGCTAATGTTGTTCGTAATGGACTAAAGTTCTGTAATATTATACCACCAAACTTTGGATATAAGTCTACGGAGCTAATGAGTGACATTGCATTTGCAGTTAACGCAAAGTTCTTTAGCGAGAAGACTGGTGATGACCTAAGCTTAATTAGAATGGAGGACTTAGGTTATGCTGATAAAATAGTATCTAATCTTGATACCACTATTATATTCAAAGAAGATGAAAAGCCAGAAGAAACTAACAAACGTATTTCTCAACTTAAGATACAGCAAGAGAACGCTACGATCAAGCATGAGCGTGAGTTTATTAATGAGCGTATAGCTAGTTTAGCTGGAGCAATAGGATGTATATTCGTAGGAGGTAACTCTGATGTAGAGCAAAAAGAATTGTATGACAGGGTTGATGACTCAGTGTGTGCAGTACGATCAGCTTTAGATGAAGGTATAATTGCTGGTGGAGGACTTTCACTTCTTAGAGAGTCGATTAGTTTATTAAACAAATCTAAAGTGGACAGTAAAGATAATGAGAATTTAGCTAAAATGATACTAGCAACTGCCTTGCAAGCTCCGATAAATCAAATATGTGACAATGCTGAAAAGAAAATAGAGTATGTTATGGATAATATATATATGCAAAAATATAATTTTGGTTATGACGTAAAGAATAAAAAGTATGGTGATATGTTCAAGATGGGTATTATAGATCCTTTAAAGGTAACTAAGAATGCTTTACTAAATGCAGTAAGTGTTGCCACAACTATATTAAGCACTAACGCCATAATAACTCATAAAAGACAAGGACAAACTGATGATTAAATTTTTAATCAATTTATTAGGTATAGGGTCAAAGAACAGACTTTGGGATAATATAAAAAAATATGAAGAAAAGAAAACTGGGATCTAAAAATCCGAAACTCCAACCTGCGGTTGTCGTTTCAAAAGAAAAGATTGAAAAAAAGTTAATAAAAAATATAGACGGTGTAAAAATTTATGCTATCTTTAAGGGCTAATGTATTTAGATAAAGAAATATTAATGGAAGAGCTAGCAAGCAATGAATGTTTATTAGCTGATGGGTATGAAAGTGCACTGATAGGTATATCTGAAGGCCCCAATCCTGTAGCTGTATATGACGCTGAGCTATGTATAAAGTCCTTAATGGATAATGACAAGATGAGCGAGGAGGATGCGTTAGAGTATTTTTACTACAACACTGTAGGATGTTTTGTAGGTGACAAGACTCCTTTATTTATAAAAACAGTTTAATGAAGCCAATAGGAAAGTATATTATTATACAAGCAATAGAAGAGCAGTTAAAAACAAAATCTGGACTACTGCTAACAGCAACTGATGCTAATGAGTTTAGATATAAAAAAGGAAAGGTAATTAAGCCTGGAACAAATGTAAATGAGATCTCAGAACAAGATACTATATATTATGATAAGTCTGCTGGCTTTAGCCTCCTTCTCAATGATATTACTTATACTGTTATTACTGAGAGAGATGTCGTTGTTGTTTTATAAAATCATTCATTTTCTTTATAGAGTTACGGTAAATTTTTTGCATATATGTAGCGTCAAATCTAAATAAAGGATTTACGTTTGCTGACTCAGCTATCTCCTCACCACTTAGTTTTTTGTAAATTGTAGACACGACTCGCTTCCCTTTGTAGGAAAGCTCGTATAGTGTAGCGTGTTTGCCTGATTTTTTTCTCCACACCTTTATCCACCCATCTCTTAATAAAGAACTAAACCTGTTTACATCCCAAGACATTAGTTCTTCAAACTCACGAAACTTTGTTTTATTAAAATATTCTTCGCTATATAAAAAAAGTATCATTTCTAGCTCAGGCGTGCTAAGATTGTGCTTAGCTTTTACCCAAAACCTTACTACCCGCCAGTATTTAAGGTAGTTATTATCTGTGTTTAGCATTTAATTTAATTTATATCTTTGTAAAAATACAAAAAAATGGATATAATAAAAGGATCTCAAGGGTATGAAGACTATATAAAAGAGTTTATATTACCAGATGATAGCAGGCAAGAACATTACATATTAACACTATATGAAGAAGAAACAGGAGATGTGGTTGTAGATATGGTAGATTCAGACTTGCTTTACTCTTATAATGACGCATATATTGCAGCTGACATGAAAGAAAACGGATTTAACTTAATAATTGAATGAAGTCACCCATAGATTTTAAGGATTTTGCTGCTAATCCTGTAACTGGCTTACTGTTTTTTTGTTTAATAGCCATAGGTTACCTATATATTGACAATAAAACTACACTTACTAACCAAATTAAGGCTTTACAGGAAGAAGTTATTACATTAAGAAGTGATTACAAGAAACTAAACGATAAATTTATAGAAACCTTACAGGAGATTAATGAATAGGCTTATAATTATATTATTAGTTGGACTATTTTCTTGTACCGAGCCAGAACAATTACCCGCTCTGGGTAATCCTGTTAAAATAAATTTAGATAGTCTCGCTGACGCTACCATAGATCAAGTAAATAAACAGAAAAAACAAAAAGTTTTGCTTGAGCAAGATCTTTGGCGTAAGAAAAGAGACATAAAAGAAATAGAAAAAAAATTTAACGAAAGTGTTTATGAGCTTAACAATCTAAAACTTATAAGTGAAGACAGCTTAGTGTTTGATTATAAGATAGTTGTAAAAGAAATAGTAGACAGCGTTAGGATTACAGTTAGTGACTCTCTGTGTGTAAACTGTAGATCAAGACAAAAGAAAAAAGAAAACACTCTTGTTAGTAAAGCATTTAAGTGGCTGCAAAAAAATATAAAATTATAATTATCTTTGTTTAAATAAAAAAAACATTATGCCTAAAAAAACTTCAGCAGAAAAATTAAAAAAACTTGTTACGAAAAGAAATAAGACTGTACAAAGAATTAAAAAACTTAAAACAAAAAAGACAGTTCCTTTAAGAAAAGTAAGAACTAAGATTCAAGAGGCTAAGTATAAAAAAACTCAAAAGAAAATCAACGCTAATCCTACAGCACAGGCAAATCGTAAAAATGCTAAACCTGAATTACCTTCTGCATCTTCAGCAGTTAGGAAGAAAATGAAGGAGAGAATGAATAAGGAAATGACGGAGAGAACGAATAAGGAAAGAGAGAATAGAAAGCTCGAAAGAATGAAGCCTACACGAATGGGGGCAACAAGGAATGCAACTTCAAGAAGAACAATAAGAAGAACTAGGTAATGGCAGGAAGAACAAAAAAGAAAGGTAATAAAATATGTGCAGCGGGTATTGCTTGGGCTAAAAGAACATTTGACACTTATCCAAGTGCTTATGCAAACATGGCTGCAAGTAAGTATTGTAAAGACCCTAACTATGGGAAAGGCTCTAAGAAGAAGTAATGGGAGCCTTAAAGAATTGGGTTAAACAAGACTGGGTTCGTATTGGTTCTGACGGTAAGATCAAAGGAAAGTGTGGAACGTCTAAGGATAAAAAAAATCCAGACAGATGTTTACCTAGGTCAAAAGCTGAGAGCTTGTCCAGAAGGCAATTAGCGTCTACAGCACGAAAAAAGAAAAAAGCAGGAGCAAAAGGAAAAACAGTAGTAAGTAATACTAAAGCAGCAAAAGTAAGATCATAATGGCATCACCAAGAAAAGGAAAAGCAAAAGTTAAAATAACTGCCAGTGGCAAAAAGGTTAGCTATGGTCAAGCTGGTAAGGCAAAAGGTGGAGGGCCAAGAGTAAAGCCAGGCACATCTAAGGGTGATTCATATTGTGCAAGAAGCTACGGAATAAAAATGGGATTGCCTATAGGAAAAAGAAATGATCCTAATACTCCTAACAACCTGTCTCGTAAGAGATGGAAGTGTGTAGGTAAGAAATCCAGAAGGTAGCAGCTGAAGATGATAATAAATTAATCATTATATTTGTACTTTAAAATAAAACTATGCCAGATCCTAAAAAGAAAAAAAGTAAAAAAAGCATATACAACGCTATAGGTTTTAGCAATAAAGATATTGATAAAATAAAAAGTGTAGGTAAAAAAATTGGTAACACTAAGATTAAAGATGTGCCAAGACACACTAAGAGTATTGTAAAGAATGTTGCGAAAGGAGCTAAAGAACTTTACTCTGCTATTAAAGAAGAATATGATTATCAGAAGAATGAAGACCGTATAAGGTATAAGAAAAAGGTTGACAAGGTAAGAAGAAAGTACCGACCAAATGATTATGATAGCAAAGGGAAGTTAAAAAAGAATCACTAATATGCCAACAGTAAAATATAAATGCCCAGATACGGGTAAAACGATGAAGAAGCAATTTCCTTATAATGCAGTTGGAAAAGCACAAGCTGGGCAATTTGCAAAAGAAAGTGGTGGAAGTAAGAAAGGTAACCCTGGTTATCACAGTGAAGTAAAGATGGGTAAAAAAATGTATTAATTAATAAAAGAAAAAAAATGCAAGGTTATAATTCAAGATTAAACGAGTCTTTAGGAGCTCGTAACGGAAAAAAATCTCAGTCTTATAAAGACAGAAGAGATGAGTCTAAAGCTATGTCAAAAAAAGATTATGGTCATTCTTATGGGGCTGACAAGTCAATGTCATACAGACACACAAATAAAGTAGTAAGACACGATCATTTAAAATAATGGCTGGTCGTACTCAAAAAAAATTTCCTGAAGTTAAAAAAGGGAATGAAGGGAAGTTTACGGCATGGGCAAAACGTAATGGCTATAGCGATGCGTGTAGTGCTGCAAATGCTGTAATGAAGAACACAAAAAAACATCCAGAGTCTGTAGTAAAAATGGCAAACTACGCAAAAAACTTTGGATGCAGTATGAAGTCTTAATTAAAATATATTATAATGGCAAAAAAAAAATCAACTAAAAAGAATTTATTAAAGAAAGAACCAAAGGCACCTAAAAACATGACATATGAAGAAAAGGTAGCTTTAAAAACTTCAGGTGTTCCTGGAAAAACAAAAACAGTAGAGCCTCCTAAAGAGGTAAAACCAGATTCTCATGTGCAATTTATAACAGCTCGTCCTGCGACACCAGTTAACTCAAGAGATCGAAATAGATAACTAAAAAAATGAAAGAAAAATTAATATCTTTGTATTCACATTTAAAATGTAGTTGGAACAGCTTAATGGACTTCTTAACTTTTGATGTAAACGATTGTCCAAATGAAACTTGCTCATGCAAAATGTAAACAGACCGTCTAAAGGATTAGGCGATACAATAGCTAAAATGACAAAAGCAACAGGTTTAGATAAGGTTGCTGATACAATGGCAAAAGCAGTTGGTAAGGAAGATTGTGGTTGTGGAAAAAGAAGAGATACTTTAAATAGAGTGTTTCCATATAAAAAATAAAAAAAATGGCATATCAAAAAATAGTAGTAAACACAGGCATGTCCGCAGCAGTTCTTGCTAGTGATACAAATCACATACCTAATTTACCAAATGTATCTATAGTGACAGGTACTGGTGATCCTGTTGACAGTGGTGCAACAACAACAGCAAACACAAATACTTTAATAGATACAGGAGCAAACTTTTTAGCAACAACCGCTCCTTTTCCAGTTGTAGCTGGAGATCTTGTTTTTAATACAACTAACACTGGAAACTCAACAGCTACAGCTGTAACAGCAACCTCAATAGAAACGGTTGCCAATATATTTACTCAAGCTGCTGGTGGTGAAGACTATGTAGTTTTAAGAGCAAACACTTTAATTGACATAAGTAGAGACTTCTCAGCTCTAGGCGTTAGTAGTGGAGATATTGTTTACAATACAACAAATAATACTCAGGCGGTAGTTCAGTTTGCAAATGGTAGCTTGTTATCTTTAGATACTGATATTTTTGGAACACTAACAACTTATACTAATGCATATATAATTTACGTTAGAGGCGGAAAAAATGGTGCAACTGTAATGCAATCTGCTGATTGTTGCTTATTGTATGTAGGCACAGACACTGCTAATGATGCTATGACTGACGCTACTCAATATGTAGATGTAAGAGTTTTAACTTGTGCAGACAATGAGGTGATATTTAAAAACTTTAAAGTTGGAGAATACTTACCAATTCAAATCAAACAACTTTTTTCCACAGGAACTACAGAATCTGCTAGAGAATCATGTCTAGCTATTTGGTAATATGACAGTTATTTCTGAAAACACAAAAGTTAGTCTAAGCCCTAAAAACCTTATTACTATTATAGTGTTGGTAGGTAGTATGGTTGGAATGTATTATTCTCTACAAGCTCAAATAGAAGTAGCTAAAGAATTACCAAAGCCTACTCAATCCTCGTCAGAACAAATGATTGAAATACAAAAAGAGTTGGTTTTTATAAAAACTGAAATGTCAGAAATGAAAGAAACTCTTAATAGACTAGACGATAGAATTTATCAACTAAGAAAATAATGAATGAGAGCAATAAAAAAAATTATTGTTCATTGTTCTGCTACTCCACGAAATAAAGATTTTTCAGCAGAAGATATAAGAGACTGGCATGTTAAGGGAAACGGCTGGGACGATATAGGATATCATTTTGTTGTAAGGCTAAATGGAAAAATAGAGTATGGTAGAATGGTTGACAAGTATGGTGCCCATGTTTCGGGACATAACTATGATAGTCTGGGAATATGTTATATCGGTGGTATGGATAAAGACATGAAGTGTTGGGAGGACACTAGAACAGATCAACAAAAAGAATCTTTGCTTTTACTTCTTAAAACATTAAAAAAATTTCACCCTGAAGCTGTTGTTTATGGCCATAGAGATTTTTCAAGCAAAGAGTGTCCAAGTTTTGACGCAACAAAAGAATATAGTGAGTTATGAGTATATGGGGGAAAATATTTGGATCAGCAGGAATGGAAGTGGCCGATAAGGTTAGCCATGTGGTTGACAAGTTTATTCAAACTCCTGATGAAAAAGTAGCGTTTAAAAAAGAAATGATAGAAATATTTAATAACGCTGCTAATGAAGAACAAAAGAATGTAACCGAACGCTGGAAAAGCGACATGGCTTCAGACAGCTATTTGTCTAAAACAGTTAGACCAGCTGTTTTAATATTTTTGATTTTTAGTACAATCTTGCTTATTTTTATTGACTCAGGATTTATTACCTTTGTAGTTGACGATGAGTGGAAAGATCTTTTAAAAGTTTTGCTAGTTACAGTTGTTGCTGCATACTTTGGAGGACGCTCATATGAAAAAGGAACTAAAATCAAAAACAAGTAATGTCAAAAATATCTTCTTATCCAATACAATCTATAATAGTAGGAACTGACAAGGTAATTGGTAGTGATGCTATTAATGATATGGCAACAAAGAATTTTACTTTTGATGATATTGCTATATTTTTAAACACAAACAATAAAATAGAAAGTAACGCCTTAAGGTATCAATATCAAAACTGGAACACAGGAGATGTAAGAAGATCGGGAACTATATCTTTTGCTAACTCAGGAGCAGGAACACCAGCCTTTTCTTCTTTAACAACTTTTATGTTAAGTAAGTTTATGTTAAAATCAAACATAGACGTATCTTCTTATTACTCAGTACCATTAATATCTTCAGTTGTTTTAATATCACAAACTGACGATCCATCTAACTTTGGTGTATATGATTGGAATTCAGCAGCTCAAGATGGTGTAGAGACTGATTTTTTTGATATTGGAGTAACATTTAAAGCGGGGGCAGGTAACCTACAAAACGATAAAGATTATTTCATATCTTTGCTAACGTATGGCGGAGCTGTTTCTGGAGACAAGAATTATGTGTTTTCTCAGAATGTAGCTGCTAATCCTTGGGTAATAAATCATGGATTAAATAAGTATCCGTCAGTATCTGTTGTTAACTCAGCGTTAGAAACAGTATACGGAGATGTAGAGTATGATAGTTTAAACCAAGTGACAATAACTTTTAACGGGCCACAAACAGGAAAGGCCTTTTTTAACTAACTAAAAAACAAAACATGAGAAAAATATTTTTAACATCAGTATTAAGTTTATTTACAATATTAGCTTCAGCACAATTTATGGTAACTAGCATGATTAGTTCGCCAGCAGACGGAGAAGAAGTAAGTCTAGATAACTTAACAGATAACATAGGAGTAATGTATTCTATGGATAAAATAAGTGCAGGAATAATGATGGATGGAGATGATTATAATTTGGTAGCAAGATATACATTTGGAGAACACCTATTTGCATATGGATTAATAACTGAAGAAGAAGAAGTGTCTTTGGGAGTTGGATATGCATTATATGTTTGG
>Ga0233415_10000202_pt1 | contig 30428 bp, 40 predicted proteins | sample Na_anoxic_12_MG_FD_188631 | JGI IMG/M metagenome (GOLD analysis project Ga0233415, IMG submission 188631) | Seawater microbial communities from Saanich Inlet, British Columbia, Canada - Na_anoxic_12_MG | ecosystem: Environmental > Aquatic > Marine > Inlet | place: Canada: British Columbia...
GTTTGACGCTTTTTTTTCAAAAGTGAAATAGAAACGGGAACTTGCGGCGGAGATGGGTTTGGCGGTGACATCGATCGCGGAATATAAACGCAAAATCAAACAGCGGTGTCGGTTGACCCCCAAGAAGAAACGCCTGGCCGAATTGATCGCGGCGGGGGTCCCAAGGGACGACGCTTGCCACCAGGCCGGCTATAAAAACAACCGCGTTGCATATAAATATTTGGCGAAGACGCCGGGCGGGGACTGGTGCGATCCGGGCTTCGGCCGTTACGTTGAAAGCCTACAGAGCGCGCCCGCGGAAATCGTTCAAACGAAAGATCCAGAGGTTTTCATCGCATATCAAGAGATCACGCGCCAGACGATAGTCGAGGAAATATATAGGCTCTTTACTGACCCGGGGACCCCGCCCGGGGCGAAGGCAAAGGTGGGGGAAATCTTGTTGAAAGAAATCCGGTGGCAAGAAGAGCGTACAGCGTTCACGGAGTTACCGCCCGAAGAGGCCGAGCGCCGCGCCAGAATGCTCCTGGGGCTGAAGTGATCCCGGGGCTTGCGTCATACCTGAGGGCGTATCAACGAGAGATCATAGAGGATCGGTCTCGATATCGCGTTATCTTAAAGGGAAGGCAGATCGGGATCTCGGATTTGATAGCCTTAGAGTGCGCCCTAACGGCCTCTGGGCTGCATTTCGCCCTTGCTCATAACTGCTATGTCATAAGTAAAAGCCAGCGCGACGCCGTGGCCGTAATCGACAAGGCCAAGAAGTGGGTCCAGGTGTTATCGCTTGACGCCGGCGTCGCGCCGTTTACTCAATTGCGGCGCAATTCGTCGACGGAAATCCAGTTCGAAAGATCAAGATTCAAAGTCGTTGCGTTGTGCCAATCCGACACGGCCGGGCGCGGCGTCTCGGGCCACCTATATTTTGACGAATTCGCGTTCTGGAAACTACAACGAGAGATCTTTCTGGCCGCGTCGCCGTCGATCGAGAGCAACGAGTCGCTAAGAATGACGGTAGTGTCTACGCCGAACGGAACGGCCAACTGCATGTATCATGAGATCTGGGCGAATCAGGGCGAAGGGTTTTCGCACTATAGCCGGCACCAGGTGGACGTCTACCAGGCCGCGGCGGAGGGTATGCCAATTGACGTCGACGAGTTGAAAAAGCGTTATTCCCGCGATCAGTTCGCCCAAGAATTTTGTTGTGAATTCTTGGGGGAGGGGTCGGCGTATCACACGCCCGAGTTGTTGCGATCTGCTCGATGCGAGCGCCCGCGGGGATCGCACAAGGTTTGGATCGGGATCGACGTCGCCTCCATTATCGACCACACCGTCGTTCAAATCGCCAGGCAATACGCGGGGAAGTTCGTGTTCGGAGAAACGTATAGCCTCAGCGGAATGCCCTACAGGACAAACGACGTCGAGGGCCGCATCGGCCAGGATCGTCTAGTCGCGGCGCTAATCGAGCACTACAACCCCGCGATTACGATCTTCGACGCAACGGGCGAGGCCGGCGAATTCGTCGGATGTGTACGAACCCTGATACCCGATCGAAACCTCTACGCCCACACGATTTCCAGGAAGTGGAAGAATGAGTGGGTAAGCAAGTTGAAGATGGCAATGCAGGCCGGCCACATAGGATTTGAGTTCGGAAAGGATTACGTGTTCGGCAAGAACAACGCGCGCCGGTGCATCGAAGGGATCGAAATCAAAAGCCCGAAGCAACTGATCGACGAAGGGTTTTACCCGGCCCCGCAATCAACGTTAGAGCGCGACTTCGGCTTAGTCTATAAGCGGATGACGCAATACGGGCTGACATACAACACGCGAAGAATAAAGGGCGGCGGCCACGGAGACGCGTACTGGTCGGCCCTGTTTGCGTATTACATCGCCTGTTCGGGCGGCGTTAAGAAGCGAGTGAAAAAAGCCCGCGCCCATCGCCGCGTTGGGGCGTATACAGACTATTGAAATAAAAACGCTAATACAATTGACAGCCTAATACAATTGCACTAGTCTGGGGTTGTCGGTGGGGATTGACCCCGCCGGATATAAAAGCGGAGATAGTATGACCAACGAGCAGAACATCAAAACGGCCGCCTTCATTCATTACCCATCAAACGATCTAATAACATACGAATTTCGGGGCCGGGACCTTCGCGGAAAGTATATCGCGATCAATATCGTCGAGCACTTTTGTGGCGTCGGAGAATGCGCATCTTTGGACAATACAGAGGAACACGACGACTTCACGCATTCGCGACTTGTTGAAGCCTTTGGACACGAAGGCGAAGTGATCGAGGCAATGAACGGCGCTCTTGCGAACGCGGATACAATATGAAAAAGCCCAGAATGTACTGGTGGAGCGTTGTCGATATCGTCGGCCAGTTGCACGCGATGCGGCTAGAGCAAAACATGACGCGCCAACAATTGGCGGATCTTGCCGGGATGCAACCGCAAAATCTTTATCAATATGAAACCGGGCGACGGGTACCGAAGATCGAAACGGTTCAAAGGATCGCCGGGGCACTGGGGCACGAACTAACGATCGCGCTTCGCCCTATCGTTTGACAACACGCCCCGCCGTGGGGTACCCTTCCCTCCAACGTATACAGAGCCAAGCCGCGGCCGATCGGCCGTCGATACATCACACCGCACGGAGCAATTGTGAGCGTATCGCCGCGCCAGTTCGCGCAAATGTTGCGCCGCCATGGAGTCGACGAGACACCGCCGGCGGATCCCGCGCCGCTTCGGGCGACAACGCTCGCCGAGGCGCTCGCCGATTGCCAGACCCCAATCGGGATACCCGGCACAAAGTTTGGCTTCGAAGCCGACGAGGCCGAGCCGATCGCACGATACCGCCCCGTCATAGTACGCGGAACGAATTCAAACCCTGGCTTGTATGAGCGCATGTATCGCCAAGAACCCAGGATATTTGACGCCGTGCAGTCGTACACGGAGCTAATTGTTTCCGCCTCCTGGGACATCCAGTGCGATTACGACCGTCTAGATCCAGAGATCCGGCCTGTAATGGAGCGATGGGTAGCCCATCAAAACGACGTTTTCGGGCGGCTTGCCGGCGGCTTCGATTCGTTTCTGGAGCAAACAACCGCCGCGTTGTTGATCTACGGCTTTCTAGTCAACGAAATTGTATGGAGAGACGGCCCATACGGGCCAGAGCCGGCCGCGATTGCGTACCGCGAACCGTCAACCGTGTCCGGATGGGTGCTCGACGAGCGAGGGTCAGAACTGCTCGGGTGCAAGTTTGCCGTCGGGGGAACTAATGCAGCGCGATATTTCTTGCCGAACGTCGCGGATACGCTAGACGAAAAGAGGATGTTGCTTTTCAGCCTTGCAAAACGCGGTTCGAACTTTGAGGGGATCTCGCCCTTGCGCTCGATCATACACTGGACGAAAACCAAGCAACTAATTTCCCAGATAATCGCGGCCTCGGCGGAGCGGTACGGGGCGCCTCTGCTAACACTAAGAGCCGACCCTTCCCTTGCCGAGAAAATCCCGGGATGGTCGCCGGACGCGGAAGACATAACGGCGACGGTCGGCCAGTTGTCAAACCTCCGAGCGATCGAGACAGGCATAATAGAGATCCCGGACGGGTTGTTGCTTGAGATCGTTGGCCCCCAGAACCAGTGCCCTGTTAAAGACTTCCTAGACGTTCTGGAATACTGCGACACCATGATCGTCAACGTGTTTAGCAACGAGGGGTCGCTTCTTGGGATGCAGAACGCTGGGCATTCATACGCCCTGGCCGAAGTCGCGGAGCGATCGTTTATCCGCTCCGCCCCGTTTTACGCGCGCAAGATTTCAGAGCCGATAAACGGCCTTTTGCGGCTAATGGTTGACGAAACTTTCGGCCCGCAAGATGTATATCCCGAGATGATTTCTCGGATCGACGCGTTAACAGATTCGAAGCGTTGGCTTGACGACGCGATGCGACTATTCCCGTCGATCCCGGTCACCGACTGGCCGCCCGAATTTCGGACGAGAGTCTATGCCCAGATGGGAATTCAGGCGCCAGCACCTCTCCAGGCGGAACAATGATCAAAACAAACGCCGCGGCCGACGTCGTTCGGGACGTGGAGCTTTTCAGATTTGGAACGGTATCTCATCCGGCCGGAGATTTCGAAGTTGATCAACGCTTCGCCGCCGCGATGCTCAAAGCGTTTGCGGCGATGCGCTCGCACGGCTATTACCCCCCCGTATTGGCCGAGCACAACGCCGACGGAACGATCCTCGGAATTGTTCGGGATCTTCGTCTTGACGAGGATCGGGGGCGCATCGTTGCAGACCTTGAGTTTGCCGACGGCATCAAAGACGATTTCGACGCCGGGCGGCGGCGCTACTTTTCGCCGTCGTTCTACGACGACTGGCAAGATCCGCATACGGGCGAAGAGTTCCATTTTGTTTTACGCGAAGTGTCGGCCGTGTCGGTGCCGCATCTGAAAAATATAGAACCGCCAATCACAACGCATTACACGCTATTTGAAAACGGTTTCGCAAGGGAGGTAACGACGATGGGCGAACAAGAGGAAGAAACAGAAAACGCGCCGACGCTGGAGGAAACGGTTGACGCCGTTTTGACGGAAGTCGCCGCGCTACGAGATCGGATCGCGGCCCTAGAGGGCGGCGACGGCGCAGAAGACGAAGAAGCAAAGGAAGACATGGGAGAGCAAAGCGCCGAACTGGCCGCGCTCAAAAGCGCCTACGAATTCGTTTGCGCTGTTAACGCGGTGCGCGAAGAGTTGCCAACGGCGAGCAGAGAAGTCGTCGAAGACTTCGCGCGGTTGCGACTTAGCGACCCCGACGCGTATAAGCGTCTAAAGCGATTGGCCGCCGACCGCCCGTCGGGACATCGCGCCGAGATCGGATATGTCGGAAACACGCCGACGCCGATCACCGCCGACCGCGCGCACGCGATGGCCGACGAGGCTGGGGTTGCCCGCGGCGTCGAAAGAATTCAGTGGATGTCAAAACGATTCGGATCGCAAATCTTTGAGGGAGGACAATGATGTTATCATCGGGAAACTGGACGGCCAGCGCGGCGATCGGCCGATATAATCTGGTCTTTGTAGACAACGCGGCAAACCGCACCGTCGCCGTTACAACCGGCGGAACGGATGACGCAATCGGCGGTTGCCAAAGCGCCTTCGCAACGGGCGAGGCCGTGTCGGTTAACGAAGCCGGATACACCTATACAGTTGCAGCCGGCGCAATTGCGGCGGGAGATCTTTTAATGCCAGCCGCCGCGGGACAAGTCACGCCGCACGTTGCGGCTGGCGGAAACAAAGTTGTGGGGCGCGCTCTTGAAGCCGGCGTCGCGGGCGATTTCGTTTACACCCGTCTTTATTGCGACGGCGCAGAATTCTAGAGGAGCTTTTAGAACATGGGTTTTAATCAAAACACTATTCCAGAATCGGTGATCGCCGAGGTTTTTGAGGGGCTGAAATCTGAAGAGATGAGCCTAGCAGAACAGATCGGCTACGCTACACGCGTGATGGACATCGCGGGCACGCTGCCGGTTTCGGCGTCCATTACAAGCCTTGCGGGAATCCCGCTCGGCGGAATCCAGGAGGGGGCGATGGCTCCCGAAAATATCGACGGGTTCGGTTCGGTCGACTATCGTTGCTTGCGACATATTGGGAGCGACGTTTTGCTCGACGGGATCGTTCGGTCGCTCGAAGCGTTCGGCTACGATTCGCTTGCCGCAAGCGCTCGCAGTTGCCGCGCCCAGGCCGCCGCTTCGATCGACGCGTTGCTCAACGCCCGCCTTGTCGACGCCGCGCTCAACGAGACAACCGCCGCCGCGTTGCCGTATACCAACCCGGGATCAACACCGATCCAGGATATGTTTGCCGCGCAACGGCTATGCGGCCGCGGCGATTTGGCGGTTATCGGTGGGGATGTTGCCGAGGCCTTGAGCACTCACCCGGACTTCCTGAGCCAGACCGCGTTCTTTGACGCGGGCGGCGTTGGAATGGGAACTATCGTTCAGCAAATGCGGGGCCTTTCTCCGTCGCTTCAAACGGTCGTCGTTGGGTCTACGATGTTCCGTGCCAGTAATCCCGGCCAGGCGTTGCAATTGAATTATCAATTCGATGGAACTTTTTGGGTCGGTCATAGTAGATCACTCGTTTTCGTAGACGCGGGATCCGTTTCCGAGATGGGCCGCGAGGTGCGCCGCGAGGCGTCGATCTTGCGCCATACCCATCGCGCCGACATCATTCGAACGCATGTGGAAATGGGCTGCACCATCACCGGTGTCATCTAGCAAACCCTAGGGGGGGCTTTATGCAATTGATTTACATAGGAAGAACACCGGTAAAGTTGCCCAACGCCGAGGGCGCTTGGGAGTTGCTTTACCCGTTTTCGTGCTTCGTGGCGGCGCACGATATTTACGACAACAGGCCCCGGCTTTCGAGGGTGCTGATCACGTGCGCCGACTACCTGGAGCGCGTCGAAACATACGACGACGCGACGTTGCGCGCCTGGTCTCGATACAAAGAGATTGACCCAAGCGTCGACTTGCGCGACGCGTTGCGCGCTCTTGTTCCCGCCGAGACAAAGTCAAACGGACAACTTCGCCCGGAAGACTTGGCCGCTATGACGGGCGCGCAACTGGCCACGGTTTGCGAAGAGTTGGGGCTCCCATATCGCGGAACCAAGGCCGAGAAACGCGGCCGTATAGAGGGGGTTTTAGCCGATGGCGGTTGACGTTTTCGGTGTCGATTACGGCGACGTGTTGCAACACTTGCCTATCGACTCCAGTCAGATCGGGCCGAGTTCCGAGCCGATTTCCACGTCGGATCTGGCCCTGTTTATCGAAGAGGCCGGCGGCGAGGTGGCGGGCTATCTTGCGAAGATGGGCTATGCAACCGCCGACCTAACGGAAGACGTTTTGGCGCAATTGAGAAATGCAATCGTTAGCTATGCAGTGCAGCGCGCCCTCGGCGCGATGGGGTATTCCGGCGCGCTATACGATAACGCGCGGCGCGAATATCAACGGATCTTAAAGTCGCTCGGGGATCGGCCGGCGCTTGCGGCGGGCTATTCGCGCAAGCCCGCGAGCAACATTAACCCAACGCCGCCGCCGTCGAGATTTGGGGGGTCGGGCTATGAGTTCTAAGAAAAAAAAACCCTACATCGTTTCCCGCAATATGTGCCTTGTCGTCGACGGGGCAACGTATAGCAAGGGCGACGAGATCAAGTTAACAGCGGAGCAAGCCGCCGCATTCGAGGGCCGCTATGTCCAGGCGAAGAACACGAAAGAAACGAAAGCCGCAAACGTCGAAAAAGATAACGGCGAAGCTTGCCCAGATGACGGCGCACGTTAGAGACTTCTCCGCGATCAGCGACGACGTGCACGCGCTAATGTTGGGCGCGACGCGGCGGCAACTGGAGCGCCGGCCGGTTGGCAAAATGCGCAATCTCGGCCCGTCTCTAGTCGATCCAAAACACCCGAAGCATCTTTTCGAATACGATAAAAACAAGCGAGGATGGCGGTTCGGAACGTATGTTTGGTATGTAAAATTCTATCGGCCCTGGCGAAAGGCCGCGCGGCTTGGCCCGATGGTATCTCTGAAAAAGCCAGATCGCGAAGCCTTCGCCGAACTCGTTGGGGAGCATATAACAGCCGAGGAAACTCGCCTCGGAATGCGGGGGCAGTAAGTGTCGAAGGATCTTTCAACGGCCACGACGCGTGTTCTTGCGAGGGTGATTCGCGTTTTGCAATCAACTCTTGCGATCACTTGCGACGCAATCAAAGACGTTGGGCTATATCTACCGGCCCCCGCAACGAGCGCGTACTACTGGCTCGGCGACCCTAGCGGGGTTGACGAGATACTACCGAATCACAACGTCGCCGCGTTTGTTTATCCGGCGGGACCGCGGGGCGTGATCGAGCGAAGAACCGGAGGCCCGTCCACATATAGCGCCCTTACCCAAATTCCGATCGAGGTAATGCTCTCGTTCCAGGTTGCGCCGCAATCGCCGATCGCCGCCCCGGGGTGGGACAAGCAGTTGACGAGCGACGAGATGCTGATCCTTCGGTGTCAACGCTACGCCGGAGCGATCCAAGAGAGCGTTCTTACATACGCCATCAACCCCGATGACGTCACCGACTTGGATCCCGTTTCGGAATCTTACGAATTGGCTTCTCTAGAAATTCAAACGATCGGGATCTGTAGAGTAACGTTTAACGTGTTGCAAGATGTGCAAATCCCGCGGCCTCTTTACACGATACCCTAGGAGCAGAAAATGAGCTTAATTAGTAGCCGCTACGGCCTTGCGATGATGGAGTCGGAATCGACGTACAACACCGACGAAATTGACGCGTCATATACCGCCAACGCGGCGGTGGTGTTTCAAGACTTTACGGATTTAATGATTACGCCGGTCGCGGTTCAGTGGCATCCGGCGACACTTCGCGGATCCGCAAGCCAGGTCCCGCACGTCCAGATCAAAGACCAGTGTACCGTCACCGCAAGCGGGATGTTGCGCGGGTGGATATCAGGAGGGGCCGGCGAAGAGGCTCCCTATTATTCGCCCTTGCTGACCGCATCAACGCTCTCCGAAACGGTCGTGGCCGCAACGTCGGCGACCTACGCACCGGCGACGACGCAACAGGGATCGGTCACCGTCTACAAGTACGAGCGCAACTTAGAGGACGACAACTACAGACTGATCACGGCTACCGGCGTGCGCCTTAACACGACGATTAACTTTGCGATCAACCAAGAAGCGACATGGACGGCGACGGGCGTCGGGGCGTCGTTCGAAGACTATTCCGCGCCGGCGGCCTTTATTTCTCCGACAACGGGGCAACCGGCGTTGCGAAAAGACGGGCTTTCGGCAACGACTTCAACGGCCGCATACGCCGACGCGGATCCGATGGTATGCCAATCTATGACGATCACGGTCGGCGGCAACACTTACAATTGCTCGGAGGTAACGCTCGACTTCGGCTATACGCCGACACCGATCCAAACGGTGAACCCGGCCCAAACAACGAGCAGCGTTATCGGATTGCGCAATCAGGACTCTCGCCCGTCGGGAACGTTTCAACTGCTCGACGGCGGAACGGCCTATTCGGCGGCGCTAACAGACTGGGTTGCGTCAAACCAGTTAACGATCGATATCCGGATTGCGAACTCAACGAGCCGGATCGACTTTACCGCCCCATATTGCCAGATCGCGCGCCCCGAGCCGGGCGATCAGGCCGGGGTTAGAGCGTATGCAATCAACTACTTCTTGGCCGGAGATTTCGCCTCGTCGCTTGCGGGCAACAACGACTTTGCGTTGCAATACAGGTCGCCATGATAGCCCAGGTCGCCGGCTATAAAGTACGCGTCCCGAGGACTTGCCGAGACGTTTTGGAGTGGTCAGTTGAAATATGCGCCCGGGCCTTGTCGGCCGACGGCGGGATCGACGCGTGTGCCATTATCAACGCCGCGCAGTGGGTCGGCCGCCACACGATAGAGCACTCGGCCGACGATTTACTTGGGGCGATCGAGGCAGACGAATTGTTCGAACTCGGAAACGCGATCGTGTCAACGGCCGAACTTCCCGCGGCGGCGTTACGCGACGCCCGCAAAATGTGGGATCTGGCAACCCGCGCGGGGGATTACGATCTATCTCTTGCCGACGATTTGCCCTGCGAGTGCCTGGCGTGTAAGGGGATCGAGGCCAGCGACGGGCGGTGCCTCTACGCCGGGATCTCGCAATCGGGGCAAACACTGGCCGCCCTGCGAATCATAGCAGAGGATCCCGCGCTACTTGCCGCGCCGTGGTGGATATATCAATTGCGGCGGCACAACGAGGCGTCGAGGGCGCTAGGCACGGCGGCAATCCGGCAACGCAAGAAACGAGAGGATCGCGACATGCAAAACGCCCGGGACATTGTGAACCAAGTCTGGCCGGCGGGGGTTTAGATGGCGCGCTTTTCAGATTACGTTGTCAACCTCTTCGTTCGCGGCGATGCAGATTCCGAGTTTACCAAACTTGAGAAGAAGGCCGGCAAGCTAGAGAAAAAGCTAGACAAGGTTCAAGGCAAGGCCGGCGGAGTTCGCGCCGGTTTGCAAAAGATGGGCGAGGGAGTTTCGAAAGTCGCCATCGGCGTTGGCGTTGCAACCGCCGCGTTCGGCAAGCTTGCCGTTGCTTACGGCGAGCAGGTAAAAGTCGACAAGCAGTTGCAGTTTGCGCTTCGAAACACCGGTCTGGCCGCGGCCGAAGTTGCGCAGAAGTTCGCCGACGCGACGGCAAAGTTTGCAGAGAATCAGCAGCAAACGATCTTCGGAGACGAAGAGCAGGCCGCCGCGCTCGGTCGTCTGATACAAGTTACGGGCGATTATGACACGGCGCTCGGCTTGCTAGACACGACGCTCGATCTTGCTACGGCTTCGGGGAAGTCGCTAGAGAAATCGGCGCGGGCTATCGGTGACACCTGGTCGGGAACTCTTGGCCCCCTGAAGTCGTTCGGGATCCTTACCCAAGAACAAATAAAGAACTTTAACGAGATGGAAGACGCGACCCGGCGCGGGGCCGCCGGAATGGACGTCTTGAAAGACAAGATCGGCGGGGCGCGGCTAGAGGTCGGAGATATCGCGCAATCGGCGGCGCAACTGCAAAACGATTTCGGCGACGTGGAACAAGCGGCCGGGGGGTTCGCCGTCGGAATGGGCGATCTGATATTGGAGATGATTGGGTTTAAAGACGAAACAAAAGAAAGCACGTCGGCCCTTTCTGGGTTCGCCGGACAGATGTCAAACGCAACCAAAAATATTAGGACGTATGTCGACAACACGACCCTAGCCGAGAAGGCTACAGACGCGTGGTTCTTCTCAATTAAAGGCGGGCTTGTTACGTCAATGCTCGGCTTGAACTCGATCGACGATCGTCTAAACGAAGTGGCGGCAACGGCGCACCGCAACGCAAGAGGCTTGCGTGCCGCCGCAAAAGAGGCCGAGGAAATGCAGGCCCGGCTCTCTACTCCAATTGGCCCGGAGCGAACGCAACAAGGTCCGGCAATAACACCGCCGCGCGACGAAGCCTATATGGCCGCACTTGAGAAGCAGCACGCGGCCGAAATAAAGAAGAACAAAGATGCGGCGAAGAAGCGCGCCGCCGATCGCAAGGCCGCCGCCGACGCCGAAAAAGCCGAACTTGCGGATCTTCTAAACTTTGAAGCGACGGAAGAAAAAAAGCGATTCTTCGATCAAGTCGGGCTAGAGCAAGAGGCCGCAACCCGGCGCGAAGAGATCGCGCGGCTAGGGCTCGAACTCGTCGACGAAGGCAACGCCGCCCGAGCCATCGAAATAGAGCAACAAATAGAGTTACTGCAACTGGCCGATCAAGAGCTAACGGCGACCGAAAAGCAAATTGCAACAGAACAAGCCGCCCGCCGAGCAAAAGACAAGTTGCAGCGCGTCGAAGAGAAGGCGGTTAAAGAGGCCGCCGCCGGCGCGAAGCACTTGGCCGATGCGCAGAAGGCGCAAAACGACGTCGCCTTTGCCGCCGTTGCCGGCGGGATCGCCGTGGCCGATTCGCTAATTGAAAACGAGCGGGCCATCGCGGCGATCAAAGCGGCCTTCGAAGCGGCGCAAGCCGTCGCCGCGGGGGCTTCGGGAAACATTCCGGGCGCGATCGGACACGCGGCGGCCAGTGTTCAGTTTGCCGCGGTTGCGGGCGGCGCAGGCTCAGGCGGCGCGGCGGCGACGGGCGCGGCTTCCCAGGCGGCCGGCAAAGACCTTGCCCCGCAAGCTGAGCAACAAGCGCGTGAAACCGGCAAGATCTTTGCCGAAGAACTGGCGGCGGCGCAAGACGGGGGCCGGGGCGGAATTCAGGTTAACATCGACATGGGATCCAGTGTTAACCTTGAGTCGTCGGCGGCGACGGCGCGGCGCATCAACGCGGCGATCCAGGGCGCGGCGTTAGACACTTTGCGGAGGGACTAGAATGCCGATATTTGGGATCGACAAATGGATCTATCCGATCGAGATCCCGGCCGGCGGCGCGGTGATCGAGTTCCAAGAGATCGCTCCCGGGCCAGTGCTAACCCCAAGAACGTCGACGGTGATACCGGGGGGGACATACTATTGCGTAATCGACACCGGGTCCCTTCCCGGGGGGTTTCAGTCTTTATACACTGCGATTGAAACGGCTATGTCTAACGCCGCGCCGGTAACCGGGGCCACCTACACGGTCGCCCTTGCGGATCCGATCCTATCAACCGGGTTCGTGTCTAATTCAACGATCGCGTTGACGGTAGCCGGGGGAGGCGTAATTGGGTTCCAAATCGATTTCGCAACGACGACACTGGACCCGAGGGTTTTTGGGTTTGCGTATAACGAAAGCGGGTTGCGGGGATCGATAGGCTTGACGCTCACGGGCGACTTCACCGCGTATGGTTTTTGGCAAACCCCCGATCTTCGCACGATCGAGAAAACCCGCCGCCCCGTCAATTTGCAGTTTAGATCCCGCGGGCTTGAAGCTTCAACGGTTGTCAACCGGTGGTCTACCAGAGACTATAGGCGGATCAAATACCAGTTTGTCCTAGGGGGCTTTGTCCGGGCGCGCCGTGACGAATTCGTGGGCTATTCAGACGCCGCCGGCCTCGGCCAAAACGACGCCGGAAACTACTTCGAAGACCTTTGGTCGGCCGGCTTGTCAAAGTACTTGGGCTGTTTTCTAGTGCACGACACCGGCGACGGCCCCGGGGATCTTTCTGGCCCTTACGACTTATGTCGGATGTATTCACCCCGCGGCGAAGATATCGACAAGTGTTTGCAGTTGCAACGGATGGGGGGCGAGTACTATCAGATCCAAGTCGAAACGTGGATTCAATCAACGACCTATCGGTATTAAGTGGCGTATCAGAGCACAAACCTAGGCGTTGCGATCGAGGGCTTGGCCGGCCTCGGCGGCACCGTCCAGTTGCGCGGCACCGCGATCTGCACCGGCCCGCCCTCGGCGGCGGCGCTTTACGACTACGAATGGTTGCCGCAACTGGCCGAGATTCCCAGATCGATCGCGTCGTCAATTGACCCGTTCGTGGGCGACTACAACTTGTCTGCTTTCCAGTTCTCTCTGCAAGCGACCGACGCTCTCTTGGGGGCACTGGTGCCCGTTCAACGCAAGACCGGCACAACGATCGTCAACGCGATATCCGCGCCCGATTCGATCGTTGACGTTACGCCGACGGGCGCTCTTAGCGTTGGCGATGTCGTCTACATAGGAGACGAAACCGTCTGGATCTCGGGAGCCATCGCCATCGGGCCGACGTTCGATCGCTTTATCATCCAGCGCGGGATCGGGTGGACGGTCGCCCGCGACTATCCGGCGGGGGAGGGGATTTATTCGCAGTTGCCGTACCTTCGGGGCCGCGTCGTCCGGCTTGTAAGAATGATCGACGAGGCCGCCGCCGAGATCATTTGGTCGGGTGTCGTTCGAAACCTGGCTCTGAACGATCAGCAAACCGAGATAATAATAGACGCCGCCGAATTGATCGGCACGCTTCAAGGCGCAACGGGCAACACGGCGCCCCGCGTCTATACGCCATCGATCGGAAGCGTAACAACTAACAACGATTCAACCGCGATCCTCGGGTCTTTGCCTGTATCGCCGCAAAACATCCGTCTTTGTCCGGCGAACTCTACAGCCTATATTCAGGCGACCGTCGGAGACAACAACTATATCTTGCGCGGCGTTTACTGGCCGCTCTCGCCTGGCCAGGTCGTGTTCGGCGAAGTGGTACAAACTGGCCCGAATTCCTACGATGTCACGGCCGAATCGCCCGTCGCCTATCCGCCCAACGGCCCCGTTATCATCAATGATGATACCGCCGCCTCCGCCTTCCCTTCCGACTCAACGTTTCAGGAAGTGATCTTCTTTTCGCGCGACGCCGTTCCAGATGGCGCAGGATCTCGCGGCACGCTCGACAACACGATCCCGGATCCGAGACACCCGTTGTCGATCGCTCTTGCGTTTCTCGTTTCGTCCGGTGGAGACGGTTACAACAACCCCGAGGATCCAGATTCTCTGGGGTCATATTTGGCATATGATGTTCTTGCCGCCGACGTCGGAATGGGGATCCCTACCGGCCTTGTCTCGGAAAGCCGGGTTGACATCGCCAGTTTTCGCAATTTGATCGCGATTGATAACGACATTGAGATCGATCAATTTCTGGTGTGCCAGGACGCCGAAACGTTCGACGTGCTCGAGGTCGTTCGGGATCGCCTGCTTGCGCCGTATCAGTACTTTTTGGCGATCGATCAGGCGGGCCGAATCGCGGCGCGCAAGTTGTCGTCGTTCGGCGTCAACGCAATAGCGCAAGTGGAGGCCGGCGCGGACAATTCGATCTTGATACCGGACAAAGTTGCGCTCGACTTCAAACTTGCGACGACCGTTTCGCGCCTTACCGCCAACGTGGGCGGGTGGCTCTTCGACGAGGGCCAAGGAATCACGACGACGACGACGGGATCGACGAGGCTCGACCAGTTAATGACGGGCGGCCGCGGTGACAGCTATGATTATTCGACGATCGCCGTTGACCGCTACCCGCAGGCGTTGGCGAAACTTGCAAACCTTGCTCGCCTTCGCGCCGAACACCCGCCCGTCTTGCGTTGTCGGATGTATTGGACTCACGACGAAACGATCGGCGGCTTTACGGGCGGGGCTATTCCCTCGATCGGGGAGTGGGTTCGAATCTTTGCCGGAGGCGAGGCAGAGCTAAAACTCGTCGGCCCGTCGGGCGCGCGGGTAGATCCCGACGACGCCGACAACTGGATCGCGTTTGTTGGCCTCGTCGTCGGCGTAACCCAAAACTTTGCAGACTATACACAAGACGTCTCTTGTCTTTTGGTCGGATGGCAGGCCGGAAACTTCGTGCGCCTAATCGCCCCGGCCGGCGAAACGATAGACTTTGGGTTTACGGCTGGAGAATACTATTTTGACCTAGACGGCTTTGACATACTCGGGGCCGGGTTTGCCGTCGGCGATGATGTGGCGGTATACTATCTTCAAGGGATGCAATGGGAAGACTCTTCGCCGCGTGACATAACAGCGATCACGGCCCCGGCCCCGGGCGTCATTCGGATCTTTCTTGGGGCCGTGGCATACGACACAACACCGCCTCTGGCCGGAATGATTATTAGACTTGCGAACGTTAACGCCTTTTCTAACCCGTCGTGGACGACGGGCGCTCTTGTGCCGCCGGCGTTTGCTTCGCGGCGATATTGTTACAATGCAGACGAGGCCGGCGAAGTGTTCTTGGGCCAAGCCGGGGACGTGTTTGGATTATGACGGATTACACGGGAGAAGAGTTTCGGCGCGTCGACTCGCGGGTATATCAACAACCCGACGGGCGCAAGCCCTATGGAGAATTCCAGTTGCGCGCGGCCCAGAATCAACAACTCTGGATCAACGAAAACCGCGGCTCGCATTGCACCTACTCGCGCGGCGGAGAAAGCTACGACTTGGCGGCGATAATACACAATCGCCCCGTCGTGTCGGTCACCGGGTTTTCGTCGTTGTGGCGGTGCCCTTATTGGGTACAACCAGGTCTTAGTCAAATCCAAATGCGGATCTACTACCGCGTTTCAATCGGCCGAAACGATGACGAGCCAGACCCAACAACGTCGGATCAGTTCGTGATCTTGCGCGCCGGCCTCGTCGCGTTCGATCGGTATCGTGTCGGGGGCGTGCGCAGTTACGTCAACACGGCAACGCAAGAGTGCGAATGGACTTCCGTCGATCTGAACATTGACAGCGTCGACACGGCGGGGCTTGTTTCGCCCGTTCTCGACGTGTTGACACTGGAAGTGTCTTGCGAATTAAACACGGCGCTTTCGATCGGGGCCGGATATTCGTCGGCCCAAACGCCGGAGCAGGCCAGCGGAATCGCCTGCGAGATATCGCCGGAAACGTTCTTCGCCGACGACTCTGCGGCGTTGTCGCCCGAGTTCGATTCAAACTGGATCTGCGGGATCCAGATGACCGAAACGGTCGGCACGTCGGCGGGCCTTAACGACTCGTTTCACGACATCGTTCTAAACGTCGCCGACTCGGCCGCCGTGATCTACCCGTGGGGCGACCGTGACAAGCCAACCGATATCACGAAGAGGTGGTCACCCTATATTCAAGTCAAGGCGCTTGAAGTGCGCGAGGTGTACGAATGACGCTTCGCTACACCCGCGTCCCGTCGGGGTTGCTTGACGGGCTTAGAGAGGCCGGGTCTATTGGGCCGACGATCCAGGCCGTGAACACGTCCAATCTATACCGTCGCCAAGAGGCGATGTGCTTGGGTTTGAACACGTTCGAAGACGGTACCGGTAGCACCGCCAACGAGTTCGCCGATCGCAAGTACCAGTTTCAACCCTTCGTCGTCGGCTCTGGCGCTCGCAACTTCGTTGCAACGGGCCACACTAAGCTGGCCGCGCCGCGCTTTGTTGTCGCGTTTCTAGTCGTGGGCACGCACGATCTTGTTTCGAGCGCAATTTCAGTTGTACCGGCCGATCGGATAAACGATTACATAGCAGAGGGATCGGTTACACTGGGCGTTTCGGCATCACAAACCGGCGTCGGGATCGGCTCGGTAACGTCAACGGGGAACGTGTTGCAGTACTGGCCGGCGTCGATGTCGGATGCGTCGCCCTATCTGCAAACGATCGCCGCAATGCGCACCGATCCAAGCGGCGCGGCGATGGGCTATCGGGCCGGCCTTGTCGACATCGGCCGGGGTTCGGGGCGCGATGTCGATCTAATGCAAATTGTAACACTTAGTTTTGACGCCGCGACGTTTGATCGAAACTTGCCGTGTGATTTCGAGATCACGATCGAGCAATTGGCAACGGCACCATACCCCCAGTGGGGGCCGGGGTCGGATTTGCAATCGCCAGACGACCCCCTGGCGATTTCTCAATTGCGGCTAGACGTCGTTGGCTTTTCAATCTTTGCGCAAACGAGGCTCTGACGTGTACCAGTTGCCGATAGAATTCGCGCTGATTCCGTCGGGCGAGTTCGGATATAACGAAACGATCGGCGGCCCGGAATACGATCTTCTCTTCGGCGCTAATCATTGGCTCTTTTCCAATATGGGGGCCAGAACCGGCCTCTATTATGACGGCACACACCGAAGGTTTACAACGACGAGCGGGGTGCCAACGGTTGTCAACACGGCCGGCGCTCGCGATCTTGATTCGTTGCCGCTCTATCTAAAGCCGCAACGCCCCGAGATAGACGCCGCCGCGTTTGTTCCGGGTTTCGGCTTGTACTACTACGCCATAGAGATCCTTCTAGACGGGATCGATTTGCGCGCCGAGATCACGTTTCGCTATCTAACCCGGGATCCGGCCCGCAACGGCGTCATTGTTTCGCCGGGGCTTTTCTTTCTAGATCAGCCGTCGGCCGCGCGGGCGACTGTCAGGGCGTTTGTTATGATCGAAATGCGCGACACGCCATCATTCGACGACGAAGCCATCCTGGTTCAGGTGCGGGCGTCGCAGGCTAGCCTTTCGGCACCGTTTGCCGAGTTGTTTGGGATCACGGTTACCGAGGCGAACTATATCAATCAATCGAGCTATCTTGCCGCATTGCACGCCAACGGATCGCGATGGGCCGGCCTATACGGCACCGGCGATGCAATCACGGTCTGGGATTCAGACGGCGTGCTCTCGCCCCTAAAAGCGACGGCCGCGCCGAACGCCCCGGCGGCGTTGGTCGACTTTATCGGGGCGCGATATACCGCCGCGGATTTCGGCGGCAACCCGGAGCGCCTGGACGCGATCAGCCTCGATCTTGTCGGCTCTATGCAAATCTATCTCTCGCTTTGCTTGACGCAACCCGCGCCGGCCAACGTCGTCGTTTGCGAACTCTTCGACCCCATCACAACGCTACCCGCCGCCAAGATATCGATCGGCGCGGGGGCTATCGTGTTTGAACTTTGGGACACGGTAGGGGTGTTGCGCACGTCGACCGAGCCATTGCCCGCCGACGGCTTGGCCCACGATCTTCTCTGCTACTATGACGGGGCCGAGGTGTCGCTCTATCTGGACGGCACGCGGGGCGGCACTACGGTTGCGGCGGCGGGGGTAACGGTTCGCGGCGCGAACCCGATGACGTTTCGCGCCGGAGCCGATTCGGGCGCGGCAAGCTTTTTCGTCGGCCAGTTGGCCGGTGTGCAACTGTACAACGAGGCAAGTTTTGACGTGTTGCGGTTTTTGCAGTATCGAAAGGCGATTCTTGGGATCGCAAACTTTGCCGACATAATAGAGGTGTGAATATGGCCGGGCGCTACGTCGGAGGGGATAGAATTACCGCGGGTTACGGCGGCTTCTTTGGGGGCGGTGTCACGACATCGGGAACCGATCAGGTGGTCGTTTTCGAGGATTCCATGGGAACCCAGATTAGCGAGTTTTCTTCGGCGTCGTATATCTCGCTCGCCGTCCAGGCTCTTGCGTTTTCGCAAGACGTCATTGTCACGATCCAGCAAAAGACGCACCCCGATATCGGGTGGACGGAACTTCTTGCGGCAACGCCGATCACGTTTGTCCCGGGGCCGTCAACGCCGCCCCCGACAATGATCTTCAACGACAACATAAGAGGGTCGCTTTTTCGGTTTTTGGTTCGCCAGGGCGGTACGCCGGGCGGCACACTAACGATTGCTTTTATCGTCAAATAAGGGGGCAAAGTGGCCGATCTACATATCACAAAAAGAGGGCTTCTCGGGGAGTCTTCGGGGCCTTGCGTTTGCGAGTGCATCCCAGAAATGCTGGAAATTTCGAACCATTATCAACTTAGGTTCCAAGTAACAAGCCCCGACTTTGCGGGGCCAGACGGCAACAACACTTTTGAACTTTCGGACGATTACACGATCGTCCCATAGGAGGAAATATGGCGGTTTTATCACCGGCGGTTACGGAATTCGACACCGGGGCCGGGACAACGATGACGGAGTTTTTCTCTCTTTTGGCGGCGCACTATAGCGGCGGCGGGGGAACTTACTTCTCTTATCTCGGCGGAGGGGTCTCGGGGGCCGACGGCTTCGCGCTTACGTGCGATGTGGCCGTCGAAGACTTCGTTCTTATTTTTCGCCGGATCGACACCGTTCAAACGATGTGCTCGATCGATCCAATCGGGTCTAGCGTGGCCCCCAACAATGTTACAAGCGCCGGCGACACGGTTACGCCGCCGACGCTGACAAGCGCCGCCGAGTGGTCCGGGGAAACGGCGACATGGGATCTAACGGGTGCAACGATATCAACTAAGATGACTCTTATCGAGGTGCCGGACGCTCTGTTCTTAATTCATAGCGATCCGGCTTTCGGGTTTACGCCGCGGGGGATGCACCTCGGCAAGGTTTGCACGCCGACGACGGTTCCGACCGCATCCACAAAGCGCGACGGCCTAGGTTTGCTGGGCTATCTTCCAGACTGGAATACGGGTGCCAACGACTTTTTCACAAATACGGCCGTGACGAGCAATTCGTTTATTCGCGGCGGAGCGTCGAGTTGGTACGGTGCTCAGGTGCAATTCGAAAACATCGGATACGGAGCGATCGACGGGGAACGGATACTTGTTCAAAACGCTATTTCGCTACAAAATACAGACGTCAGCTATGACTCTGCAATCTATAATTCGAAGTACTGCCTTAACGCTGGCCGCCCGACCGAAAACCAGGTTCCGGGAGTAACTCTTGACGGCACCGGCGGGGACGGGTGGGTCTACGTTAAGGACGCTCTGACAGCCGACAATCACGTGATTCCGTGGGATCGCGCACTAACGCCGCACTGGGGGTAATATGCTCGACGACTTTCAAACACTAATCGACGTCGCCATTGCCGCCGGCGACCGTGACAAACTATCAGACATCTTTTCAGCGATGTCTGGATTTCTGCTATTCTCGGAGGCCAGGGCGGCCGGGGATAACGAGGCCGAAACGAAGCGCGCGCAATACCTGGCTCGGCTGGAGGCGTTGCTGTGAGCATTGCTTGTTATATCAGTACCGTATCGGACGAAGTTAAAAGCCTCGGCTATAACCCAGAGCGCTACAACCTGTCGGCGATCCTCGGCGTGATCGAAGTCGAGAGCAATTTTGATCCCGACGCCCGCCGCCCGGGATCGCAATATTGCGGTCTCCTACAGATGGGGCGACTTGCCGGGATCGACGTCGGATTTCCAGACCGGGGCAACGATACAACCGCCCATCTTCTCGGCCGCCCCGACGCCGCGATCGTTGCCTTTCTGAAATATTGCAATCGATACAAGTCGCGATGGCGGGTCCCGTCGGAGATGGCGACACTCTGGAAGGCCGGCCCGGGATCAATGAAAACGGTTCTTGGCCGACTGGACGCAGGAGACACGTTCGAAGACGCTCTACGCACCGCCGAGGACGTGCATAACGTTCCGAACGTCGTCGAGTACTACCGGCGACACTGGAACGCCTGGGCAAAATTCGTTGTGGAGGTGTAACATGGAAGGCCAAATAGGCACCGTTTGCGCGGCGTGGTGTGTTTGCGTTTACGGGCTAACGCAAGGAATCAAGCAAGCCCTGGCCGCGTCGCCAATCAACCCGAAAAGGTACGCAAGGTTTACGCCGATGATACCGCTCGCCGTTGGGATCGCGTCCGGCTTTGTTGTCGGGCCGCACTTATGGCAACAATTAGGCGTCGAGATCTCGCAAATACCAGGGGGAATCCTGGCCGGTTCGGGGGCCGGCGCGTCGTCTGCTTGGGTTTACGGCTTCGTCAAGCATACGATCGCAAAGTGATCGAAGTCGCCGAAATAATTACGGCCGTGATCGGCGGCGGAGGCGTTACCGCGATCGGGACTTATCACGCGACCAAGAGGAGACTACAAACTTCAACCGAGGCTCTTTATATGAAACAGTTCGACCGACAAGTTGCGCGTTACCTAGACGAGATAAAAACAAAAGACGACCGAATCGACAGGCTCTACGACCGGGTTGACGAGGCAAGCGCCAAAACAGACCAGGCCCGCGCCGAGTGCGACGAGAAGATTCGAGAACTTGAAAGCCGAATGCGAGAGGAATTCAAGCGCGAAATCACAAAGAACGGAACGCGCGCGCTAGTTGTAGAGGCCGACGAATGACGGAGGCAATCCTCTTTGTTGCGGCGCTACTGCTCGGCACGCTTGGGATCGACTGGTTGCGGCGGCGTCGGTCGCCGGATGCTCCGCCACGAAGAAAGGTTACCCGAGATGATTTGGATTCAATTGAAGCCGCCCACACCGAGATTGATAGTCGCAATCGCTTTCGGGATATTCTTCGCAAGTACGGCCGCCGCCGATGACGTTTGTTTGCCGCGGGCGGAACTAGAGGCCGCCGCGTCGCAACTAGATCAAGCCCTGGACAACGCGCGCCGGTGTATCGCCGAGGCCCACACGATCCGAACTCAGAGAGATATGTGCCGCGGCAAGCTAGAAAACAAAGAGGTGCAAATCCGCGCGATACAGCTAGAACTCGACGACATCAAGAGCCGCAACGAGTTGTTGCGCGACGCAATAGAGAGCCGGGTTTCGGGCTGGCTCTGGTTCGGCATTGGCGTTGGAGTGCCCGTCGCCGGATTTGTCGCCTGGAAGATCGTCGACTAGAACAACGCCATCTGGCCCGCGGCTTCGGCCTCGGCGGCGTCGGATTGCGCGGATCGATATCTTCGCCAGTGTTTGATCCTGGCCCGTGCGATGTCGGCGTATTTCGGAACAATTTCAATTCCGATCACTTCATCAAACCCCGCAAGCAAACAGCCGATCATTTCCGACCCAGACCCCGAAAACGGGACAAGTACGCGCCGCGGGCGATCTTGCTTCGGTGGCAACGCAAGGGTGGCGAGCCATCGGGTTAGATCGACGGGCTTGACGGTCGGGTGTAGGTTTTTGCGCAACGTGTCGCCGCGCTGGTGTGGCGTATCGGTTGACGTCTCGCGCCCATCGTTTACGATCGCCGCATCAAACCCCGCCAGGCCGGCGTCGCGCTCTTCCCGCGTCGCTTTCGGACAGTAGAAAAAGCGGGACGCGCCCCCGGTGTCGTTGTCTTGTTGATCCAACGCCCGCCCCGCGGCTTCGTCTAGTATCAGATTCGCGGGCCATCGGCCGCCGTCGTGGCCGGTAACGTATGAGTTGTTAGAATTCCCGCCGAATAAAGAAGGCGAACGGAATTTTCGCGAAAATATATCCTCGGCCGATTCCGGCGTTTCGATCCTGGCCCCGTCGATGTTGATCGCCCCAGTGCCGTGCTCGGCGACGTTGCCCGCGATGGTCGCCCGAAACGGTGCGCGGGCCATAACGATCGGCTCCCATGCTGGTTTCAAGGCCGACCCATACCCGCCGCCGACGTTGTGGCTCTTCGGGAACCCCGATCCATAGAGCCACATTAGGCAATCGCGGATTTCAAACCCCCCCTCTTCGACGGCGCACGCAAGGCGGTGATATAGACGCGTCCCGCCGAAGGCGAACAGGTGCGCCCCGGGGCGACAAGCGGAGAGGACTTGCGCCCAAAGAGCCGGCCCGGGGACGGCGTGATCCCAGGCGCACCCCATAAAGCCCAGTCCATAGGGCGGGTCGCAAACGACAGCGTCAAACGGGCCGAGGGCGGCGGCAAGCCTTTCGACACCGCCAACGTGTATCACCGTCTCTATCGGTGCCGCGTGTTCTTCATCATGTTTGTGATTTTTGCTCATGAGAGACGCGACACCGGTAGAGGCGGTGATGGGGGCGAGCACCGATACGAACGCAATAGCAGCCGCCCGCCCCCGTTGTTACGGCGAAGCAACGCCGCAACCTAGAGAATCAGAATCGCCGCGGTAACAATACCGAGGCCGACGAGAGTAGCGACAAGCGCCGCGGCCTCTAAGGCCGCCGAGAAACACCGCCGAGGCCGCGGGCCGTCTTGCATTGCCTGGAGCAACGCGCGCCGTGTTTCTGGCGAAAGAGTGCGCGTCCAGGCGCAACGGGTTTGTCGCTCGAAGATATCTTGTGCCCTTTGCATTATTTGCCTCCGTGATCCGTGGAGTCGGCTACTACGGTGTAGACCGTCGAGTTACTCAGATACCCCGGCTTACTTTCGACCGGCGGATAGTCTGCTGGGGACGGAAACCAACAGGCGTACTTCATCACCCCCCCCCATTGTCACAAGGCCCGCAGAACCAGTCACGCTTCGCCGGGTCGTAGTTAGTCGATGCTGTGAAGCACTCGCGGCAATCTGGGCGACCACCGAACTGCAACTGCTCGCATATCTTCGCTAGTCGCTCTATCTCATCAATTAGCGAAAACACCACTCCGACCGGCACATCCCGACCATCAGCCTCGGCTATCTCTGTCCGTATCATCTCCTTTTTCGTGTCAATCATTCCTGCCTCCAATTCCAATCGGTCGTGTCTCACATCACTCACCTTTGTGTCCGATGCGAGACACGGGCTGTTAAACTTTCTCACCGCTGTTCAAGTCGTGATGCCCCAACTAGAACGGGATGTCGTCAAAGGTTTTTTCTGCCTGGGGCTGTGCACTTTTCGGCCTTTCGCCGAACTCGACACGATCCGCGATAACCTCCGTTTTCTTTCGTGCAACGCCTTCGCGATCGTCATACGACTGGGTTTGCATTCGTCCGTGGATCGTAACGCCGTGCCCCCGGCCCAGGTGGGCACTGCAAACCTCTGCCTGGTTGCCCCAAACGACGATCGGAACGAATTCGGTTCTCTCTTTGTCAACACCTTCCTTGGTTCGCCATCGTTCATTGACAGCGACGGCGAAGTTGCAGACGCGAGTTCCATTCTTGGTTTCCCGAAGTTCGGGATCGTGAGTCAATCGTCCCGTCAAGATTACGATGTTCATATCTTGGAAACCTCTTCGTGTGCCCATCTGGGCAGTTTTAGCGATTGAACCCGCCGCGGGTATCCCGTCCAATAATTAAGCGGGTCAGATCTATATTCGGCGACTTTGTTCATATCGATCAAAGCTTCGGCCAGCGCAATTTCTAGCGCGTCGTCGTCGTATTCAAAGACCGCGCAAGCGTAGGGCGGCTTTTTCTCTACAGCGACAAAAATAAAGCGACGATCCTTTGCGCCTTCGCCGCCGATGGTCTGGGCAACGCCGCGGCGGTACCAGGCCGCCTGGACGTGGTAGCGATATTTGGCCGCGTCGCGCTCGAAATCTGAAAGTTCCGCCGATTGGCAGGTTTTAAAGTCAACGATCCATTCGTCGCAAACATAGTCCGGCCGACACTTGCAACGAATTCCAGTCAATGGATCGTCCCAAAACATCGACGCTTCTACCATCGCCCCCGGGTTGCCCGGAGAGAGCAAGTCAAACGCGATCGGATGTGCCCACGTTGCATCGGCAAGATTTGAAAGCGCTTGCGCGTCCCGCGTCGTCATTACATACGCCCCGGCCGGCGCGCTGGCAACGGCCTCTTTGTATGCCTTGGCCGCCTTCGTCTTGACGTCAACTTCCACGGAGCGTTTCGCAAAGTCGTCCGGTTCTAGTACCGCCGAATGCGCCCATCTTCCGAACTGCAACGCGGGCGAGTCAAACTTGGGCGGGTTCAAATAGTGCGTTAAAGATCGCCGCACCAGATCCAGGCGGTGCTTTGAAAGTGCGCCGTCGGCGTGATAGTCGTCCGGCGACAAATCGGTTATGAGGCGGGGTCGCTTTATCACAATAGCCCCCGGCACCAGTCTAGGCGCTCCCGGGGCGACATATCCGAAAGAAACGCCCCGAACTCTTCAAGCTCGGATTGCGACATAGAGGCCGTGTCCCAAGCGTCATATCGTTGTTTGATATACTTTTTTGCCGCCTTGGTAATTTCGTTCTTATCCGAATCGATCGCGCCGATCAGTGCCCAGACGTGCGCTTGCGCGCCGTTCTTTTTCTGGATCTTTTCGACGGCCTTCGGCGGGGCCGGGTCTTCGCGCTGGTCGAACGAGTCGGAATCCATTACCGTGTTTTCCTGGTTTGTGCCATCGGCGACGAGGAACGTCTTCTGGCACCAGGTCTTTAACGCACCCGTATACGCCGAATATACGCCCTGCTTGTTTTCGCCAAACCACGTCGTTTCGTAGGTTTCTTCGCCGTCGGTAAGGGTGATCGTCATCTTGACGAGAACGGCCCCGCCGCTTCGATCGACGTCATCGACCGACGACAACACGATCACGCCTTCGCCGGCAAGCGCCGTGCGGATCGCCGAGAACATATCTCCCTCTTGTATGTATCGAAAGTCTTGATAGGTGTTGTGCCCGCGCTTCGGAACTTCGCCGATTGCGAGCATCGCCCTAGATATCTTTGCCGCCAGTGTCACCAGGTTGCTCCGTTCTTTCGTGTATGTATCGCTTGAGATCTTCGAGTTTGTATCGGATGCAAGAATAGTGCGTATTGCCTGACACCCGCACGAAGGCCGGGCCGACTCCCATCGATCGCCATCGCTCAAGAGTGCGTCTTGATATCGCTAAAACATCGGCGGCCTCGTTTGGTGTCAATAGCATCGGTTCTCCGTCTTCAAGCACTAAAAGACCACAAGTTTTACCTTGCGTCAAATAAAACAATTTGTTGATATTAGGTGCCAAAACACGACAGGGGGCGCGGGCTATGAAACAGCGAATAAAAGACGCACTAGAGGAACACGACGCAATTCTAGAACTGGCCCTGACCGACGCCGCATTGACGGCGACGTCGTGGCGGCTTTTGTGGTTTCTGAAAACCCGTTACAACTACAAGCGAGATCTGGCCCCTTGGCACAAGATCGGAACGATCGCCAGGTTTCTCGGGTGCAACCGATCGACGATAAAGCGCGGCCTCTCGCAACTTGCCGAGCGCGGCTATGTCGTTCGGCGCAAACGCGACTCAAAGACCCACCCCTTCGCGTACTGTCTTAACCGAAAACTAATACAAAACAGGGGGGGCAAGTCTGCACCCCCTAGCGAAATCAGGGGGGGCGCAGACGAGTCAATGGGGGGCAAGTTTGCACCCCCCATACCTTCTTATAACAAAGACCAGGATACAGAAGTTCTTGAAGCGCGCGCACCCGTGCGCGAGCCGAGGGCGCAAACCCGACAAAAGGATCCTGGAGTTTTGGAGCAATGGGAACAAATCCGGGGGCGCTTTCGCGCGTTTGCTAGTGATAAAAACTTTGCGCAATTTTTCGGCCCCGATTCGGGCCTTGAGATCGTGGCATTGACCGACACGGATCTGGTCCTGTATCAACCGGATAGTTTTCTGGCGGCCTATACGCTCGACATTTACGGCCCAAAAATAGAGGCATCGGCGGGGCGCGGCGTTACGATCGACAACTTTGCCCCGGCTTGTTACAATTCCACAAAAGCCCTGGAGGGTGGCAATGTCGTCGGGTGAAATAAATTTAATCATTGAACAATTCGCTTCTTGGTCGCTGGATCTAACCGTTACCGACGCCGCGGGCGCACCCTATGATCTGACCGGTGCCGGGGCCAGGATGCAGATCCGGTCTGCAACGGGCGGCGATCTATTTGTCGAGTTGTCGACGGCGGGGGGCGAGATAACGATCCCGGCCCCGGCTACCGGCGGCAAGATTGAATTGCGTTTGACAGCCGCCGAGACAGGGGCGCTGGCATTCGGGTCCGGTTTGTTTGATCTGTTAATCGACGAAGCTGGAGGCTCCGTCTTGCGGATCATCCAGGGCCGCGCGAAGCTTTCGGCCGGTGTTACCACATGACCGATGTCGTCGTCACACCTACGCAATACACCGTCGCAATCGAGCCATTGACGTTTATCGTGCGCGTCGGAACTACCGGCGGCGGCGGCGGGGGAACCGGCGACGTGATAGGCCCTTCGGGCGCGGTAAGCGGAAATATTGCGATCTACAACGGGGTAACCGGCAAACTGATCGGTGATTCGGGGGTTAGTACCGCCGCGATTCCCTCGTCGCTACCAGTGCCCATCGCCGAAGGCGGCACGGGCCAGGTAACGGCCGGCGCTGCATTGACGGCGTTGGGCGGCGACGCGGCGGGAACCCCGAGGCCCCCGACGGCGCACGCGGCTTCGCACTTGTCTACCGGCGCTGATTCGATCGCGGAGTTCGCAGGGGCAACCGGCGTCGCCGATGGCCTTGACGGCCTTGTCGTCAAGCCAGTTGCGGGGCAAGAAAGCCTCTTCTTGCGCGGTGATGCAACGTGGACCGCGCCCCCGACGGGCGGCGATGTCACCGGCCCGGCCGGGGCCGTAAGCGGCAACCTGGCCACATACGACGGAGTCACCGGAAAGCTGATCCAAGATGCAGGGATCAACACGTCGGCGATCCCTTCTTCGCTACCCGTGCCCATCGCCGAGGGAGGCACGGGCCAGATAACGGCCGGCGCTGCATTGACTGGCTTGGGCGGCGACGCGGCGGGCACACCGCGGCCTCCGACGGCGCACGCGGCTTCGCACTTGTCTACCGGCGCTGATTCGATCGCGGAGTTCGCAGGCGCAACGGGCGTTGCCGATGGCCTTGACGGCCTTGTCGTCAAACCGGTTGCGGGGCAAGAGGGCCTCTTCTTGCGCGGCGATGCAACGTGGACCGCGCCCCCGACGGGCGGCGATGTCACCGGCCCGGCCGGGGCCGTAAGCGGCAACATTGCGAGCTATGATGGGGTCACCGGCAAACTGATCGGTGATTCGGGGATCAACACGTCGGCGATCCCTTCTTCGCTACCCGTGCCCATCGCCGAAGGCGGCACGGGCCAGATAACGGCTGGCGCTGCATTGACGGCGTTGGGCGGCGATGCGGCGGGCACACCGCGGCCTCCGACGGCGCACGCGGCTTCGCACCTGTCTACCGGCGCTGACTCGATCGCGGAGTTCGCGGGGGCAACCGGCGTCGCCGATGGCCTTGACGGCCTTGTCGTCAAGCCAGTTGCGGGGCAAGAAAGCCTCTTCTTGCGCGGTGATGCAACATGGGCCGCCTCGGCGGGCATAACCGCGGTGAGCGCGGGGCGAACTCTTTTCGTTGACGCCGTTTATGGAAACAACGGCACAGCGGCCCCCGAGGACTACACGAAACCCTATCTAACCGTTGGGGCCGCGCTTGCCGCGAGTAGCGCCGGAGACTGTGTCGAGGTGCGTCCAGGCGCATACCCCGAGGAGGGCCTTGTCTTACCGTCGCAAGTTGCGTTGATAAGCGCCGCCGGGTGGCAAGTAACAGAGATAGGTCTACACGCCGCCGTCGCGAATATTATAACTGTTAACGATCAAGCCACGATCGAGGGAATAGCGTTTCGGATTCCGGCGCTCGCCGGACTTTCGGCGGTGCGATACGGCGGAGGCGGAACGCCGACGTTTTCGATCTACAATTGCAACTTCTACGGCGACGGCCTCGTCGGCTCCGGCGACGGGATATTCAAGACGGGCGCGGGGAAGATCATAGGGGCCGAGATCCGAGGAGACATCGGCGGCTATAACGCACTCCTTCGGGTCGACAGTGGCGTCCTGGCACTAGAGTCGATTCACGTACCGGCGTCTCTGGGAACAATTCAGGCCGTTGCGTTGAGCGAGGGCACGGGGCGGTTTCAACTGGTCGATCTAAACGTCGGCGCTCCGTCGGTCGTAGATGCGGTCTACATCGATGGGACGTCAACCTGTATCGTCTTTGGGATCAACACGTTTGATTGCACTAACTCGATTCATATCGCGTCGGATGGCGTTACCGCTCAAATACTCGGCGGCAAAATGGATCAGGTGGGGTTCTCGATAATCGTCGACCCTGCATTGACGGGCGCGGGATCGGTGTTTCGAATCACGGCAAATCATCAACCCGAATACAGCTACCCCCCCGCCGCCACGGGCGCAGACTTCGGGTTCTTGTTCTTCCAGGAAGCAACGGACGTCAGAGACTCTTTGCAACGGTCGTTCGGCGCAGACATCCATTTTGGATTTCCGGAGAAAGGGTCGAAACTGATCACGGGGCGCGGCGGCCCCTACGCAACCGGTATGGTTGTCTATACAACGGACAACACCGCATCGCCCGCAAGCGACGGCGCAAACTTTATTGACGTGACCGCCGCCGCCCAATCGAAAACGGGATCAACGTTCGGATTTCAAGGGCCAGGCGCTGGACACTCGATCGTGTGGACGTCCCAACGCGTTGACGCGGCCGGGGCATATTTGCGAACTTTCGGGCTACAGGTTGTCCAAGACGTCGCCGCTATAGTCGGGGCGGGCAACTTCGTCTTTGAGATCCAAACGGCGATCAGCACGTGGACGACCGTCTCTGTCATGGCGGTGTCTACGGCCGAAAACTACGCCTATGCAAACAACGTTTTCTTGCGGGCGGCGTCAACTGAAATGGTCCACCTGGAGATCGGATCGTCGTCGCCCGTGTGGCCACAAACCGTGGTCAACGGAACGTCCGGGCGATGGGCTAGGGTGCGAATTGATAGCACCGTAACGACGGCCCCGACGTTCGAAACGTTTCGACTTGCTTCTTCGGCGATGTCGTTCAACCGCGACGGCCAGAGACTGGCCACGGGGCTGGCGATGTGGTCGACCGTCGTGACGACATCGGGTATACAATGGTCTGGCTCGGGAACGAAGAACGGGGCGGTCACGGTTGGGACCGGGGCGGGAACGTGGAACCACGAACTGGACAAGGGAAAGCTAGATAGCGCCGGTGATGATGGATATACACAGCTTATCTTGCCCGCCAATATATGCACCGCGTTTCCGCTTTATATGCGTATACTCTACGGCTACCAGGCGCTCGGATTGACACCGCCGACGTTGCAACTTGGAACGTATGTAGCCGAAGTCGCGGGGAATAAGATCGCCGATCCATTGGGGGCCATCATCCCGATCGATCGAAGTGTCGCGGCCACGGAACTGACGACCGCCCGCGTCGCCGCGTTGCAGGCGCTGCCAGGCGACACCTTACAACTCGACACCATATTTCGGATTGAATACGGCCCGATCGAGATCGAGAACAACTATGGCGGGGATATGGTTTTAATGCGGTTCACCATGACGGCCGACGGAACCGGGACCGACGTTCTTCTATACGGCTTTGAGATCGAAGGCGTCGCGATGACGGACGGCCAGTCTCGGGCCTAGGGGGCAACGTGAGCAAGAGCAAGGCAAAGGGATCCCGCTTCGAACGGGCGATCGTCCACAAGTTGCAAGACCTAGGGCTACCGGCCGCACGAACGCCCCTCTCTGGCGCGTTGAAAGAATACCCAAATGACGTTGTCTTCGAGTTGCGAGATCGAGAGGTGCGCGTTGAGTGTAAGAAGCGCGCCAACGGGGAAGGGTTCAAGACGCTAGAGAAATGGATCGGTTCGGCCGACGTGCTAGTGGTCGCCCGGGATCGTCAAGACCCATGGGTTTGTATGACGTGGAATCAGTTCGCAGATCTAATCAATCCAGAGCGCTAGAGGGGGGGCCTTTTTTCTGGCGATGGGGTTTTTAGGGGGGCTGAC
>Ga0233415_10000203_pt1 | contig 30247 bp, 55 predicted proteins | sample Na_anoxic_12_MG_FD_188631 | JGI IMG/M metagenome (GOLD analysis project Ga0233415, IMG submission 188631) | Seawater microbial communities from Saanich Inlet, British Columbia, Canada - Na_anoxic_12_MG | ecosystem: Environmental > Aquatic > Marine > Inlet | place: Canada: British Columbia...
TGGTGATAGACCTTTACGAGCGTCAATCTGTCCACCTTTTGTGAAGTCGATAGGCTCTGCAACTGTCTGCATGAAGTTAGCAAATACGTTTGTAACTTCGCTTACTGAACCAATGTCCTTTAGATCAATGTCGTTAATTGCTGAACCGATAACAGTATAAGCAACCCCGTCATGTGCTTGAGCGGTAGAACCACCAGCACCACGTGCAACAACGTCAATTGTCGTTCCGCTTAATACAGTTTTAACTACTACGATCTCAGTACCAATAGAAAGAACGAGTCCTTTAATTAGTCCGACCGTAGAAACTACAGGAAGAGCAGTTGTATCGCTTGTATCAACCCAGTCGCCAGTTGTTCCAGCACGTTGAGTCTCAGAGCGAGAATACACATCAAATTTACGGTTTGATTCATTTTCTGTAAAGTCTCCAAGGTCATTCCAGAAACGACCAAGGTTTACAGGGTTTTTTACAGCACTTGCCGCAACAAGTACGATAGGGTCAGCGATAGAATTTGCATCGCTCATGTCAGTCAGTGTTCCAGTTTCAAAACTCATAATTATTCTCCGTTATTTTTCATTTCGTTCGCAAGCGTTGACAACTCAATCGACTCTTGACGATTTAAAGTCTCACCACCTTGCTGTTTTTTTAGCAAATCATTAAACTTGGCTCTATTGTCCATTGGCGCACCATTTGCACCATGTGCATGGTCAGAACCTGTTTGCTTTTGCCAACTAGGCATGGAAACATTAAGTTTCGCAACAGCTTGTTCTCTGTTTAATCCTGCTTCGATGCCGAGCGTTTTATTCTCGACAGTCAAATAGGAATTATCAGCTTGACGCTCAAAAAGATTACCACCGATAAGTGAGATCTCTTTTCCTACCGTTTCGCTAAACTCAGATTTAAACCCGTTGATAAACTCATTTTTCTCGTTTCCGTGGATCGTGTTTTGGAATCCTGTAATCTGTTCGTCACGCTCTGCAAGTTGCGTTGTCAGCTGTTCAGTTGCCACCTTCACTTTAGTTTCGACCAGTTCCTGTAACTTCGCAGGATCAGCTCCGTCTTTTAGTTGAAGTTCTACAACTTCCAATTTACTCTGAATTTCTAGTTTCCCTTGCTTCTCGGCTTTTAACAGTTCTTTTACTTCGCTCAATTCCGTATCGATGTGCTTTTTCGCACCTAGAACTTTGTCAACATCCTCTTGAGTCTTTACGTCAATCGAACCACTGAAAACAAATTTCCCTTCTACTTCCTTGAATGAATCTTTGAACTCTTGAGGGACACCCTCTGCCGAATCATACGAACTTTTGATAATCATAACACTTTCCTTTTGAGGGACACCCTCTATTAAATTTGTTGATTCCGAAAACATTTCAGCATCATTATTTTTAATATAGCACACTTTTACTATTGACAAAATCAATATACAAGACGCAAAAAAAGCTCAACCATTAATTAAAATGATTGAGCTTGAAAGGTTGGATTTAAAATCGAGGCTTATTGTATTGCTTTTATAAACTCCCGAATCAAATCCCCTTTGCCCTGCACCTCTAAGATTTTGAGTATCGGCTTTCTGAATAGGTCGCCTTGTTTGATTTGTTTTAGGTATTTGCTTACTTGCGGTTGTGCAAGTCCTGTTGCTTTGCATAGTTCGGTTTGGGTCATAGCTTGCTCTTTGAAAAGTCTATCATATGAAAACTACTTGAAGCTCTGTTAATAATACTTTTAAACTGGTCAAATTTAATCAGCTTTTTCTCTTGATCTAGCGTTGTCTTGTACAAATCAAAAGCTAAATCATCAATACTATCAAATCGTTTTCCCTCTCCAATGTGATTATTTATTACGTGTTTAAAATCGCCTTGAACCTCTGCAAACTCCTTCCTATTCATACTGTCCTCCTTCAATTAGTGATTCCTTGAACAACTCTATACTACCAAACGGGCAATTATCATCATCTACTGTAGCTATGAGCTCACCCTCTATAAATACACTCAGCTCGTTTTCACTTGTAAATATGTCTATTGTAACATGATCCATTGGCTTTTCGTTTAATGTTATCGCGCATGCCATATTTACCTCCTTATTGGTTTTAACAAAATCGCCTTCCAAAATCAATCAACACTATCCTTCTTATTTCTGAATTTGGCGGGACGGTATTGACATTTTGATACACATTGTACTTCTTTGTTTTATATTGACAAGGTATTACAACACCTCCTTTTTTGTGAATGTAAGGTTCTTCAATTATTAATTGCTCTCTATACATACTATCGCCTCATTGGTTGTGGGGGCTTTCGCCCCGTTGTTATTAAATATTCTTTTTAAGATATTCTGCAAGTAACTTCCTATCTCGTGGTAGGTTGAACGGCTCACCGAGTCTTGTGTTTCTTGACCTAACACCTGCAAGACTAACAAATACTTGTTCTGTTCCGTTCGCCATATCATAAACTCTAACTATGCCCTCTGGTTCACCTCCATCATCTTCTGACTTGTAACAAAAATAAATAGCAGATTCTCTTTTATCGTTTTCGTCTTTTACATCGTACACTTCGCTAAATACTTTGTTTAGTTTAGTTTCAATTTTCATTTCATTGTCCTCGTTTGTTATTTAGTGTATATAACCAATATTATAGCAAAATTAATATAAGTCAATAGTTTTTATAATTATTTTTATATATTTGTTATAAGTACACAAAAAAGCCCCACTGTTTAAAGTGAGGCCTAGTCGCTTATTCCTTGTCGGGTCTTACTTAAATTCTTTCTCGTATTCTATGAATTTCTTTTGATCTGATTTAGAAAGATCGCTGAAATAATCCTCTTTACCTATCCTGTTTAAAAAACTATACTTTGATTTAAAACTCAAATCATTGATAGATGATCTATTTGCAACCTGCGCAATTCGTCTACTCCAATTTGGCTTAATCATCTAGCACCTTCAATATTGATCTATTTAGTATTATAAGTTCATTATCCTTTACGCTTCTTATTGCGTCATATCCATTTGACGTTGCTAGTCTACCTACATCACTTATCACTAGAGAAAGTCCGTCTTCACCAGCCTTACCTAGTATTTTTGCATATTCAGATTCAAACAACTTGCTTGCGTCTTTTAAATCAAGAACTTTTGCATCTTTAGGTACAGCTATAGATAGGACGTTTTTTCCATAACTATTTGCAGTATTTAAAGCATTATCACCAAAAGCCGAGTATGTACCATTTCCAAGCCTTCCTATCCCCCCGTAATAATTACCACTCTTAAATTGTTCTTTGAATTTACTCTCAGTAACGCCTCGATAAACTATATCGTGATCTTTTGATAAGTCTCCAAACGACTTTTTACTTACAAGGCTAGGTTTTTGTGTGAATCCTTGCTGTTTAGCCATATCTTCCAAAATAACATCCTTTGTGCTATTTCTGCTTTTAATCATCTTCTCTTCAAAGGCTATTGGGTTTTTATTTGCTTGCTTGTATTCATTGAACTCAGTTATGCTAGTGTTCTTTGCTTTGAAAGTTGGTTTCTTGACATTTGGCAATGCCTTACCTCTAGAATTGATACCAGCCTTTTTGAACGCATTCTTATCTAATTGGTATAATTCTTTCGTTGTGTAACTTTTCCCAGTAGGATCAACAAATCTTGATAATGGTGTTCCGTTTCTAAATAACTCCGCCTTGGTTCGCCCTAGTGCTTCATTTTGAAATGATTTACTTTGGGTCTTCAACCATTGCGAATAATTCATTTTATCTGACACTTGACCGATAGCTTTCTTCTTCCATGCGTCACGCTCTTGCTTTATGGTTGTACCGTTTTCTCTTGCATCTCGCCTGAAATCTTTCTCACGTTCTTTTCTTGTTCTAGTGTCGCTCACGTATGGCCTAGTCGATTCAATATCAATACCATCAATAAATGGAACGTATGTTGATCGGCAGTTAATATGAGCTGGCAATGAAGGTTCATACCCTTGTTTGTATATATTGCCATCACGACTTGCACAAATGCTGCTTGTACGTCCATCCAAGGTTGCAGAGTACTGTAACTTGTCAATTGTATCACTATTCTCTTCAAACAGCATCCGCTTACTTTCATTCTGAACGCCATTTATCGTGGTTCTTACCACACCGCTATTCGTATTATTATTATTAATATAATTCCGCGTATCTTGCAGGATCCCATCTGTATAATCAAGTTTAGCACTACCAAATATCGACCGCTGAATTTGCGCCCGAGTTAATCCACTATCGAGTCCATCCGCAACCGTTGTCATAATTCTATCAGTGTCGTCAACCGATAGCTTGGAATAGATCTGGTTGAGTGTTTTGCCCAAGAACGGTTGACGCTCCACCATCTTTGCAATTGATGCTGCAGAACTCAAAGCAAGTGATCTACCGCCTAAATCCTCAACTCCATTTGCAAACCAAAGCTGTTCTTTTGTGGCGAGTTCAATCATGTCGGTCTGATACTTCGCGTCTGCGTCCATTATTGCACCACCGCGCAATTTATAAACCTTATTGCGCAACACCGCTAAATCATCCTGCTGTTTCTTCGTGAGTTTGTATAGCTCGTTTTTCTCCAGCCATGACTCAAGCTCACCACGTAACTGTGAATTGTTTTTGTTAATGATTGCTATTTGTTCAGCGCCTAGTTGAGGCACAAGGCGCTGCAAAAAGACCTGGTGCCTTATTATTATACTCTCAAGTGTGTCAGCCATTAAAGACTAGTCCCTTGTTGCTCTTCAATCTCCTTCACTAACTCCTCATCGTCAAGAATATCCGCGACCGTCAACCCTTGCTTTTTCAAGATGTTAAAGAAGGCCTCCTGTGACATGCTCCCGCTACGAACAAGTAGTTGCATTTTAACCAAATCATCGGCCGTATAAGCAACATCACTAAACGATGTGTTAGCTTCGATATTCACATCATCAGGATTATCACCGACCCATTCCGCACCGATTTTTAGCAACTGCTCAACACCTTCAGCGCATGTATTAGCAAGCGTTTTCAATGATGCTGTGCTTGTCTCAATTCGAGTAGCAAGAGCAATACCAGATTCGACGCCTTGATTTTTGAGATTGAATCCTAACGATTCACAGATATTCGTCAATCGTTCAACATGTTTTAGCGACGGCTCTGTTCCTTCAACTCCAGCGGTTAAATACTTCCCGTCAGCCTCAGAAGCATTGGTGATAATTGCCGTTCCATTTCCAGTGCTGTAGTGATTGTTTTCATCGACTCCAGTTAGCATAAGCGTAGACTTTCCACCCCAGTTGATATTGTCACTGTATAGCGCTGTTGCTTGAAACAATCTGATCGAAGCGTCTGACAGTGATTCAAGGTATGGTTCCTCAAGGTCATAACCCAATCTAACAACATTAATTACAATGAATGGGATTTTGTCGATTGTTTTCTCTTTGACGAAAGGTCTGTTGTACGAGCCATCAACAAATCCATCATCTGCAAGCCCTAAATCCTCATATTTACAATCCTCGTTTGTGGTCTTGTACTGCGAGTAAATCCCGTCTTGTTCAATGTAGAGAATTAAGAATACAGGTTTTTTATCAATAATCTCATCAGTTGCCAGCTTAACCCAATCCGCGACTTTCTCACCCTTGTCATTCATAACCAAATGCCAATCTTGAATCGTCTCAGCCTTGTAGATTCCGATGTTGAATGGTTCTACCGATGTTCCACCAGCGTTAAGATACAGCCCAATCCGAGAGACAACCATTTGCTCAGAGTTCGTGATATTCATAACCTTGGCAAGGCTTTCCATGTTCGAGGTCGCGTCGTCTTTCATGTACTCAAGTGATGCAGGCAAATCAATTTGTGGAGGTTGATTTTGAATCATTCCAAGCCCTTGGTCGTGCGTCTCTTGCGGGTAACCGTACCAATCAGCATAAAACAAATAGTCACTGTATCGTTGCTGTCCGAATCTATGTCTCCTCATACCTTCAGAAGGTCGCATGTATTGAGCGAATCCCGAGAACATTGATAAATTACCACAGTCTGGTTGAAATTTCCCGCTTGATTGATTATACGCTTTTTGCTTCATGTGCTCAGAGTCAAGCATGGTATCGCGCATCTTTTCCCAGATGGGTATGTATTTTGATAATTTCGGATTCATTGGCTTTGTTCCTTGAATTAATTGTATATTGATTTGATTAATATAGCATTATTAAATAATATACAAAATCAATGTCAAAAGGCACAAAAAAGCCCGCTTAAATTAATAGGCGGGCTTTGGATCCGGGCAGGGCACGTAGTTCAAGGTATTATCATTCAGACTTAGCGGTTACGAATGACAGAGCCTCGGAGTTATTTGAATATAGCGGACTGCGCGAAGGTTAGTATTGTTCTGCGTTTGTCGGCAGTCAACTCTCTATATACCGCTAAGTAATAATCTGTTGTCGCATGAATAAAACCTAATCCTACCGCTACAGTTTCAACCTGTGGAATCGTACACTGAATTCGAGGTACGTGTTTTGTGTCCTCGATAATCGCGCAGGTATTCAATTGAATTATGAGTGATAGAATTAGCATGTTTTAATATTGGTTTATTTGGTTATGATTTCAACCTAAATTAGGTTATTTTTTGTAGCACGTTTAATTTAGTTTTGATGCGCTACAGAACGTATTGCTTTGCAACTCTAGTCACATGACCAATCTCGTTTATTGCTTTTTTTAACTCAGTTATAACTCCTTTCTGCCTCAACACCTCTCCATTAATACACTCTATTTTGTTATCCTTATCAGCAAATAAAAAACGGTTATTTTCCAATTTTTTCTTTAATTCTTCAATCTCATTGTGTAACTCTTGGTTTATATCGCATAATCCTTTGTAGCTTTTTCTTGATTTAGCAATCTCTTCATCTTTAATCCGCAACATTGTCATAAATTCATTGCGATTGAATTCTATTTGCTTATGTTTTACTTTGAGTTCCTTGTTTAATTCTTCGATTTGATGAATCATTACAATTCGCTCACCCTCTTTACTTCCGATTAATACCGCTTCCTTTGGGGTATCTTTCAAATCTTCAAAAGATGGAAAGTTATGTGTGTGGATTTGAGGTTTAACAGAGCTATTGTCATTTATTGCAACATCAACAGGAGTCACCTCGCCTGTTTTTAGGTTGAGTTCGGGGAGGTTCTTTTCTTCAAACGCATTATAACCTTCATTTGTTGAGCGGTAGGAGCACCAAATATATAATGGTAAACGTCGGCTCATGTTTGCTAATTCTTCGTACATTTCTTTTGAATTAATACTAACTTTATAATTTGGATTAACAGCAGATGTTTGATTCTTTATCACCTCCCGCGCCTCGTCGCAGATTAGTTTGACTGGGCGGATGTTGTTGTTCTTATAATATCTATACGAATCCACACAACAAACGTGTCCTTTTTTATTTTCAGCCAAACCGATGTAATCAGCTTTTGTCCACTCTTGACTCATCATTGTATCTCCGTGATAAACCTCCACCTCTTGACCATTCTCAAACTCTTGCATTTTGTTCTCCTGTTTTAATAAATAATAATTACTGCTATAATCTGAATTACACACATAGCCATGATAGAAAACTTTTGTTTTTCACTCATCCCCACACCTCCTAAAATAAAAAAGCCCCACATATCCGAGGGAGGATAATAGGGGCGTAAATTCGTTTATTATTCAATCCCTCAATTGAAATAGTTGTAGCTCCTTTTTTGGTAGAAGGAATAACTAATTGAGTGTTCATGTTTTTAACCACATATACTAACTCAACACCCCTATCTTAACACGCTTTTCTCGCCCTGTCAATAGGTTTAGCAATAATCTTGGGATCTGGTGGTGATAACCTCTTCTAAAAAGTTCTCAGCTATTGCGGTTAATACGTCAGGTGCATCATCATGGTCATTTGCTCTGAATAACTTCTTGAATTTAATTACGTCTTTGTAAAAGTCTGGCCACTTGGACTCCCAACCAATAGGCATTATTATACGCTCTTGTACTGTCGCACTATTTGAGATGATGCGAGCCTCTTTGTTTTCAGACTGGTGATACCAATCAACAACACATTGTTTATTGAAATAATCACATTTAAGTAAATCCTTTACTTTCCTAGCAAAGTTCTTACCACCATTATTACTTTCTATGTCTGACTTTCTAACACCACCATCATGTAGCATTTTGGCGGTCAAAGGTTCTGTTTCTTCCATTCCTTTCTGAGTATAAATAACATCCTTAACATATGCATAACCGCTTTTTGACTCATCCCAGTTTACAGAACATAGGTAATCATCTCCTGCATCCGCTGTGTCTGTGTTATTGCGTTTAATTAATATGTCATCTGGTAACTTCTTATATGTTTGAAATCCGTTAGAATAAAGCAACCCTTCTTTATTACTTGGGTTTCCCTGATGTAATGAATCAAACATCAATGGGTCTTTAGCTCTGGAACGCTCTAATTTAGGCAGTGAGTGCCGTTCTGGCCATAACGCTTCACCTATCTCGCGTTTATCTATCTCTGTTGGCTCTGTTGTCTTGATAGCTTCAAAATTAATCTTAAACCAAACGTCTTGATTTTTATATTCTTCAATATCATCAAGAGACTTTATATTTATCACTGGCTCTTTAGATTCTACAAAGCCAACCAAATCATCTTCATCCCATCTCGTAAATACTATTAATTGCTGTGAGTCGTTGTGCAGCCGTGTGTCTGCTGTGGAGTTGTACCAATCTTTTACATTCTCACGTATTAATGGAGACTTAGCCTCTTTCCAGTCTTTGTATAAATCATCCATTAAAAGAACATCAACAGGATCACCAGTTAAGCCACCTTGGTAACCTACGTTCTTTAAGAATCCATCATGTCCGACTATCTCCATTTCTTCGGCTGTATTAGAATACTGTGATTGTTTCCCTTCTGGGGTTAATCGCCCAAATATTTTAATATACTTTTCATCAGCCAATAATTGCTTTACTTTTCGCCCAAACTTACGTGCTTTTGTGGCTGAATAACAAACGGTTGCTATTTTTAAATCGGGATCGCGTCCAATCATCATAGCAGGAACATTAATGGATGAGCCTTGAGATTTACCGTGTTGAGGTGGACATGATATAATAAGTTTCTTGATACGTCCATCAACGAACGCATCAAGAATAGAGTAATAGTTTTTATGGAATTGTGTATCTTGGAATTTTGGCATTGTGTAACGCGCAAAGGCTAAATTATAATCCTTTGCATATTTAATACGCTCATCATCCTGTATCTTTTGAGCTTCTACTATTTTACTTGTAGTCGTCAAACTCTTTTTGCCTTTTAACTATATTGTTTATAGCTTCTCTTTTTTGATCTTCTGTTAATTCAATCTCTGTATTGTAGTTAGTATTATCAACCTCAGTCTTATCCTTCCATCCCATATTTTTTAGGGCGAAAATGGATCCAGTACAAGCTTTACCATCAAGCCTTCTTTCATAATCAGCCTCAACCATCATCTTAGCTCTTTTTATAGTGTAAGTAAACTCTGGCTTTTTCTCGTACTCATATATAGACTCTCTACTACAAAACCCCAAGGCTAATGCTAATCCTGTTATCAAAGCAGGGCGGTATTGCTCAACACCATCTCCATCTACATAAACAAGCCCTTCAAAGTAACTTGTTATTAAATCTTGCATCTCTTCTGCTGTCTCAAATTTTGGAGGTCTACCACCTGCCATACCTACACCTCTTTAAAATTGGAGCTACATACAGGAATCGAACCTGTGTCCCTAGCAAACTATGGGCTTGCTCTACCACTGAGCTAATGTAGCCTGTTATATTTATAAAATTAATCTACCTAATGTGCGCCTTGCCCGCCCCGACCTAAGTACTGTTTCCGTTTGTAATTTAACCCCTCAACTATCCTTTGTCAAATTTGGCTAATTCAGCTAACATCTCCTCAATCCTACAATCCTTCATCTTAATGGTGTTCAGCAATCCGCGAATAGTTGCATTGGTTAACGCGTTGTATGCCGTGAACATTAGCCCTAACAGAATTAAAGTTCCAACAAAAAAATAAATCATCATACCTCATCCCCACACACAGGACACTCGAATTTATTAGCATTAAAACGTGCTGTCATTATCCAAAGCGGCACAACAACAATCGTACTCAACCAAAATGTAAGCAGACCAGATATAACCCACATCAGCAAAAAGCCAAAGTGAGCCGCACAACCTATATTTGGCTCATCCCTCACAGCTCTTACATTGCGATCACAATATTCGCACCATCTTTGTTCAGTTGACATTATTCACCAACCTTGGTAATATTATAACAAAATTCCTGCGCTCTCTTTTCCTGCTCCTCGAAGAACTCATGCATCCCGTTTATCCTGTCATAACAATCCTCAAGCTCTTGCTCTAGCTCTTTGATTCTGATTTGCTCTTGGGTTTCTTGAGGCTTAATGCGGTAAACAAGAATATCAACATCTTTAATAGTTGTCATGTGGTGTATAAACTCGGTTAAATCGCTATGTTGAATTGGTAACCATTCTTCATGATGATTATTATACTCAATGTTTTCAAAATCAGATTCTGTTAATTCGTTTAATGTTTTTCCATCAATCAAATAGTCATCATACCCATCACCATTCCACTTCTTACCATTCTTCATCTCTTCAAATTTGAGCTGTTTGATTTGGTCTGGTGTGGCTTTTATTATATCGTACTCAGCTATCCATCTGTTAACTTTAAAGTCAAATTGACTCAAGCTGTTAACTCTTGATAATCCATGAAATACACCTTCTTTAGTTGGGTCACCAAGCCTTCCGAAAACATTAGTATTGTCACAATACCCCACCACGTCCCCACGCTTAAACTTAGGCTTAACGCTATCAAGCTCTTCTTGGGTTGCAGGGCGGAAAATCTTAGAGTATGAACCAAATGAACACTCGCCAAGATACTGTCTTATTTGTGGATTTTTTGTGCAATCATCAGAATAATACCACTTCCCCTCTTTCAGCTTTAGGCGGTAGGCTATAGAATTATATATTCTACTAAACTTTACGGCAGGATCCCATTTTTCATCGAATGCAATTAAATCCGACAATAGTTCACTCCTAAATAACTCCTGCTCTTCATCACTCAACAATCCAAACGGTACTTTATTTGTTAACATGTTCATTTTTCTAACTCCTTCACCTAGTTAATTAAAAAGCCCGCTTACATCTAATCGAGGTGAAGTCGACTAGCGCAAACGGGCTAAACTCAAATATCTTATTCAGCCCTTCACCTGCTGTTATTATCTTCTACTAGCTTACATTGTTTACTAACTATTGTCAATAAGCAAATTATCAATTTCCTCAAACTCTATCTCAATTCGCGGCTCCAATCCCCATAGCTTTTTTGTATCTGCATTATGACAAATTAATTGATCAGCCTCATACACAATCCCGCTCAACGCATCAATTAAGCCTTTGAATAGATTATCTGTAACATCTGGCTTCGTTGTCTTATAAATATAGCCACCGCGCTCTAAATGCTCTTTTTCTGCCTTTTTAAATCCTTTCAAACTCTTGCTAAAAACAAACACAGCTCGTTTAATCCTTACCGCACCTCTCATCATTTCAAAACCTGCTGGCAGTTGCGCTATTGCAATATTCTCAATACAGCGTTTCCATCTCGTCACATCTGGCTTTTGATATGCTCGGCCTCTGCTGAATCTACATGATTGAATTGCTTTTGGCTCTATGTTAAATATTAAATTCATGCTTATTTCTTACCTCTCACCCTTCGATTTACGGATTAATCTTACAGGCATAGTTACCTTTCGGAGCTTTCTTTTTATTCTCCATTACTCTGTCGAGGTGCGACTTTTCTTTCTTGTACTCCTCGGTCAATCTTGCTTCGTGCAGAATCTTTTTTAGTTCGCGTTGTGTTTTCATATCACACCTTGGTTATTTGGAATTATCTAACTTTAACTAATGCCTGTGTATACACCATAAAACTATTAGCTGTTTTACACATTGATACACCACCAGTAACGACCCATTCTTTGGAAGCCAATAGCTCGTTTACTTTTGCTTCTAAGTTCTCTCTTCTAATGTTCTCAAGTATCTTATATACTTTTTCCACATTCCACCTCCCCCATAGTTTCCCGATACCCCCCAAACGAATAGGTAATCGGATTAATTTAATATTTCTTTGCGTAACTCACGAGTTCTATCCTAAAACAGGCTTGTTGTAGTGAGTTTCTACAGCTTTCTCCCTGGCCTTTATAGCCTCTTCTTTTGAACTAAAAGCTCCAAGGTGGATATTCTTTCCATTTAGGGTTATTCCTGCCTTCCATTTCTTGATGGCCTTAGGGTAGAAATACACGCCAGTAACTCCAGTTGTGTTTGACTTGTACTTAATCTTATTGAACATATTACCTTGATGAGTTGTGTTCTCTAGGTTGGACTTCTGGTTGTTAAGTGTGTTGTGATCTAAATGATCTACTACAAGTCCACTTGGTGTCCTCATCACTCTTCTATGCATTCTCTCTTGCGTCCAGTTGCCATCTTTATCTTTAACTGTCCTTCTCGCATAAAAAGATAAACTTTTATCACACTTGTAAGCGTGCCATTTGTGTTTGTTTAATTCCTCAAAATCCTCATCGTCGACTAATGCAAATTTACATTGCGTTAACTTAATCTTCTTCATAGACTGGTACTCCATAATAAAAAAGGGTCTCCGCATTGAATAGTACCAGTATTCAACACAAAGACCCTCAAATTATAAACATCGTCGTCTCTGGTACAGACATTTATATAATAACATTGTTTTAATTATATTCAAGTAACTACACGCTCTTGCAGAAAGTCCTTAAACTTAATTACACTCTTTTGTTTTGGTAACTACAAAGCTGTGTAACAATCGGACGGCTTTACGATTCGTATATGTTTCCGATCACTTCAACTTCAAAAACAGCACACATATTATTTTCATCAAAACAACAAAGATAGCAGTCATTATTGCAACCCGTCGTTACCTCAAACATATAATCATTGAACTCAACAACACCATCAAACTCCTTTTCTCTTGATTCTGAAATCTCTAGAACATGAACTTTATCGCCCTCAAAAATAAGAGTACCGTCTTTATCCTTTAATCCAGTGCATTGACCTACAGTCTTTGGCTCAACTGAATAAGCCGTTAACACATTCTCTCTGTAGTTATTTTCGAGTTCTGTTAGCTTAGATTCAAACACATTTATAAAAGAATCGTCTTCATGCCAATTATAGAATCCAGTGCGCCATTCACCAGTTTCTATGTCTCGACCTCTGAATGTCAGTCTATCTTTCATATTTTCTCATTGTCCGAAATACGGACGTAATTAATTAAAAACAAATTCCACCGCGCCAGTGCTCATCTCAATGTGTTAGATTATCGCGATTTCCTTTGAGTTTTCGCTTCCCTGCGTGAATTAACAAATCAATAGGGGTTTGATTATGCCAGTAGTAGAAATACTGGCAACTATGCAGGGTTACAAAAGTTTATGTTAGTTTAAAATATAGAAAGCACGATATTGTGATCTTCTGGGACTTCTGACTTAGCAACTCCGTAAAAATCCAAAACAGAATCACGTAGTTTTTCGTTTCTCTCTCCAGAATAAATTATTATTCTCTCTAGGTCACCATCATAATCACACTCTTCTGTTATATACCCGTCATATACTTCTATATCTATTTCTTCTCCAATTTTACACAAGTCACTTTTGACACCATAGAATGCGCGATTACTACATCCAAATTCAATTTTAAAATATGGAGCTGGGTTAACTATTTTGGCTTTTTTAGGTTCTATATTCATTTAGGTTACCTTTGATTTTGTTTATTAATTATTTTTTCAACTCTATTAGCGTGAATATCTCCGTGACACTCAATGCAACACCAAACTACATCCAATGGCTTGTTGTAGTCATGGTGATGTCCTTCTATATTTTTTTTATCACACCCACATATAGAGCAAACAACAGGTCTTATTATTGTGTTTTTATTTAATTCTTTTGATAGCTTACCTTGCGCTCTTCTCTTGTGTTTGTTCCTTTTCGCCCAACTTCTTTTTGACTCTCTTGATCTTTCTGTCTTTCTGTATTCTTCTTGATAATTTTTGTTTTTATATCTAGCCCCACTTTTCTCGTATCTCTTCTTTTCATAGTCTTTATAGTGTTCTACATTGTCAATCCTGTTTTTCTTAACTTCTTTTTTACTACACTCTTTACATTTGTTTAAGCGACCATCTTTCGTTTGTGGGTGTTTGTAAAACTCACTTAATTCTTTTTCTTCACCACACTTAAAACACTTTTTCATTCATCCTCCTTTTATTAAAACGGTATAACTCACAGTAATACCGTTTTAATAAATATCAATGCTTAAAACGGTATAGAATCTTCCACTTCAATATTTCCAGCTAAATTTTGCACTGGTTGCTGTGGAGGAGCCATGTTCGCTGGCTGTTGTTGATATGGTGCTTGCGGAACCTGTGGCGCATATTGTGGTTGCGCGACTGGTTGCGGTGTAGCGTATTGCTGAACTTGAGGTTGCGCTACGGGTTGTTGCGGTGCTACTGCGTTAACTGGTTGTTGAACCTGTGGCTGTGCAATCTGAGCTTGTGCTTGTTCTTGCGTTCCAAATGCAGGTGCAGGAGCTGGCTGTTGCGGTTGCTCGCCTGCGTTCTCAATAAACGAACCTGCCAAGCTTGTAAAGTAACGCCCTTCCCATTCGCGGCAATTGATAAACCCAGACACCTTAACCATTTGCCCGACTTGGTGACTCTCTGGGCGAGCAATCTTCTCACCGCTCCACTCAATACAAACTGGATTTACATATTCACCGTTTTGCTCTGATAAAATTAAATTACGCTTTTGGAATCCTTTCTGTCCAAATTCTTCAATCGCTCCGATATCTGTTATTACTGCTGTTATCTCAAATTTCATTTTTCTACTCTCCTCGTAATTGTTTAATTATTTTATTCAAAATTACCATATCACCAAATGCAGTTGCACTATGTAAGCATTTACTCAACTCATCCGCAATAACCATATCCCTTTCATCTCGATCAGAATCACACAAATTGCTGTGCATCTGATTTTCTTCCTGATTCTGTAACTCCTCCGCCTGCTCTCTAATCTTCAACCGCTGAACATCTCGACCTCGTTTAAGTATTCCATTTTCTCGAAGCAATAACTGGCATTGCTTGCACGCTATTTCTTCAAACTTTTCCATTTTCACCTCCTTTATTGTCGTCAACTATCACAATTCGCCTACCTGTAGCCTTTAAAACAAGGCTAACACGCTTCGGCACAAATGACAAGGTTCTAATCGCCTTTAGAATTTCGCTGACGTGGCTTTGCGCTATTCCTGTTTTCTCTGTTATTTGTTTTTGGGTCATAGTTTAGCTCCCGTTATATTTTGTTGCTTCTTTTAAGAGTTCGATAACTTCTAGTGCTTCGCTGAATGTCATAACAACCCTCGAACACGATTCGTCATCTTCAAAATCTGAACCCTGCTCGATGTAATAAAACATCTGCTTTGTTCTTCTGCCTAGATTGCTCTCTTCTTTTACAACTCTCGTTAATCCAAGTTTTTCACTTTCAAAAGTTTTCATATATCTTTTATGCTCGCTTTAAATGGGTTATCAACATCTCTAGTTATGCAGAATGAAATTTCATATTCATTGTTTTTGACTGGCTTAAAGTAAACAAAATTTCCTTTATGAACTCGACAAGATGAATCTGTTATTTCAATAGTTCTATTTTCTACGAATTTGATCAATTCTTCTTTTGTTGATTCTGTTTCACCAATAAAGATGGAGTGAGTTGTTTCAACTTGCCTTCTCGATGCGCAGTTCGCATCAATTAATGTTTCAGTTTTGACAATTTTAATCACATTGAACCTAATATCTTTCAGCGTGTGGTCTTTTGATTTGAATTTAATTTTAGTTAACATTTTTAACCCTCTAGTTTTTTAATTTAATTTCAATAGAACAACCGCAATCTCATTTTCTTTCTTTTCGTTGATTACCACGGCTTTGTTTTTTAATGAGCATTCAATAAGCATTGAATGCTCTAGGTTAACTCTTTAAGCAGAAAGTGACTTTTTAAGACGCTCGAAGCGCATTGGAGATAACTTTAATTCGGAAACACTTAAAGCAATATTGAAAGATTCAATAGCGTGTGATGTTGTTTGTGTTGACAACTTTTTTAAAACGTCAACAAGTATAGCTATTGATGATTTGTTTAGTTTTTCTTTTAGTGCTGTTAGTTCGTTGGTCATTTTCAATTCTCCGTTTAGTTTGTATTAACATCTTGTTTATACCTCTAATATTATCCCGTTATTCGGTATATCAACACATCAAACTAAAAAAGATTGAAGAAAGTTTGAGCCTATATCCCAAGATGCTTATTCTTGTCCAAGATCGCCGCGTCAAGCTCATCAATCCGCGCTAAGTCACTGTCGCGGGGCACATAAACAATTCCATGCTTTCTGAGTTTGTCGTGTTTTTCTCTCATATCACTGAGCTTTTCATGTCTCTCGATTTCAAGCCTATACAGTGTTTTCATTCTCAATATCTGCTTTCTTGTCGCACTTTTCACAGTAATCAAAACCGCGCTTGATTATGATTTTGGTTGTCTGATTTTCGTGACCACACTCACATATCCACCATCTTGTGATTCTTTCGTATGTTTTAGTCATTCACATATCCTTTTAAATTTCTGTTTATAGTTTTGCTGGTTAAATTTTCGGTTGTTCTCTTTTTATTGGATCATCTGATTCTCTATATCCTTTCATCTCTACAAAATCAACAGCCGGAACCTTCAAGCCAAGATTAACACCGCTAAACTGTGAACCTAGTCTTTGCTTCTCATTGTAAAATTCAGTGTGAACCATTCCGTTTTCAGCTTCTACACCATCTTTTTTATACAGGAACGATATTATATGCCCTTCTTGCTCAAGTGCAGACGCTCCTTTCAGATTGTTTAAATGAGGTTTCCCGTTTATGTCACGATTAAGCTGTGCGAGTAGAACACCTGCAACCTTGTGTCGTTTATACATGGCGTTTAAACCTTCTGTATTGTGCTCAATGATTTCATGCTTTGGCGCGTTCTTCATCCACCTTGGAGCTTTCATGTTCTGAATATAATCAGTTACGTGAAAATCAATTTGCCCATATCTGTCAATTATATCAGCCGTGATTTCGTCAATCTGTGAAAGATCATGGATATAATCATCACACCCAAAGAAGTGTATGTTTTCCCACACCTTAGCAAACATTTCATACGCTCGAATAACGCGCATTTGAAGATTACTATTAAGTTCATCCCAGTTAAACTTGAACTCGTTATACGCAACACCAGTCTCCTGAGCAATCATTCTCTCAAATAGTTCCTCCTTGCTTGATTCCTTAACAAAAAAGATACACCGTTTTCCTGCAAGTATCGCATTTCTAACAACTGTTAATCCCATTGCTGTTTTACCGTGACCAGGCTTTGCACCTATAATGTGCATTTGACCGCGCTCGTGTTGAATGCGTGAATCAATAAACTCGACACCGTACTCAACTAACTTATCTTTGTTCGTTCCTTCTCTTATCCCTGTTAAGCTGTTTTTCATCATATCTTTTGATGTTTTGCGCTTTCTACGCTTTCCGTAGGTTAATGAATTTGTAGTCTCTAGTAGGAACTTTTCCGACTTGGTTACAACGTCATCACCTCGAGTCATATCATTAATAAACTCTTGAGCGTTATTAATCGCATCCCTACGATACGCCAATAATTTCAAATCATTAATCTTATAGCTCATCTTCTGGTTAGTCTCGAACTTATAAGTCAAAATGTCAGTCAGAGCGTCATCGCTCACCAAACTGCGGCTAACCAAGTGCATAGGGCTTGCAAGTGTGTTTTGCTCAACACATGAATTAATTGCACTGAATACCGCTTTTGCGCAATCATCAAAGAAGAAAGATTCACTCATATCATCAATGAATTTTGCCTGTAATTCAAACTTCTCAATGTTTAGTAATTTTCCCAGTACTGTTTTCTCTAGCTCTATGTTGTGCGGTTGAATCATATGCTTACCTTTGTTGAATTTCCAATTCTGTCTATTTCGTCCATCACATCGCGATAGTTACTAGCATCTATGTCGATATGTGAAAGCTCTTGTAATCGTTCACAAGTTAACCGCAATAGCTTCTGTGCTATCTTTCTACCGTTCTTCAAGTCGCGTTTATCAGCGTAGTGGTTCATTAATTCGATTAATTGTTTTTTATTCTGCATAAGGATTACCACCTTTGTAGTAACCTTGTTTAGCCCAATTTGATAACAACCCGCCAACCGAGAACGAATCCCTCTCTTGGAATTTTAAGTTTCCTTTTTTTGTAGGTGCTGTCATGTCGTGAAAGAAGTATTCTAAATATTCTCTTGAATAACCTTTACCATGGCCTTTAGCTCTATTGTCATTTGATTTTATAATCTCATCCCACAGTCGATCTTTATCCCAGTTTGTATATATATCATTTTTTGATTTTTTATCTACATTGGTAATTTCTTGAGGAAATAAATCATCTGTATTATTCTTTAATTCTAAGCTCTTTAATTCTTTAGTAGTCGTTAGAGGTTTGTTGTCAGTTTGTTGGACGTTTGTTATCGGTTTGTTAGCTGTTTGTTGCTGACTTTGGTAAGTATCATAGTTGCAAACAGTTATCTTTGTTGTAATTCGCTTCACTTCTTCAACGATAATCATCCCATCATTGGTTAAATGTTTAAAAAATGTTCTTACTTTTTGGACGCTCCATCCTTTTCCAAACATCTTACACCAGTTTTTTATCGAATATGCCGACTGGCCTCTATTACAAATTACTGGTGTTCCACTAAATACAAAACCCTTTTTCTCGTGATTAACTTCCATTAATATAACCACCCAAGCCTTGAAGTATTGGTCATTATCAAAAACCCAATTCCGTTGTATTGAACGATGTAGTTTTATCCATCCCGACATAATTACTCACCTATTTGTTTTTCTATCTCTTTTAAGAGAGATTGTGCCACACAATGAGGAACCACAATGCCTTTTATAAAACAGTTTGATTGCTTTATAAGATTACTATCATCTTCCCATTTGTCTATTGACACTTTCGTCTCAAAATCAACTTGAAGATTAAGTTCTATTATTAATTCTGAGAGAAACTCTGTGAATTCTTTGATTTGTTGCAAGTTTGGTTTTTCCATTGTATACTACTCCTATAATTTGTTCATACGCCCTGTTAGCGCAGGGTTGTTTTTATTTATCTTTCTTTGTTGACTGCTCTAGACGCATCACCATCTCTTGCGATAATGACCGATAATTTTTATCAGCTTCCTTTTGCATCTTTTCTTTAAACTCTTTTGAAACTCGAAACGCTACTGTAATTTCTTTAGTCATAATAGACCTCCTTTGCATATAAAATATATACTTTGTTTAATTTTGCAAACACTACTTACAAATAAAAATGCCACTTTTCTAATGGCCTTGCTTGGGTTGGGTTAATATAGCTTTTCAACTATTTAGCCATAAAAAATCTACATAAAAAAACCCCAAGCGAGGCTGGCGGGCACTATCAAGGGGTATCGAATTTAAAATTGTATGCAATCTACAAATATATTTCTCTAAGCTGTGACGAATGGCATAAATCGAAAGATAAATCAAAGCTATCCCACGGTTTAGCATGTCCTCCGCTGTTGTTTTTGTTTGCGTATTTGCTTTTGCATTTTTTACACTTTCCATATATTGAATCGTAAAAATTAGCTTGATTTGTATCACCGCAGACTTTGCAAAGTTTCATTTTCTTTTTAGCCATTATATAACCTTATTTAAACACCGAACAAATCATGTTCGGTCATTGATGTTTCAGCTTCTTTTAAATTCATTACAGCGACATTATAATATGATTCTTTAAGTTCTGAACCAATAAACCTGCGCCCCATTCTTAGTGCTTGATCTCCTTCTGAACCAATTCCAGTAAATGGACTAAATACTAATTCATCAGGATTACTCCATAACCATGTGGCACGCTCAATAACATCTAATTGCAACGGGCATATGTGGCGTTCATCTTTTCCATCTCTTGCTGATCGGTATTGCAGTGTTCTGCTTTGGTTTATATCCATCCATACGGGAGAAGCGTAACGTCTCCATCTTTCATGGCTTAGATTTCCATGCAGTGGTTCGTTTTCTCCTGCAAATGTATCGAGACCAGCATCATGCGCAACTGGTATTACGCTGTCACCTTTCTTGCGCATTGCTATTAGGTAATCTGGAATACCTGCTCTTGATTTAAGGCTATCTTTACAAAGTTGTTTATGCATTAATCCGTGTGCTTTTGTTCGTGTTGCTTCAACTAAAGGATCTTTCCATATACAGTGCTCTGAGTGAAAAATAAAACCCTCATCCTCAAACATTTTAATTAATTGACCTCGGAAGTTTTTAAGCCCCATATACCCATCTCTCTCTTTCATTGCAGGTATATTCATGCAATGGAACGCAACAACTCTACCTGCCTTAGTTATACGATACATTTCCCTAACAAGGTATTTAAATTGTGTATAAAATTCGCTATCATTTCGAGCGTTACCCATATCCCTATTACTATCAGAATAAGTATAAAGTGATGCGAATGGTGGAGAAAATACAGTAAAGTCAACGCTATCCGATTCTATACGGCTTGCAAGTTCAACACAGTCAGCATTGTGTATTTCAAATCGTTCTGACTTTGTAGAAACCTCGACATATTCTTTATTAATCTTTTTTACGTCACCATGAATATCTTTTGTGTTTATATCTTTCATATTTTTAACCATCTCCAGAGCCATTTTTTCGGCATCTTTTTCTTTTCTTTTAATATTCTCAACAACAGCACCTTCAATATCAGAAGTTACTATATGCACATTTACGTCTTCTTTTTGACCAAACCGCCAACAACGCCTAACGGCTTGATAATATTGCTCAAAACTATCTGATAATCCAAGAAATATAACATTGTTACAATTCTGCCAATTCATCCCCATACCTGCAATCTTTGGCTTAGTTACAATGTCTTTTATGTCACCAGAAGCAAATGATAACATTCTATCAGATTTCACATGGTCTTTATCTGAGCCTTGAATATTAATCATTCCATCAACCATATCACATACTTTCTTGGCTTCATCATTTAAGTTACACCAAACTAACCACTGTTTATCTGGATTATTGTTTATTATATCAACGGCTTTTTTGCATCTATCATCGATTGTATCTCGTCTTGCTGATTGACGTTCTGATAATGTTCTAGCTTCCATTTGGAATAAAAAATCACCAGTGCATTCAGTTTCAACAACAACCTGATTAACTTTTAATTCAGGTAATATAAAATTATCGTCAGAATAACCAAGGTCTGAAGGCTTGCGTATCATAACAGCCCATTTGCAAATCCACTCCCAGAAGTCCTCAGAAGCGTGACCTTTTAATCGCCATTTCTGAGTCTCACCGCCATCATGTATGAAAAACATAGCAAGCATCTCAGCGCGTGTCATATTTCCTAAAAACTCAGAATGATTACCAAGCTCCATAAAATCATTTGGCGCAGGTGTTGCAGTACATGCTAATCTAAAGTTAATTTCATACGCAAGTTCAATAATTTTATTCCTAATCTTTCCAGAGTAGTTCTTTAGAATTGAGCTTTCATCAAGAACGATCCCAGAGAATGTGGCATTTGATATTTCAAAGTGATCCATCTTCTCGTAGTTTGTTATATTGACACCTTTTTTTATTTCACTCATATCATTTGCATGGTTGACTTTAATACCAAACTTTGCACCTTCTCTTACGGTTTGCTCTGCAACAGCTAATGGTGCAAATATTAATACATCACCTTTAGCATACTCATGTACTTGGTGTGCCCACTCCAACTGCATTAATGTTTTACCCATTCCGCAATCTGCAAATATAGCTGATCTACCTTTGCGTAATGCCCACTTCACAATGTCACGCTGATAATCAAACATATTATTATTTAGTTTACTATCACATATTTCAAAACCTGTGAACTCGTTTTTAAATTGCTTTGATTTTAAAAATTCTTCATACTTCATAACTTTTTACCTCTCACTCTTAAATATTCACCTAAGTTACTGAAACCTGCTTCTTTTGCCTTTCGTCTTAATTCTTCTTTTTCGTTTTCAGTTACTCGGATTTGAATAACTTTGTTTTTCTTTTCTTGTTCCATTTTACCTCCTATTTTAGATTGTTTTATACTATTAGCGTATATACAATGTAATTACAAATCAATACAAATAAAAAGGCTATTTTAATCAATAAGCCTTTTGGGTGGGGTGGTTATTTTTCTCCAAGTATATGTTCAATTGTTCTATATTCGCGCTCGTCACATTCATTATCAACAGGAGTTTTCAACTTATAGCACCCTCTTGAGTTCTCCCACGAGTTCTCGCCTTCTGACTCTTTCAGGTGGTCGCAGTCGTTGCAAATTGAATTGTCGTTACTCATTTTTCAATCTCCTCGAATAAATCCGCGTGCAAGTCTTTTGAGTCCTGAACGCGTTTGTTTTTTATGTCTGTTTTAAGCAATTCTAACGTGTTTAGAAATGATTCCTTGTTGTGAACGCGACTGTCGAAAAAATGATTACCCACGTTTCTGAATGATAACTCATGAATCGACATTAAATCGAATATCATTTCCATCGTTTGGACTTCGTTGAGTTTAATCATAGTTTGTCCTGTCTAATTCTGGACTCCAAGAAATCAATAACTTTCAATTTCTCGCCTTTATTCAACTCTGAAAGTTTAAGCATTTCCGCAAAGTCGTTTAAAAGCTCAATTGCAGGATCGTTTGGCTTGGTGTTGAATGTTGGTGATAGCATCGGCTCATGGTTGTTAATATCGCGCCAGTCAGTACAATCTCCGTTGTCGTCGTAGCTTAATCGCGTTGCTATCTTGCAATCCATTTCTCCTATTCTGTTTGAACATTTCGCGCATGACTTTTCTTGCTTCTCTTTCATAAGGTCTACTCCGATTTGCATTACTTCATTATGTGTTTTTATCATTGATTTGTATCGTTCTGTTTTCTTGCAGTTTTCGCAGGTTACTTTTGTTGGGTCGATTGTTTCAACATTATCATTATCAACCGTTATACCGCATTCAGTTTTTGCCTTTGTGAAATCAAAAACGCTATTGCGTTTAAACAAGTGCACTTTACTCATTGTTATCACCTCTCATTTCATAATCATCAATTATAGAACCGTGTCGCTCCATCTTAGAGCGTAGTAGCTCACATTTCTTTTCGTGATGCAATTGCTCATCATTAAATCGCTGTTGTAGTTCTGGCAGCTTTTTCTTGCTGTACTCATATTGCTCTTTTGGGTTTACGATAAACATTTTCTTTCTCCTTTATTTGATTTGTAATTAAATCCAAATGCTTTCCAATTTTCACCATCAATAACATCTTTATATGATTTGGCTTTTTTGATTATCCATTCATTTAGGTTAGCGTTCTTTATCCCCATAATAAAGAAATCATCAACACCTTTGTCTTTTATTGTACCATCTGAATAAGTTGTGTATCGGCCGTTAACAATCACTGTAAGCGATGGATGGTAGCTCCCGATTTTAGTAATTATAACAATGTCACCAACGAATAATTCACTATCGCATGAGTCAATAATTGGTGTTTTTGTTCCACACTTTCCATTTAGGCAATTTCCACTGTAAACATTCATTTTCTTTCTCCTTTAAAATGGTGAACCTGTTGTTAAATCATTATAATGTGCGATTCCGACCAAGAACAGAACTACTATTACCACGGTCGAAAAAACAAACGCCATGTCAATAATCGCTGTTTTTGTTTTCTGTTTCATTTTAATATCCTTTTAAAGGTATGGTAATTGATCTGTTATATATTCTTTATTGCGTTCGCTTAAATCACGAAAGTCTATCTCGTGACCGTTCATAGTAATATACACATCAGACCAGTACCAACGCTTTCTGTATCCGCAGTCGTCATAGTCTTTACTTGCGCTGATCTCGATTTCGTTTCCGCTTATTGTGTGGCCTTGCATCTCGTTTCCTCCGTTATTTAATTAGTGTATGCTCTATTTATACATTGTTTATTTGGTTGTGTCAATATTATTTGTTATAATTTTCTATATTTTATTCGTTTTAATTTTTATTTGTACTTTCTTTTTGATATTGGTTGCAATTGTTTTGATAATGAATTAAGATATAAGCAGAGACAGGCAATTAAGCCAAAAACAAGGAGGTCTCAAATGCTTAATCTTCTTATGAGTAAAACTAAATCTTTTGTTGTATCTGAAAAACAAGGCTTAGACTTAAAGGTTTTTTGTCTTGAAAATGAATGCAATAACTTTCAAGAAATAATAGAATCAATTGGATTTGTTAGACGCGTTGTTGAGTTTAAGGGTTCAACTGAGGCATTTGGTATTTGGAATTTAAATGGATTTCAAATATCTTATCATGGTGAAAAAAAGTGGAGTTTATCTTATTAATAATATAGGGTGATTTAAAACTCACCCAACAATACAAAGGAGAAAAAATGAGCAACACAAAACTAAAATGCGCGATTGTCTACGCTGAGAAATCAGTATCAGGACTGGCGAAAGAAACAGGGATTCATGAGCAGACAGTCAGGCGGGCGATTAATAACAAGAATGTGACTGTAAATAATGCAATCAAGATCGCCAAAGCTTTAAATTGCAAAGTAGAAGATGTTTTTAGTATTAATGAAAATGGAGGTAAATAAGATGAGTAGTACATTGAATTATCCGAAGAATATAGAGGGTGAATTATTTTACTTTGAAGATAAATCAGAAGCAACAAGAGCGTATAATCTATCCATATCAAAAGAGAGAGAGAATTGGAGTTGTGTATTAAGTCTACTTTACGCGCATAATTTTGCGTTTGATAATTAAATTAAATAAGGAGAAGTAAGATGAGTAATGAAAGTAAAACGCATTTCAAGAAGGTATTTAATAGCCCTTATCTAAGCAGTTCTGATATTGTCGAACCAACAACGCTAACAATTGCAAGAGTTGTTATTGAAAAGGATAAAACCAAGAAAACAAAAGACTCATTTAACACTTGTTATTTCGTTGAAAAGGAGATACGACAAGGCGAGAAACTAAAGCCTTTAATTCTTAACGTGACCAACTCAAAGACTATTGCAAAGCTAGTTGGATCACCGTTTATAGATGATTGGGCTAACTCACTGATTACAGTTTATGTCGATCACAACGTAAAGAATCGCGGTCAAGTTGTTGATGGCTTGCGTATTAGTCCAGTTAAGCCAGTTATTGAAAAGCCTTGGTTAACCAAAGATGACAATCAAGGATGGATTAATGCTGTTCAATCATGTCGCGCTACTGGAAATCTTAACGAGGTTATTAAATATGTTAATCTATCAGAGGTAGATGCTAACCTTATAATACAAGAGGCTCAAAATGTTTAAATTTATTGACGTTGAACAAAATACAGATGAATGGTTCGCATTACGTGGAGGCAAATTAACAAGCTCTAAAATGGGTTGTGTTATGGCTAATCTCGGAAAGGCTTTTGGAGAACCTGCAAAAAAATACGCTGTCAATATCGCCATTGAGCAAATAACAGGTAATCCAATTGCCTCTACTTTTTCCAACGAGCACATGGAGCGGGGTCACGAACAAGAGCCTATAGCCAGAATGTTATACGAGCAACAAAAGTTCTGTAAGGTCACAAACGGCGGATTCTTTGAGTCTGATTTTATCGGATGTTCTCCAGATGGATTAGTAAATGATGATGGAGTAATTGAGATTAAATCCGTAATAGCTCCAGTGCATTTTGCATCAATTAAACGCGATACAGTTAATCCTGCTTACAAATGGCAATGTATTGCTAACCTTTATTTTACTGGTCGCGAATGGATTGATTTTGTTAGCTTCTGCGCAGACTTTCCAACTGGAAAACAATTGTTCATTCACCGCATGTTTAGAACTGAATACACAGAAGAATTTGAAATGATTGATGAGCGAATTGAATTATTCAAAATGCTTGTTGAAGGTTCAAAACTAATTATAAACGGTAAATAACAATTGTAGCACGAATAATCAATTTTAGTCGTGCTACATAATGGAGATTTAAAAATGTCAAAACCATACAAAACCAAGCCCCACAAATGCCGCGACTGTGGAACGACTAAACCTGCTGATTTTAAGCATAACAGGAAGAGCCAATGTTATACCTGCTACAAGAAGAGCCAATGCAAAGGAACTGCTCATGTTGAGGCTTATAAGGTAATGAGCACGGATGAGCAAAAAGAATTCGGAGACAATGCGACTAAGGTAATGCGTGAAAATTTAAGAATCAGAAGGGAGTTGCTTTATGGATAAGTTTAAATTTAGAGCATGGAATAATGAGTTAAAAAGTTACGGATATTTTAATATAGGTGGACTACCTAAATGGAAATCAGTAACAAGAGGCAATATGACTTATAATTATAGCGGTTTAAATTGTGCTGATATTGTTGAGCAGTCAACAGGATTAAAAGATAAGAATGGAAAGTTGTACTACGAGGGCGACAAATATATAGGATGTGATGGTGAGTTATATATCATAGATGACATACATGGTTTTTGTTGTTTTGAGGATGCTGAATCGTGCGAAATAATAGGAAATATCCATGAATAACGATTACTGGACAGACGAGAACGCAATTCCGCGACCGTATGAAATTGATTAATAAGTAAAGGAGAAAGAAATGATTAACACAATAACGAGTTACAGTGACGCGGAGCAATTAGCAGACTTTCAGAACGGTGTGCTGGCTTGGGCTGACTACATCGACCTGATTGAAGAGGGTTGTATTGACAAGCAGATAGGCAAAATCAAAGAAGAGGTTAACGAATACCAAGAGGCTATTAAAGCGGGCGACTTTGAACACGCAGGTGAGGAGCTTGCTGATATATTCGTGACTTGCATCGTGTCGGCTGAGCAGAATAATATTAAACTGATTGATTATCTTCACCCTGTAATTAAAAAACTGATATCAAGGCAAGATACAGGCCGAATAATAGACGGCAGTTTCATAAAATCTGAGGATTTGCCAAATGAATAGTTGCGACAAATGCTACCACGTCGAACAATTGCCCACAGGAGAATGTTATTGCACCGTGGATCTCGAAGATGTTGAATCAGATGACGTATTTGAGTGCTTTGTAAGTCGTTCAGAGATGTTTGATGATGAGAATATAATTGAGTTCGACGATTGACAAAAAAGCCCGTAGCGTTTAAACTACGGGCTGAATTTTAGTCATCGTCAGGATGTTCAGAAGATGCTTTGTTTAGCACCTTTTCCACGACTTCAAACAGTTTGTCATCGTGCTCATTTTCTGAGTCCTCAACGACCATTTCAATAACTGCCATTGCCACCTTATACACCAGATTCCACGGCAATAGTTTTAAGATTAATGATACATTCATTTTGACACCTCCTTTATTGTTTTAAGTTACGTTTGCTCAATCCTGCGAAATGCTGTGATGTGATTAGTTTCATTTGTTAACCAATCCGCTATCTTTAAGCTCATACACAATTTTCCTCAATTTTTGAGTATCAGTAGTTTTTCGCTTTTTGTGTTCATTCAAGTCAATCTGGAGTTTATCAATCCTGCGATGAACAATCTCTTTGCATTCGTGACACTCTTTCTTTGTTGAGAAGTCTTTTTGAATACCATTAACAACTTCAAGCACTGCATTGCGTATAGCTAACTTCACCACGTAATAACCGCATACCACAATACCTGCTATGATCGGCCAAAATTCAGCTATTAGTTGCATTGTTTTCATCCTGTTTATTTATCTCCTGCATTAATTTAGCATTGATTATTTATTTATCTATTGAATTACGTTCTTACGGGCATTCTCGCGACCGTCAAGAATTGTCTGAGGAATTGCTTCCCCTGTTTCTTGAAAGCGTATAATGTACCAATCAGTGTTTGAAAGATACGCCCGCTCCTGTGCGTTAATTGCTATCTGTGGATTGACTTCTGGCTCAATATAAAGCTCAATGTCATTTCCTTCGACTTCTGACCATTGCTGAACAATATCCTGCATTGAACCTGTCGAATTAACAGGGACGGACATATTAATTCCCTCCCCTGTTACCTGCCAAGTTTCACCGCGGTCAATTACTTTTTCAATTTTGTTTATATTCATTTTTTACCCTCCTATAGGTATGATGATAGTTTAATTAAATTAACATTATTCTTTAGTCTAGTTGCGTCTCCAATAACCAAGCCAGCGGCACCAGTGGTGTTTATTTGAATGGCGTATCCATCATTTGATGCGACAGATATACCTGTAATAGCAACGAGCGCTCCTGTACCTTTCGTTACTTCATAATTAGCAACGCTACCCAAATCAACAGAAGGAGTAGTTCTCATTTTATCAAAGGATATGTTAAAATTAGCATTGCTTGATGATATAACTTGTCCCACGTTTTTAGGGCTAATCTCCCTATAATACCTCTCACAATTATACGTCCCGTCAACCACGGCAGGAACCTTTATATACTTATCGCCTTCTATTAATTGAAATTCACCTATCTCAACTGTTCTTCCTTGTGTTTCTGTCCAGTTTGTTGAGTTTGTTGAAGTGTAATAAGCTCCAGCTTGCCAAGTATCAATACTTGATGTCTCGTAATTTCCCCTGTTGTCTCCTGCAATTGTTACCTGTAGACCCATTCCGTTGTCAATTTGATCAACAGTTCCTGCCTCTAGAGGTATTGTTTTATTTATTATTTCAGTAACGCCACTAATTACGGGGAACTCCACTATATATGAACGTGTTTGGTCACAGTTGTGTATTGCAATGCTTAATGTTCCAGTAAAATTTGTTTTAACTGGAAAAGCTATATTAATATTTTTGCCGTTCAGTTCGTAAACGCTTTTAGCTTCAAACCTTCTCATGTAGCAAAATACGCTATTCGTTCCAGTTAAATCATTAGCGGCTGTTATAACGCTCATTAGGTAACTAAACTGATTTAATAATTGACCGCGTGTTATATTTATTATAGAATTACCGCCAACAATAACAGCCCTAACCATATTAGCTGTAAAATATCCTAACTCACCGAACGTAATAGAGTAAACTGTTGCGTGATCCCATCGCTGGTGCGCTCCGTTAATTGCATAGTTCTTTAACTGCTCGGTCATCGCGTCTGCGTATTCATCATCGGTTTCCGCGTCATTAACTCTTAGAAACTTTCCAGCTTGTCCCGTTCTCGTACTAGGAGTGTCAGTAAGCCCTAGATATGTTGTAATTCCAGAACCACCACCTCCACCACCCGCAACATTGTTAGGAACGAAACCGCGTAAGTCTTTATAACCGTCTGGAAAGTTGTATGTTGTTGTGCCACCAGAGCGCCTGATAGTGAATCGAGCAATAAGAAAGCCAACACCTCTAAACTCGTTTGGAATTGAATAATCTGTGTAATTGGATAAGTCTCTAAGCGCATTGTCTTCTGAATTATAGCCGCCACTAGGCTTGTTTATAAAGATATGTGAAGGCTCTCCAGATTTATTTGCAACACCCCATAGAACCACGTTTGACCAGTCGTTGCTCCAGCTTGAACCGTCTGAATACGTTGTTATATCTCCAAGGCTTGACAATGGAGAGTAAAGCGTTGTTTCATCATTTGCAACGCGGAAAACATCGGAAATAGACGTGTCAAATGCAGGCACACTTTGTAGATGTAGTTGCCATGCTTTACCCGCAGTTACCGCTATAAAAGCATCACCAGTTAAGCCTGACAAAGTTGCCTCGCATCCGCTATCCCACTGACAATTCAACTGCCTCAAGCGTTCAGTCATGTGTAAGATATGCCCGTTGTTATCTTCTTTCTTAATGTGGTCATTTATGTTTTGATTTCTCAAAGCGCCGTATGTCTGAACTAAAGCAGGAGTTTCTAGAACGTCGTAGCTAATCCTGCAATGTTCAATTGATGGAAAGCCAGTGGATGATACGGTTAGAGCCTTTGTTGTGATTGGAATATACACAAAGTTCTTTTGTGTGTCACCTGCTACCGATGCACCTATAAGCTCAATAATTGCGGGAATTGTTGTGGTGTCAAATGTGTGAAAACCATCACTAAACAGGCATGTTAAATTCCTGCTATCATCTACATTCTCAAGCAGTCCTGTGATTTCTGAACCGTTACTTGTTATTGTGAAATTAAATGTTTCTCGA
>Ga0233415_10000204_pt1 | contig 30193 bp, 25 predicted proteins | sample Na_anoxic_12_MG_FD_188631 | JGI IMG/M metagenome (GOLD analysis project Ga0233415, IMG submission 188631) | Seawater microbial communities from Saanich Inlet, British Columbia, Canada - Na_anoxic_12_MG | ecosystem: Environmental > Aquatic > Marine > Inlet | place: Canada: British Columbia...
CAAGTTTTCCTTTAAATTAAAGCGAAGAGACCCGCCAACTTAATCTTGACACCTAATTTTAAATGGGTTAGCAAAATAAGTTTGACGGCTTCGTAAAAAGTCCAATTTCTGCGTTGCGCTGCATCCTTCGTCACCGCAGCGTACTATAAGTACGCTCCCTACGGGACCGGCGGATAGCCGATTCCTCAGGATTTGCGCGCCTTGAATTTGGATCTTTTTACTTTGCCGTCGGATTTTGACTTTTTACGAGACTGTCAACGTTGGCTTTGTTGTTTAGAAAATTAAAATCATACAGATTTGTTGTTGAATCCTTATGGACCAAAAAAGCGATATCATTGAGAAACGAAAAAAGAAACTTTTAGACTTAAAGAGAAACAATATTAATCTTTATCCCAACGATTTTGTTGTTTTGCACACTGTAGGCGATATCAAAAAGGCCGTAGAAGATGCACCGGATTCACTTGCCGAGGACAGCCCTGTTTTTGTTGTTGCCGGACGTATGATGGCCATAAACAGGTTTGGCAAGGCATCCTTTATCAGATTCAGGGATCGAACCGGACAGCTTCAGGCATATCTGAGAAAAGACAAAATAGGCGAAAAATCCTATAATCTGTTTAAACAGCTCGACATTGGTGATTTCGTCGGACTAAATGGTGGAATGTTTAAGACCAGAACAGGAGAATGGACACTTCTGGTCAAGGAATTTAAACTCGTCTGCAAGTCAGCCAGACCGCTTCCGGAAAAATTTCACGGGCTTAAAGATCCGGAAAAACGTTATCGTCGTCGTTACATCGATTTGGCAATGAATTCAGATGTTCGGGATATTTTTATGAAACGTAGCAGGATCATTCAGGTCATACGCACCTTTTTACTTGACCGGGATTTCCTTGAAGTGGAAACTCCTATGATGCAGCCGGTTCCGGGTGGTGCCGAAGCCACACCGTTTGTGACCCATCACAATGCCCTGGGAATGGATCTGTTTTTACGCATAGCCCCTGAACTTTATTTAAAGCGTTTGGTTATCGGGGGGTTTGAAAGGGTTTTCGAAATCAATAGAAGTTTCAGAAATGAAGGGGTTTCAACTCGTCACAATCCCGAATTTACCATGCTCGAATTTTACCAGGCATATGCAAGGTACGAAGATCTGATGGATCTAACCGAAGAGATGTTCTGTCATGTGGCCAGGGAGGTGACCGGGTCGACCTCAATACAATATCAGGGGAATACTATCGATTTGGGCGCCAAGTGGCGTCGAATCTCCCTTGTTTCTGCCATGGAGGAGTTTGGCGGCATTGATGCCGGTCTGCTGAACAACCGGGAAGGTCTGCTTGAATTTGCTTCTTCAAACAGAATCAAGGTTACAAAGACCGGACGACTTGGGAAAATTGTAACAAAGCTTTTCGATGTTCTTGTGGAGCCGAAACTCATACAGCCCACATTTATTACAGGATACCCGGTAGAGGTCTCTCCGCTTTCCAGAAGGAGCGATATCTCGGCAGAACTTACGGACCGCTTTGAGCTCTTCATCGCGGGCCATGAGATTGCCAATGGATTTTCGGAGCTGAATGATCCTGATGACCAGAAAAAGCGTTTTTTACAGCAGGTTGCAGACAGGGAAGCAGGCGACAAAGAGGCCCATTATATGGACAAGGATTACATAGAAGCATTGGAGTACGGTATGCCACCCACCGCCGGAGCGGGGATAGGGATTGATCGGCTTACCATGCTGTTCACCGATTCCGCTTCAATCCGGGAGGTTATTCTTTTTCCGCACATGAAACCGGTTGAAATGGGTAACAACTAACAAGAACTTAGGGGCTTCACCCCAATTGGAATAGTGGAATAATGGAGTAATGGAATGATGGGTTTGAAGGAGTTTTTTACAAATAAAATGGTTTATTTCCACCTTTATCCCCAATATTCCAGCATTCCAGCATTCCATTCTTCCATTCTGATGGCATAAACAGGTTGCCATTAATAAACCCGTATTTTCAAGAAGTTGTGGAAATTCCGAGACGTCAAATTATGTCTTTTGAATATTTCATAGGCGGTCGCTATCTAAGGGCCAAACAGAAAGAGACCTTCATTTCGTTAATTACCATGCTTTCCATTGCCGGGGTAACCGTGGGGGTAATGGCATTGATCGTGGTAATAGCTGTAATGGCCGGATTTGAGTCAGATCTTAAGAACCGTATATTAGGGATTGAATCACACGTAGTGATAATGCGCCACGGTAGTTCCTTTTCCGATTATCACAAAATATTGGGTCAGGTTGTTAATACGGCCGGGGTCGAGGCTGCCACACCTTTTATTTACACCCAGATCATGCTCCGTTCATCGTCAGGAGTATCCGGGGCTGTTTTAAGAGGTATAGATCCGGAATCGGCCGGCAGGGTAATAAAGGTTATAGAAGGCCCCGCTTTGCTGAATATAAAAAAGATGTGTGAGGGAAACGACACTACCGATTCTGTGCCGGGTATAATTCTTGGCAAGGAGCTTGCCAGGAATCTGGGTCTGGGCATGGGTGATGCGGTCTACCTGATATCATCCCGGGGAATGATTTCTCCCATGGGGTACCTCCCCGCCATGAAGCGTTTTCAGGTGGCGGGTATGTTCGAGTCGGGCATGTATGAATATGATGGGTCCCTGGCTTACATCCATTTAAGCGACGCCCAGAAAATTTTACACATGGGAGATTCTATCACCGGTATCGAAGTCAGGGTAAATGATATCTATAATGCAAGGCATATTGCAGATAAGATAGTTGCTGCCGTGGGATTCCCCTATTGGGCCAGGGACTGGATGCAGATGAATCAAAATCTGTTTTCCGCTCTCAAGCTGGAAAAGACTGTTATGTTTATTATTCTGGCACTTATCGTTCTTGTTGCAGCTTTCAACATCGCAAGCACACTGATTATGATGGTGATGGGAAAGACCAGAGATATTGCCATATTAAAGGCCATGGGAGCCATGGATAGCAGTATCAGGAAGATATTTATCTTCAAGGGAATGATCATCGGTTTCGTAGGCACCTCGCTGGGTGTGTGCCTTGGGTTTATAATGTGTAAGTTGCTGGAAAAATACAAGTTTATCGAACTTCCGGGAGATGTATACTATATCTCAACCCTTCCGGTACGACTTGAGGCTCTGGATGTTTTTATAATAGCTGCCGCTTCAATGGTGATCTGTTTTATAGCCACACTCTATCCGGCGCGCCAGGCGTCCAAACTCAATCCTGTTGAGGCGATCCGTTATGGTTAACTCCGGGAACAACTGCAAGAAATCTGATCAAGGCCGTTTATTGTCGGTTCAAGGTCTATGTAAGAGTTTCAACAACAGCGGCACCCGTATTGATATCTTAAAATGGGTAAACCTGAATTTGAACGCCGGAGAAACTCTGGCAATAGTCGGAGCGTCGGGTATCGGCAAGTCTACACTGCTTCACCTGCTGGGAGCACTCGACCGGCCTGATAGCGGGACATATCTTTTCCAGGGTGAAGACATCTTACTTTTTGATAATACAAGGCTGGCACAATTTCGGAACGAGTTTTTAGGTTTTGTGTTTCAGTTTCATTATCTGCTTCCGGAATTTTCCGCTCTTGAAAATGCCATGATGCCGGTATTGATTAAAGGGCTGGGCAAACAAAAAGCCAGGGAGGCTGCAGAGGCGATTCTTGTCCGGGTGGGACTTAAAGACAGATTAAATTTCAGAGTCGGAAAGCTTTCAGGGGGTGAACAGCAACGGGTTGCGCTTGCCAGAGCCGTTGTTCTCAATCCGGTTATACTTCTGGCCGATGAACCATCGGGTAATCTTGACAAGAAAAGCAGCGAGCGCGTCCATAGCCTGCTTATGGAGTTAAACAAAGAGTTTTGCATGACTCTGGTGGTGGTGACACACAACATGGAACTTGCGTCCTATATGTCACGTAGCATGACGATCGTCGACGGACAGCTGGCAAAATTTGGGGCTTATGAATTTAAGGATTAGGGCATTTAGGAATTTTATGTTAAAATATTTAGGTTTGATTGTTGTCGCAATACTATATTTTTTACCGAACACGGCACGTTCTTTAGAAACAGTACGAGTGGTGGTATTACCATTTGAAATACATTCTGTTAAAGATCTTTCATATATGCAAACCGAGATTTCGGGTATGATCAAAAGAGACCTCAAACAGGACGGTGCTACTATACTGGAACCGGAAATTATTTCTGATCTTGCATGGGAGAAAGTTGCTGAAACTGTCGAAGGAATTCGGAATTTTGGTGTTAAAAGCGGTGCCGACTATGTTATCTGGGGCAGCTTGACCTGTATCGGGCAAAAGTTCAGCCTGGATGCAAAGATGATAAAATCTTTTGGAGAAGGGTCTGTCGGTGTTTTTGTTAAAGAGGGCCGGGGCATAGAAAATGTGCTCGGAATCGTGAAGCAGCTCGTCCGGGATATAAGTATGAAACTTTTTAAGCGGGAAAAGGTTGCCAAAGTGCTTATTACCGGTAATAAGCGTATAGAGGGAGACGCTATCAAAAAAATTATAAAAACAAAGCCCGGCGACGTATATCTTGCCAAAAGCCTTTCCCAAGATCTTAAGGCTGTATATTCAATGGGATATTTTGAGGATATCCGGATTGAGGCCGAAGAAAGCCCCCAGGGCAAGGTAATAATATTCAAGATAAAGGAAAAACCTACTATCCGGATTATTCGTTTTAAAGGAAATAAGGTCTACAAGGATGACGAGATTAAAGAAAACTTAAGTATTCGGACAGGTTCAATACTGAATATATTTAAGGTTCGCAGCAACATTAAACTGATAGAAGAGCTTTATAAAGAAAAGAGCTATCATAATGTAAATGTTACTTACAATATTCAACAGCTAGAAAATAATCAGGCTGATCTGGAATTCGTTATCCAAGAAGGTGAAAAAGTCCTGATAAGGCATATCATATTTGAAGGGAATAACGCTTATACCGACAAGAAACTGAAAAAAATGATGCAGGTGTCTGAAAAGGGTTTCTTTTCGTGGATGACCTCATCCGGAGATCTGAACAGGGAGGGTCTCGAGCAGGATATCGCCAAACTTTCAGCTTTTTATTACAACAACGGTTATATCCAGGCCAGGGCAGGGGAACCACAAATTGAATATCAGGGAGACGGGATAGATATTACGATAAAAATTGATGAAGGGCCACGGTTCAAGGTCGGGGAGGTGGATATAACCGGTGACCTTGTCTTATCCGAGGAGGAATTAAAGAAAAAACTAAAAATTACGCAAGAAACCTATTATAATCGTGAAGTGGCCCGTAACGATGTGCTGGCCCTAACGGATCTATATTCAGATGAGGGTTACGCCTACGCTGAAATAAATCCCAGGATTGACAAAAACTTTGATGAATTGACGATTAATATTACCTACGTCGTTGCCAAACGCAACCAGGTCTATTTTGAAAATATTATTATCGGCGGAAATAAAAAGACCAGGGACAAGGTTATCCGGCGTGAACTTAAGGTGTATGAACAGGAACTTTTCAACGGTAAGGGGTTAAAACGGAGCGTCCGCAACCTCTACCGGCTCGATTATTTCGAGGACATAAAGGTTGACACGGTAAAGGGAAGTTCCGACGACAAAATGATTTTGAAAATCGATGTTACTGAAAAGCCCACCGGCACGTTTTCTTTTGGCGCCGGTTACAGCACCACGGAAAATGTTTTTGGCATGGCCTCCATTACCCAGAGAAACTTTTTAGGGCGCGGCCAGATCCTTTCACTTGACGCTCAACTCGGAGGGACCACAACCCTGTATAGACTGAATTTTACAGAGCCTTGGCTGTTTGATATTCCTCTGTCAGCAAGGTTTGATCTGTATGACTGGGAAACCGATTATGATACATACGACAAGAACAGCCAGGGAGGAGGGGTTAGGTTTACCTATCCTGTCTATGATTTTGTGCGGGCATCTATTGGTTATAATTACGAAGCTGCAGATATAGAAAATATTTCAGAAGACGCTTCAGAATCCATTAAAGAACTGGAAGGCGAGAATACAACAAGCAGTATAATCACCTCCTTGGTTTACGACTCGAGGAACAGGAAATTTAATCCCACAGAAGGCTCTCGACACAGTATATCGGTGGAATATGCCGGCCTTGGCGGAAATATCGCCTTTACAAAATATCTGGGGGAAACCGGATGGTACATCCCTGTGTTCAAGGATATTGTGACGTTTCTCCACGGCGAAATCGGTTATGTCCACGAGAACTCTGGCGGAATTCTTCCGGATTATGAACGATTTTATCTGGGAGGTCTAAACTCATTGCGAGGCTATGACTGGCGGGACATTTACGTTTTAGATGAAAACGGTGATGAAATCGGTGGAGACAAATTTGTACAATTTAATATCGAACTTCTATTTCCCCTGCTAAAGAAGCAAGGGGTTGTGGCTCTTCTCTTTTTTGATACGGGAAATGTTTATAATGACGATGAAAGTATCGAGCTGGGGAATCTGAGACAAACCGCGGGGTTCGGTTTCAGATGGTATTCTCCCATGGGTCCTATCCGTCTTGAGAGAGGGTACGTAATTGATGACGTGGGATCCGGGGGACAGTGGGAATTTGGAATGGGTACGTCTTTCTGACAACTATAAATATTGAAATGGCTGGGTGGTGGAGTAGTTCCATAAAAAAACAAACAGACTATCTTTGAAGGGGGAATAATATGCGGACGTGTAAAGGGACTTTTGTGGCAATAGTTATTTGTTTTTGTTTGCTTGCTGCTGCTGCTTCTTCTTATGGGGCAGATGTTGCCAAAATAGGTATTGTAGATTTTCAGAGAATTCTTGAGACATCAAGTGCCGGCAAAAAGGCAATGGCTGAAGTCAATAAACGGGGGAAAAAGATAGAAGCTGATCTCAAGAAAAAGGGAGAGGAAATCGAAGCAATAAAAAAGAAGCTTGAACGTGAAGCTCTTGTGATGAGCAAGGAGATGCGGGAAGAGAAAGAACGTGAAATAAGAATAAATATCAATGACTTTAAATCGTTACAGAAAAGATATGTGGCTGAGTTCAAGGAGCATGAAAAAAGACTTGTCGGACGAATCCAGGAAGAGATCTTAACGATTATTACTGAAATGGGTAAAAAGGAAGGTTTTCTCCTTATCTTTGAAAAACGAGAGGCCGGAGTGATGTATTCCCCAAACACAATCGATATAACCGACCGGTTAATCCAGAAATACAATGCCAGTTTTGCCAGTAAAGCTGAAAAGTAAAAGAATAAAAAAAAAGAAAAAAATGTAACAATTTAGCTTTTTGAAGGTATTACTGCCTCGGGTATAATTTAAAATGGAACTGTCACTGGCCAAGATAGCCGAAGTTGTTAAAGGCGAGATAAAAGGGGATAAGAATAAAAATATTTGTGGTGTTGCACCTTTTGATGATGCTAAAGGTGATGAAATAACATTTGCCGGTGATGCAAAATTTTTAAAAAAAATTAATAAAACAGATGCCGGAGCGATTATTGTTCCACGCGATTTTCAAGCTTCTACAAAAAACATTCTACAGGTGGATAATCCCCAGCTTGCTTTTGCCATGGTTTTGAACCTTTTTTATTCCTCTTTAAAACCGGAACCCGGTATAAGTTCATACTCATATATCGGCAAAAACTTTTTATGCGGCCGGGAAGTGTCGATAGCCCCTTTTGCAGTGATTGGAAATAATGTCACTGTTGGTCATTGTGTAGTACTTCATCCAAACGTGGTTATCGGCGACAACGTTGTCATTGGAAATGATGTGCAGATTCACCCCAATGTGACAATTCTTGAGCGTTGCACAATAGGGAACCGGGTTATAATACATGCCGGGACCGTTATCGGGAGTGACGGTTTCGGTTTTGCTCCTGACGGAAAAAAGTATTACAAGATTCCCCATACCGGTATTGTCCAAATAGATGATGATGTGGAAATTGGTGCGGGGAATACAATTGACAGAGCCACTTTTGGTAAGACCTGGATAAAAAGCGGAGTTAAGACAGATAACCTTGTTCACATTGCTCACAATGTGACCGTGGGTGAAAATAGTGTGCTTGTGGCCCAAGTCGGAATTTCAGGGAGCGTTACTATCGGTAAAAACGCCATACTGGCCGGACAAGCGGGAGTTGTAGGCCATCTGACCATAGGAGATAATGTAACCATTGGTGCTCAGGCCGGAGTTGCTAAATCTGTGTCTGGTGATGAAATAGTGTCCGGATCACCTGCAATAACCCACCGATTGTGGCTAAGAGTACAAAGGATTCTACCAAGGCTTCCGGAGCTTAAAAGGAAGCTGGAGGACATAGAAAAGAGATTAAAGAAGATCGAGGAGAAAAAGAGCTGAAATAAGGGAGATTGGAACATGAAGAAAGCTTATGATATTCAAAAAATTATGAATTTATTGCCTCACCGGTATCCATTCATTATGATTGATCGAATACTTGAACTTGTCCCAGGCGAAAAGGTGGTCGCTCTTAAAAACGTAACCATCAACGAACCTTTTTTCCAGGGTCACTTCCCTGGGAATCCTATTATGCCAGGAGTGCTTATCATCGAAGCCATGGGCCAGGCCGGAGCTGTGCTGGCTGCTAAATCCCTGCCCGGGGAACAGCAAGATTCGCTGATATATTTTATGTCGATGGATAAGGTCAAATTCCGGCAACCTGTTGTTCCCGGCGATCAGCTTATATTTGAGATGAAATTTTTAAAAAAGCGTGCAAAGGTGTTCAAGATGTCCGGTGTTGCCCTTGTTGATGGAAAACGTGTGGTTGAAGCTGAACTGATGGCTTCTTTTGGAGAAAAGTAATGATACATGCAACAGCTATTATAGATCCAAAGGCTGAACTTGATTCCAATGTAAATATAGGTCCGTATGCGATTATCGAGAAAAATGTTGCTATCGGTTCCGGAACGACCGTCGGTTCCCATGTCGTTATTCAGCCGTATGTTACAATAGAGCAGGACTGCCGGATATTTCAGTATGCTGCCATAGGGGCTCCTCCTCAGTCGTTGAAATTTAAGGGTGAAAAAACCTATGTTAAGATCGGACGTGGCAGTATTGTACGCGAGTTTGTTACGATTCACAGGGGAACGGAATTCGGCGGAGGCCTTACTGAAGTCGGTGAAGAGAACTTTTTAATGGCCTATACCCATATCGCGCATGATTGTATCACCGGAAAAAAAGTTATTTTTGCAAACAACGCAACACTTGCCGGACATATCGTTGTCGGTGATCATGCCACCATCGGCGGACTGGTGGCAATACACCAATTTGTCAGGATCGGCGATTATGCATACGTGGGCGGAAAATCAGCGGTAGTAAAAGATATTCCACCCTATGTTATTGCATCTGGCGACAGGGCGAAACTGCATGGCTTAAACAGTGTTGGGTTGAAACGCCACGGGTTTTCACAAGAGACATTATCTTTACTAAAGAAAGCTTACCGGATTATTTTCCGCATTGGGATTACTCTAAATGAGGCCATAGAAAGAGTCAAAGCGGAGGTGGAACAGGTTCCCGAGGTGGTCAACCTGATCGATTTTATAAAATCTTCCCGGCGCGGGATTACCAGATGATTCATGACAAATGAATGCGATGCGTATAGGACTTATTGCGGGGGGCGGCCAATTCCCCATCATTTTTTCAAAAGCGGCAAAATCCAAAGGATTTGTCATCCATGCAGTTGCTTATAATAATGAGACGGATCCCGGCCTTAAAGAGCATGTTGATACTATTGAATGGATTCATCTCGGTCAGATCAAGCGTATTATAAAATATTTTAAAAAGAACGCAGTAAGCCAGGCGGTTATGATGGGGGCGATAACAAAGACGAAAATGTTTTCGGATGTAAGGCCCGACATCAAAGCCATTTCCCTTATTGCCGGTATGCGCCATACCCATGATGACGGGCTATTAAGGGGTTTTGTCGCACTTCTGGAAAAAGAGGGTATTGAAATAAAGCCCTCGACATTTCTGCTGCCGGATCTTTTAGCGCAAAAAGGCTGCTGGACAAAACGGAAGCCGAACCGGTCCGAGAACAAGGATATAGACCTCGGCTGGAGAGTAGCCAAAGAGATCGGGCGCCTTGATATCGGCCAGTGTGTGGTGGTGGGAGGCGGATCTGTTCTGGCAGTGGAGGCTATTGATGGAACCGACACTACCATAATGCGGGGCGGAAGGCTTGGCAAAGGTACTGCGGTTGTTGTTAAGGTCTGCAAACCCGAACAGGACATACGATTTGACATCCCTGCAATCGGTGTTCGAACAATTAAGACCATGCATGAAGCAGGGGCAGGGGTGCTCGTTGTTGAAGCCGGAAAGGCGATTGTTTTTGACCGGAAAGAGATGATCCACATGGCGGACGAGTATGGTATTGCCGTGGTTGCTATGGAAAAGTAAAGGTTATGAAGAAATTGCGCGTTGGTGTTGTGGGTGCGGGGTATCTTGGGAGATTTCATGCTGAAAAGTATGCCCGAATGGATGACGTAGAACTTGTCGGTGTTGTCGATATCGATAAATCCCGGGCAGAGGATGTTGCCGGAAAGTTTAATACAAAGGCATATTCACACCATCAATACCTTTTTGGAAAAGTGGATGCTGTCAGTGTCGTTGTTCCTACACCGGATCATTTTTCTGTTGCCAAGGATTTATTGGAAAACAATATCGATGTCCTGATAGAAAAGCCGATGTCAGAAACCACTGAACAGGCCGACGAGCTCATTGGTTTTGCAAAGTCGAGAAGTCTTATTATTCAGGTTGGGCATCTTGAACGATTTAATCCGGCGGTTGTGGCCCTGCAGGATATTATTAAAAAGCCGATGTTCATTGAGTCGCATCGATTGAGTATTTACAAGGACCGGTGTACGGATGTGAGTGTTGTACTCGATCTTATGATCCATGACATTGATATTATACTTAACTTTGTCAGGTCTGAAATCGTCAATATTCATGCGGCCGGTATTCCTGTAATCTCCGGACATGTTGATATTGCCAATGCACGTCTTGAATTTAAAAGCGGGTGTATTGCCAATGTTACAGCCAGTCGAATATCGACCAAAAATGAAAGGAAGATCAGACTGTTTCAAAAAGATGCCTATATATCCGTCGATTTTGCAAATCAAGGGATTACCGTTATTCAGCGGAACTATAAAATTGAAGGTGGCCTTATACCCGGCATGGATATCAAACAGCTCAGTTTTGCTAAGGGTGATGCGCTGGAAGATGAGTTGAAATCGTTTGTAAAAGCGGTAATAAGACGTGAAGCTCCAGAGGTCACAGGGCAGATGGGACGTGATGCCTTAAAGATCGCTTTGAGCATTATGAAGCAGATCCGCGATACCAACAGCCGTTTTTTGAGCTAGTAGTCGTATGGAACCGCTTTCAGAACAAAAATGTGTTATGATCATTGCGGGTGAAGCTTCAGGTGACCTTCACGGGTCACGGCTTGTAACCGCCATGCGTGAAAGAAACAAGGCGTTGTTTTTCTGCGGCATTGGCGGACAGGCCCTTAAAGCTTCAGGGGTCAGAGTTTTAGTTAATGCTTCAGAGCTTTCGGTTGTGGGAATAACCGAAGCCTTTTCCAAGATACCCAATCTGCTTAAAGGGATGGCTGTTGCCAAAAAGGCTCTTAAAAGACTGCTTCCCGATCTTCTGATACTGATCGATTTTCCCGATTTTAACCTTAATGTGGCAGCTTTTGCCAAAAAGCTTGGAATACCGGTGTTATATTATATCAGCCCACAGATTTGGGCATGGAGATCCGGCCGTGTAAAGAAGATCGGGAAGCTTGTGGATCATGTGGCGGTTATCCTGCCTTTTGAAGAAAATTTCTACAGAAAGCATGAAATTCCGGTAACATTTGTGGGGCATCCTTTACTCGATACAAACCTTGATTATAGAAAAGAGGCTTTTGAAAAGCCTGAAAATGACATTTCCGTCATAGGCCTTCTCCCAGGATCACGCGATCGGGAAATTGCACGGCACCTTCCCATAATGCTTGGTGCTGCCCAAATTTTACTTAAAAGGATTAAGAACGTAAAATTCATTGTTTCACTGGCACCTGATGTGAAAAGAAAAACCGTGGAAGAAATCGTTAACAAACACAAGGGTGTTGCTGATTTTGAGATTGTATCCGGCCAAGTAAGAAAAATCTTTGAAAGAAGCAGATTTGTCATTGCCGCATCCGGCACGGTTACTCTTGAATCCGCAATTTCCGGAACACCGATGGTAATTATTTATAAAGTTTCTCCCATAAGCTACTGGCTTGGAAAGGCAATGATACAGGTCAAACATATCGGCCTGGTCAACATCATTACCGGCAAAAAGATTGTTCCCGAATTGCTTCAGGACCAAGCATCTCCTGCCAGGATAGCAGATACGGTCTTCAATATGTTAAGTGATGCTCCCGGCCTTGAAAGGTTAAGACTCGAGTTGCTGCAAGTAAAACATGCACTTGGCGGCCCGGGTGCTTCCGAACGGGTTGCCGATATAGCAGTTGGAATGTTGTATAATGCATGATAAATATGCAAATGGACATTTTAGTTTAAATATCATGAAAAAAATATCAGAACCGATCATAAAAGACAGACACAGACGATTGCTGTTGCTTATAAAGGATCAATGGTTCAGACTGCTTTTAGCGATGATATGCATGCTGGTGATGGCTGGTGCAAAGTCGGCGATTCCTTTTTTAATAAAACCGGTTGTCGATGATATTTTTATAAATAAAGATATCGGGATGCTTAAGCTGATTCCCTTGGCAGTAATAACTATTTTTTTAATACTCGGTTTCGCCATGTATTGCCAGGAATACCTTATGAATTATGTGGGACAGAATATCATCAGGCGCCTTAGAAACCTTCTTTATGATCGCATCCAGGACCTTCCCATTTCGTTTTTTCAAAGAGAAAAGACGGGAGTTCTGATGTCGCGGGTAACAAATGATGTGAACATTATTAAAAATATGGTTTCTTCCGCAGTTACAGGATCTTTAAGAGATTTTTTTGCCGTTATAGGATTGACATTTGTTATCTTTTACCGGGATTGGAAGATGGCCTTGATTGCGCTTGTCATCTTACCCCTTGCCTTCTTTCCCATTGTTGTGCTGGGAAGAAAAATGCGCAAGGTCACTACCCATACCCAGGAGGCCATGGGAGACCTCACGTCTACTTTGCATGAAACTTTTGCCGGGAATAAAATTATTAAGGCATTTGGAATGGAATCGTATGAAAAAGAACGATTCTTTAGAAAAACGCTTAAACTTTTCAAGCTTGAGCTAAAGGGTGTTCGATTCAAAGCCTTGGCTTCACCGGTCATGGAATTTTTAGGCGGATTGGGTATGGCCATTGTTATATGGTACGGCGGTTACAAAGTGATATCCGGCGCCTCCACAGCCGGGACTTTTTTTTCTTTTATGGCCGCAGTTATGATGCTTTACACGCCTGTAAAGAGATTAAGCAAGCTCAATAATATTATACAGCAAGGTCTTGCCGGTGCGGACCGGGTCTTTGATATTCTGGAGACGGAGTCTGATATTCAAGAGTTGCCAAATCCGGCAGTGTTTCAGCACGGCCCTCACCGCGTTGTTTTCGGAAATGTGTATTTCAAATATGATGACGTAACGGTTTTAAAAAATATTAATCTGGATGTCAGGCCCGGAGAAATTCTTGCGTTCGTTGGGATGAGCGGCGGTGGAAAAACCTCTTTAGTGAACCTGATTCCCAGATTTTATGATGTAAGCAAGGGGAGCATTCTCATTGATGACATTGATATTAGAAATGCCTCAATATCGTCACTTAGGGGTCAGATTGCCATTGTTACTCAGGAACCCATACTTTTTAATGATACGGTTCACAACAATATCGCTTACGGAAACCAAAATGCGTCTGACGAAGAGATAGAAAGTGCTGCTCGGGCGGCTTATGCATACGAGTTTATACAGAATTTTCCAGACGGCTTTGATACAAATATTGGAGAACTTGGCGGGCGGTTATCCGGAGGGGAGAAACAAAGAATTTGTATTGCTCGAGCGCTATTAAAGGATGCTCCCATTTTAATACTGGATGAGGCCACGTCTTCATTGGATGCAGAATCGGAAACGCTGGTTCAAAAGGCTCTGGAAAACCTGATGAAGGGACGAACAACCTTTGTTATTGCGCACAGGCTTTCAACCATTTCTTATGCCGACCGGATAGCCGTTATCGTTGACGGCCGAATTGTAGAAGAGGGAAAACACGAAGAACTGATCTCTCGAAAAGGAGAGTATTCCAAACTTTACCAGATGCAACTCAGCAGCGGCAATTCAAAAGAAGCTCCGGAAGAACTCACCGTAAGAAAACATGCAGGCAAATCTTTTTCGATACGACCGAAATAAAAAATTTGAAACAAATTTCCATGACAACTCCACAGCATGAATATGGTTATGTAATGTGTCATAATCGAAAACAAGCTTCCCTGAAATTTTTATGAAAATTAGTTCCATTATATATAGATATGTGTTCAAAGAGATGATGCCTCCCTTTGTCATCAATCTGATATTTTTTACTTTTGTTTTTCTGATGGTAGAGATGCTTAAAGTGACGAATATGGTTGTTAATTACCGTGTGGGCGTGCTTACTGTCCTTATAATGCTTGCGTACTCTACCCCATATTTCCTTACCTATGTCATACCCATGTCTGTCATGATAGCGGTTCTTCTCGCGTTCCTTCGATTGTCCGGAGACAACGAGATTGTTGCACTAAAAACCAGCGGCATGAGCATCTACGGCTTGCTTCCACCGGCAATGTTATTTTGTCTAATTGGATGTTTGCTTACATTTTTTATGACAGCATATGGAATGCCTTGGGGAAGATTGTCTGTCAAAGAATTGACATACAAGGTCCTTTCATCCAATCTCGAAATTGGACTTAAAGACAGGACATTCAATGACAGTTTTGAAGATGTAGTGCTTTACGTGCATAAAATAGATTCTAAAAGTAAAGAACTTCAAGATATTTTCATCGAAGATAAAAGAACTCAAAATATTGTTAGCACCGTGGTGGCGACAAGGGGAAAACTGTTCAGTGAATCTGACGAGCACATTTATCATTTATTGCTTTACAATGGTGTCATATATCAAGTTGATCTTAAGAATAGATCGACAAATTACATTGATTTTGAGAACTATGAAGTTCGCTTGGATATTAGAGAGGCTGCTTCGAGATTGGAACAAGGGACTAAACACAGAAAGGAGATGAATCTTGCTGAACTGAGGAATTATTTGAACAATAGTGCCAGGAGAAATAGTAAATATTATAAGGCACTAATGGAGTTGCACAAGAAATTTTCAATCCCGATTGCATGTTTTGCCCTCGGGCTTCTGGCTGTTCCTCTAGGCATACAGTCCGGGCCTGCAAAAAAATCATTTGGCTTGGTGCTGGGTATGCTTTTCTTTTTGATTTATTACTTCTTGCTAACTGCAGGATTGGTTCTTGGTGAAACAGGCACCTGTCCTCCGGTCATCGGAATGTGGGGCCCAAATATTGTGATGGGCGGTTTAGGACTGTATCTTCTTGTTAAAACAGCTAATGAGCGTAAATTGAGAATCGGTCCTATTGCGAATCTGATGAAAGGGATTAAGTCTCGCTTGGCCGGACGTGGAGGGACTTAGGGCGTTAGCCCAAATTTCTGAATTGTTGACGTTATGTTCTTAATCGAAAAATATCTGACCAAGGAGATTTTTAAATACTTTGGTATTGTTCTATTAACGGTAGTAAGCATATATTTATCGGTAGATTTTTTTCAAAGGATAGATAATTTTATAGAAGCAGATCTTCCATTTTCAAAAATTATAAGCTTTTTTCAGCTTAAAATACCGTTGATAATTGCCCAAATAACGCCGGTTGGCATTCTTGTTGCTGTTATTATTGTTTTTGGTCTGATGAACAAGAACAACGAGATTATAGCTTTAAAAAGCAGTGGCGTAAGTATTTACTACCTTTTAAGGCCGGTCGTATTTATAGGGCTATTATTAAGCATCTTCATTTTTTTGTTATCAGAGTCGATTGTGCCGATTACCACAAGCAAGGCCAACAGGATCTGGAATGTGGAAGTTAAGAAAAAATCTGCTGTTACATCTAAGGGGAAGAATATATGGATCAAGGGTAACCATGCCATATACCATATTACATATTATAATCCTGCAAACAATACCATTTTAGGGGTCGCCCTTAATTTTTTTGATAATAACTTCAGATTAATCCGACGAGTTGATGCTAAAAAGGGTGTTTTCAAAAAAGGAAAATGGATTTTCCATAATATTATGGAGCAAAAGCTTGATAAAGAAAGTAACAATTACCGTGTTACATTCCTTGAAGAACGGGAGGAACCGTTCGATTTTCTGCCCGAGGATATTAAGAGAGTGGTCAAGAAGTCAGAGGAAATGGGTTTTCTGGAGCTGTATACATATATTGAAGATATTGAAAACGAAGGGTACGATGCCTCTGTCTACAAAGTAGATCTAAATGCCAAGCTGGCATTTCCTTTTGTTAGTTTCATCATGTGTCTGGTGGGGACAGGCATTGCGAGTAGAAGTAAGCTAAAGGAAAGTCTTTCCGTTAGTATATTTTACGGTATTTGCGTGGCATTTTTTTATTGGATATTTTACAGTTTCTGTCTATCGCTTGGATATGGAGAAATGCTTCCCCCTTTCATGGCTGCTTGGGCTGCGAACCTTGTTTTTTTATGTTTTGGCATACTTATTTTTTTGAAATAAGGAATAAAATAAAAAATATCGAGAAAAGGCCAATAAACATATCAGATTGGAATCATAAGCGTTTTTAAAAAGCATAAGCGAAAATGTTAGAATCTTTAAAACTTAGCCGTCTCGCCGAAACTCATTGCGGCGTTCTAAGGCATTCATCCAACACCAGGCCCGTGATCTGGGTGGTAGAGGAAAAGGGGATAAGGACTGTTGTAAAAGACTTCAGCAACAGCAAGTTTTTTTACAGAAACATAATCGGAAGATTTTTGATATGGCGTGAACGCAGGGCTTATAAAGCCCTGAAGGGGCTTAAGGGTATTCCCGCTTGCTATGGGGTTATTGACGGGCTCGCTTTGGCGCTTGAAGAGATACCCAGCCGGCCTTTGAAAAAGCATAGTAAGGATATAAAGTTATCAGATACTTTTTTTGATGATTTAAAAAACATCGTTGACAGTTTCCATAAAAGGGGCATTGCACACAGTGATTTAAAAAATGGCGCCAATGTACTGGTGGGACGTGACGGCCGACCTTACATCGTGGACTGGAGCGCTTCCATATCGGAAAAAGAATGCAGATTTTTTCCGCTGAATCGCATCTATCTAAGATTTGTTTTGGATGATTACTTTGCCATTATCAAATTGAAAATGAGGTATGTACCTGAAACCTTGACCCTGGAAGAAAAAAGAGAGTATGCGCAACGGAGCCATATGGAAAGAGGTATCAGGGTTATCAGAGATAGACTGCGCAAAATCTTTAAGAAAATCGTGTGAGAGGAAGTAAAATGGTCAACAATGTAGTGGACCGGATCCACGAGATTTTCAACAACAAAGGAGTCAGATATGTTTTATTAAAATTACGGTATCCGATTTTTTTGATTGCCGTTATAATTTTAATACTGAACATCAAACCCGCTTGGTTTGCGATTGGATGTATAGTGGCTTTCTTCGGTGAATTGATCCAACTTTGGTGCTTTTCTTCTTTGGATAAAAATAAGATGCTTGCTATTAAAGGACCTTATATATTGATGAGAAATCCGATGTATATCGGCCGCTTCTTTTTGTTGCTGGGTGTGTTGCTCCTTGCAGGCAATGGTTGGACGATCTTTATTTTTATTGTGGGGTATTATTTTTATATGGTCAATCGTGTGAAACGAGAAGAAGCTAAATTACAGCCATTGTTTGGAGAATCATATAGCAAATATTGTCAAAAGATAAACCGATTTATGCCATCCCTTAAAGGCGTTGATTGGGAATCATTATGGTTTTTCAGGTGGAACCTTCTTTTGAAAAACAACGGGCACTGGAATTTTATAGCCATGCTCGTTTGTTTCTTTATATTTTATTTTTTTACCTTTATCTATTCTACATCTTAAGACCCTAACCCGGACAAATCGGAACCAAAAATATTTGCCACAAAGGCACTAAGACACAAAGGATATATTTATTATTCTTTCTATGTGCCTTGGTGCCTTAGTGGCAGAATTGAAAAAGTTTTACCACAAAATGTACAAAATTCAGAATTAAGTTACTTAACAGCCTATGCCAACCGGGATACAGACAACATGACGGCCATTTCTAGAAATCTTAAGAGAAAAATCCAAGAGATTATGACTGGCGGAAGGGAAAGCGGATCCTTATCCCTTAAACTTTTTCTTTTTGCGATATCAATTGGTTATGGTGGAATAGTTAGGCTGAGGGAAACTTTATACAAAAAAAGTCTTTTGCAGTCAAAAAGACTACCTTGCCCGGTTATTTCTATCGGAAACATTACGGTTGGCGGATCGGGAAAAACACCCATGACGATTTATGTCGCGGGGCTTATACAAGGTCTTGGGTATGGTGTTGCAATTATCAGCAGGGGATATAAAGGCCAAGCAGAGAAAATCGGCGGGGTGGTATGTGACGGGCGTAAAATTTGTATGGGACCGGATACAGCAGGCGATGAGCCGTTTATGGTTGCCCGGAGGCTAAAAACGGTTCCTGTTATTGTTGGGCAAAACCGTTTTAAGGCCGGTAGATTGGCGATACAAAAATTTAAACCGGATGTGTTACTGCTTGACGATGCATTTCAACATTTAAAGCTCCATCGAGATTTAGACCTGGTACTTTTAGATAGCGAAGCGCCGCTGGGCAATACTTATCTTTTTCCCAGAGGCACCCTAAGAGAAACCGCCTCTGCGTTGTCGCGGGGAGACGCTGTGATTTTAACCCGGTCGGATATCGGAAAGGCGCCGTGTTTGGGTCAAATAAAAAAATATTTTCCGAGGAAGCCGATTTTTCACTCATCTCATATCCCATATATTTATAAAATTGTTACCGGAAACCGTTCGCAATCGCAAGATAGGCAAACTATTTCATCCAAGTACGATTTTGATATCTTTAAAAATAAGAAAGTTTTTGCTTTTTCCGGAATAGCAAGCAATGATGAGTTTCGCCGAACCATTGAGAGTTTTCAATGTAAATTAGAAAATTTTTCAGAATTTCCGGACCATCACCAATATTCGGACAAAGAACTTGATGAAATCTTAAAATCAGCAACGGATCTATCGGTTGAATTTATTTTTACCACAGAAAAAGATTATGTTCGGATGGCTCATAAAATAAAATGGCCCATCGCCCTGGTTATCATCGGAATAGAGATTTCCTTTGGAACAAAAGATTTTGCTTTTAAAACCTTCATTAAAAGCCGCCTCCAGGAACTTATACCTTGAAGAACCGTCTATATTTGAGCTTTTAGATTCTTAAATGGAAAACAGATGGTTAGGCGCTATCTGTGTAACTTCTCAATAAGTTCTGATGTATTAAATGGTCATATTGACCCGAATCCATAATATATTGAGAAGTTACCTATCTGTTTCAAGGACCAGAGAAAGTTTTTCCTGAACTGATTCGACGCTGATACGCCGCATACAAATCCTGTCGAGGTCAGGGCATTTCTTCTTATAACAGGAAACACAGCTTACCTTGGATTGAACGACAAGATGTTCACAGTTATAGGGTGCTGCCCGTTTCGGAGATGTCGGACCGAAAAGAGCCACATAGGGAGTTTCCACCGCTGCTGTTAGATGACCCGGCCCCGAATCCGGTCCCACACCGGCCGAAGCGGCCTTAAGCACGGCCACAAGTTCAAGAATGGACGTTTTTCCCACAACATTGATTAATTCATGTGAGCCAACTTTTTGGCACAGTTTTGTTGCAGAGGATACTTGCGAACCGTCACCAAGCAGCACAACCGGCCATTTCATTGAAGAAAGTATATTTTTTACCAGTCGATCGTATCCTTCAAAAAACCAGTCTTTGGATTCCCAGGATGATCCCATTACCACTGCGATAAAGGGTTTACTTATTTTAGCGACAATATCCGGCAGATGAGATTTTTCATCAAGGCAGGAAAAGCCGAAGTCCAGGGATGCAGGCTCAGGTAACCCCAGGTGTTCTGTAAATTTAAGATAATGATGCAATTTGGGAAGATCAAGCTCATCCCTGACATAGGGGATGCGTTCATTATTAAAGATCCAGTTAAATTCCCCTGAATTGCGGCGGTTAAAGCCGATTCGTCTTTTTGCCCCGGAAAGAAACGAGAAAAAGCCGCTCTTTAAGTGGCGCTGGAGATCCAGGGTGATGTCGAAGTGTTCACGGGATAAGTCTTTATAAAGATCTCGTATCCCTAAAATATTTCTGGGTCTGTTAAAAACGATCATTTTGTCAATGCGTGGGTGTAAACGGACTACTTCCGAGCATGTTGGCTCTACGAGCCATGTTACCCTGCTTCCCGGTAGATTGTTTTTAATATGTGACACCAGGCAAAGACCCCGTGCCACATCTCCTATAGATCCCATCAGAATGATGAGGATCGAAGGTGCCGAAGGTGGTATTTTAGAGGTGGCTGTATCCATAACGGAACTAATAAACATTCAAGAATTTTTTGAAATCCCAAATCTCAAGCATCAAATTCCAAACAAATCATAAATCCCAAATACCAATGACCCAAACCATTTCTATTTGTAATGGTTAAAGAGAGTTAAACGCATTAACTTCACTGAGCATCTCCGGTAGCCCATGCTTTTGTATTGCCCGATTCCAGCGGCGCAGGTATCGAGTCCTTAGTGCATTTTTATCTCCGGGGAAAATACCCCCCTTGTCAAAATCAAGAAAATAGACCCGGTTTTGATTGTCCACTATTACGTTGCCGGGATGTAAATCCACATGTAAAATTTTATTTTTTATAAGCATGGATACTTGCTTGACGACCTTTTTCATTACCATACGAGCCTGTTCTTCATTTGAGCGACTTATTTTAACAAGTGTTTGATGATCTTTAATCTCTCGAGTTACCAGCCAACATTGATAAAACAGGCGGCCTCGATAAGCAAAAGCAACCGGTTCAGGGGCATTTATACCTAAACTTCTGACTTTCTGTAACAGCTCATATTCAATCTGGCAACGCGTTTTTCCACATTTGAGATACCGTTGTTTGATCAGATATCGAATGGCTCCTCCCCGTCTATAATATTTAATAACTACAGATCCTATGCCCTGAAGCCGGGCAATTGTAATGGAAGTTCTTCCGCCGAGGGCTGAATTAACACTATTTTTTGGTAACTTAAAAAGTCTAATGAGTTGTTTCAATTGCTGGTTGGCTATATTTGATGGTGATCCAAAATGATATGAATTATAAGTTTTAGTGTGTGTTGTGCCCATTGAATATCAAGCCTTTTTTCAGCCATATTCCCACAAATATTTTTCTATACGTTATTGAGGGCATGGAACTTATATGCATCCCGAACAGGAAAACGTCTCCTCCAGATTAGTTGCAAATCTTTAATTGTTTACCTGAATGAGCAAAAGCACCCGTTTTCAATGTGCTAAAAATTGCCATTTATCAAAAGCGTACTAAATTTGAGTACATAAAAAATTTTGTTGTTATTACATAACTATAGAGAAATGAGGATATTATGTCAAGAAGGTAATAGGGCCTTGATCCCTGTCATACCTTGACCATGGCCAAACTCTGAACATAGTCTTAAAGAATCGTTTGAGCCAATATCTTTGAATAGTTTCACGATTTGATCATACTCTTGAAAAGAAACTTCACTAAAATCTGATGATACTGGCGCAGGTGCACTCTAATTAAATTTTTTTAATTTTAATTTAATCTACTTGCAATTTTGTCGCCGTACGATATTGTTGACGAAGCTTAATCAATACCTGACAACTTGACCCTTATGCTGCTGCAAGGATTCGGGACAGATATTTATGACAAACAAAACCAAACAGGCTTTTGGCTTTGCATATAATACGGTTAAATTGTTCAAAGCCTTTTTCAAATAGAATAGCTAAATGATTTCTATATCTTTTATTTCTAAAAGCTTACAGATAATACGTTTGGAATTGTTGATCACCGACCCAAGTTTTCGGTGATTCAGACCGTCAACATAAAAATGAATAGGTTTGGAGGGAAGCGATGAGAAAATATCTTTTTATCTGTTTTTCCCTATTGGCCTCTTTTGCATTCATTTCTGGTCTAAACGCTGAGACCAGACCCTCCCTTGAATGCGGACCGCCTTCATATTTTCAATGGAAGATGCTGCGGGGGCTGGATACGGAATGGAAGGGTTGGAAAATCCATCTCGGAGGTCAACTGGCAGTGGATGCCATCGCGTATGACAAGGATAACAAGAAAAACAGCGGCCTCAGGTGGGAAACAGTTAATTTGCGAATAACCGGAAGATATGGCAACAAGTTTCATTTTCACATAGAACCGGATCTGCTGGGAATAGACACAAAAAACAATCTGTATGAAGCATGGGCAGGTTGGCATATTACCCCGGCATTACAGATTAAGGTGGGCCAGATCCGGGTGGCCTTAAATAGTGAATTTGCAACCCGACCGGAAGATTTTCCATCCATAGACTATGGTTTCAGTTCGTATCTGGATGGTCGATACGATCTTGGCTTGCAAGTTGACGGTTTGTTATGGGACAGCGCTATCTGGTACCAGGGATCCGCCACAGCGGGTCAAGGCTTTGATCTTGACGGCAACCGGAAATCAGATCCGCAGTTTTCCATTCGGACAGTTGTATTCCCGATGCAAGGCCTTGGGTACAATTTGCTGAAAGGGGGATTCTTGGGTTTGGGTTTTGCTTTGAGCCCGGATTATGATGACGAAATCTTTTTACAGACACCTTTGAGATCCACCGTTTTTACAACCGAAAATTTGGATGGCGATTCAGCCAGATGGATACACGCCGAATTCGGCTGGTACTGGGGGGCATTCCGGCTGGGTGCTGAACGGGTAGATGGCGAGATTCAGGACGTGAAAGTCGGTAATGACATCCCACAGGATTTTGATCAATTGACCTCATGGTCTGCATACGCATCGTGGAATATCACTGGAGAGCGGATGCGATGGGATCGGGGAAGATGGCTACCCCCCATACTTGAGGGTCGGCCTGAGGACAAAAAGCAGATTTTTGATTTCTTAAAGATTTTGGATCCGTTGGGATGCTTAGAGGTGGCGTTTCGCTATTCCAATGCCGACATTGATCGCGGGCTGTTCGATAGTGGACTGACAACCTATAATCCATCAACCCAGGAAGTACGGACGGCCACCTTGAACCTGAATTGGTATCCGCAACCCGGATTGAAAGTAACGGCAGGGTGGGTCAAAACCATTGCGGACCACGAGCTTTCCACGTTAGGAGGAACCAGTCGAGATTCTTCTTTTGTACTCAGAATGAGCCTTGCCCTTTAGTGCCGCTATCTGTCTAAGTTTCGTAGGTGGGGTAACGGTCGATGTCCGGATCGAAAAAGGTGTCTTTTTTATTCGATTTTTCGGAGGAGAAGAGGAGACCGGTTAGAAAGGCGAACAGGAGCATACCGAGCCGGAACGATCTCTACATAGGTCACACCTCGATTTCAAAGCCCTGCCCAGCGTTTTAGTGAAATTCATCCGCTTACTGTAGCGTTTTTTTCCCCGCGTGATCCGGTGGAATATCGCTGTCCAGCCCATCACCGGAACGGTTCCATAGCGAAAAAGCTCCCAAGCTGTTTGTCGGAAGTATGATAGATCCGGATAGGCCTCCAGAAGCGTATCGAGCAACGGAGAGAAACTATCACCACTTGCCTTTGACATGGACCGGAGGATCCCCACGATCTCGCGCCGGACGAGCCGTTCCAGATCCTTTTTCCGAGTGAACACGATCTCGAAGTCAAAATGCACCAGCCGGTCCCGTGAGACGAACACGTGAGACAGGGTGGGGTTTTCCTGAAGCAAGCGAGGTTCGCCGAGTTCAAGCGCACGGGCATGCCGTTTTCCCCAAACCCGGGCATACCTGGCGATGACTTCCTTTTTAAGCACAAGAGATTTTTGATCGTCTTGCAGTACCTTTGCCACCGTGGGGCTTGGGATATACTCCATGGCGATGCAGTTGGAGATGTCTTGAGGAAGCTTGGGCAGGGGGTAAACCTCGGGCACGTCGAAACCTTCTTGCTTCCAGAACGCCAGCACGTCAAGCTCCGTGTCGTGTCGTGCCTTTGCTGTGATCGAGGATTTGCGCACAAGAAAAAGGGAGCCGAGCTGTCGAAACAGCACCTTCAGCTGGCCCCGCTTCAGACCGTAGCATTTCAGAACCACGAACTTTTCGTTGTGCACTACTTTCATTACCTGCTGCCGGCCGTCGCCGCGGCGACTGGTGTCCAGGACTTCGGCTTTCCTGAGGTCGATAGGTTTTATGGCGTTCTCCATATCATTTACCAATTCACGAGTGCATCAGCAGGTGAAGTTTTCGGGCCGTATTGTACTTTGAGAAGGGCTTCCCCGCCCTTGGTTTGATCTTTCTGTCCAGCATGCGCGCCGCGCGGAGCAGGGGGTCTGGATTTTGAAAAGCGAAGGTGTACGTGTGATCGAGCAGGTCTCGGTCCGAATACTGTTCCACCGTGACTTTCATAAAGCGGTCCCAATGAGCCTCCCCCACGGTCTTGCCCAAGGATTTTAGGTAGGCCAGTATCTCTCGGGCCACTAAATCTTTCACTTTCCGCCGGGATCGGTAGCACATCTCGAAGTCAAAAAAGAGGAATTGGCCGTCTTCCATGATCATGACGTGCTTGAGGTCTCCGTTCTCATGGATCAGCTTAGGCTCACTCCGCTCAAGGGCGAGTCGGTGGCGATGGTGCCACACGGGAAGAAACCGCTTCCACATGTCAAGGCGCTCATCAACCGGAACCTTCGTGTCCGCAAAATAGTGAATGAATCTGGGCCGATCCACGTATTCGAACAGGCGCCAGCCCTGACGGGGCACGCATCCCTCCACTATCACGTCGTCGTAAGTGTCGAACACCCGGAACCCCGCCTCGCGCCACAGGTTCAGGCACTCGTATTCCGTGTGCCAGCGGGCCAGGGGCATGAATGAAGTCTGGTTGCTCACTAGTACGTTACCCAGGGTCTTCGAAATGTACTTAAGAAGGCTCCGGTCCCCGTAATAGACCTTGAGCACTGCGAAGCCGTCTCGGAAGGGGACTTTGTACAGGTAGTTTCCGTTCTTCAAAAGAAGGTAGGGGCTCAGGTCGTTGAAGCGAATCACTTCTTTCTGGTTGGAAGCCATCGAATTTTTCCATCCTTAACCAAAGGTCCGGTCAAGCCAAATAAGTAATAAACGAGAAAGCTGCGACAATAACAATTCATTATAAGAAAGCCGCTTTTTGAAATTATATGAATCAAAAAAACTTAAACAATGTACCAATCTTAGCTTAACCACAGCATATGTAACCCCACGGGAGCGGTAACATAGTGGAGGCAAACCTGTTTGTCAACCAAAATTCACCAGCTAATCTTTAATAGCGCAATGTTATGCTCCTGATTTTTTTTATGTACAAAGATCGTTGGATCAGGGGTCATTTATTACTCGATATGTTTAAAATAATACAGAAAAAGAAAAGGTTGTCAGGATTGAATAAATATAACAAGAAGGCTCCATAATCCTTGAGATGCGAGCAAAAAACTTATAATTCGTTAAAATATAAACTGAATTTTGTATATAAAAGACTCCGGCTCATACAAAATTCAAGTATAAAATTGCTACAAATATCTTGGATAAAAAGCCGTTGTCTATTCTGACGAAAGATGCTTTAAAGAAGTTCGATTGGAGAAATGAGCAAAAGGCAAAGCAAAATGAAGACAGCAATAATAGGTGCTGGCAGAAACAAAAGCGGCATTGGACAATATATCGGAAAATATTTTCATAAAAATGGAGCAACTGTCATATCGGTTTTGGGAACAACAGAAAAAACGGCCCGTAAGGCATCCTCCATTCTAACACAATATGGAATCAATGCCGCTTACTATACGGATTTTAACCGTATGATGAAAAGAGAACGCCCAGATGCGGTTGTCATTGCTTCTCCGGCACTGACTCACTATGAATATTTGATAAAATGTGTTACAGAAGGAGTGCATATATTTTGCGAGAAACCATTTGTTTGGCAGGATAAAAGTGATATTGATATAAATTCATTACTTAAAAATATCTTTGAAACCGCCGAAAGCAATAACCTGAAAATAGCAATGAATTCTCAATGGCCTTTTTCACTGCCATACTATGAACAGCTTTGTGGTCCAGTGGATAGTCAAAAAGTTGACACTTTTTTTATCAGGCTGTCTCCTATGGTTTCCGGAAAAGAGATGATTTTAGAATCTGTTCCGCACGCCTTGAGCATTCTGTATACGGTATTTGGTGATGGAGAAATTGGCAATTTGAGTATTGAAGCGTATAAAGAAAAAATAATAACAACGTTTCATTATACCTTTAACACCGGTTATTGTGAGGTTATAATTGAGCTTGTAAGAACAATTCTTCCACCGCGCAGTTTTTCATATGGGTTCAATGATAAGATTATTCATCGGGTTTTGGATCTTGATACCTATGATATTTCTTTTAAGTATTCAGATAAAACCTTGAAGATAAGAGATCCTTTAGAATTATCGGTGCAAGATTTTATTTCGGCAGTTAGGGAAAAGCGGGAGCCACTTATCGGTAAAGCACATATTATGAGCAATATGGCTCTGTTAAGAAAAATTTATAATTGTTGTGAAATAAGTTGAGAGATCAATATGAAAAAACTAAAGCACAAAGAACATGATTTCAGTTCTAAACTAAGGCAATCTTCTGTCATAGAAAGTCTTAAGAAATATATAACCTGGCAACGAAATACCGGAATAACGGGTGCCGGCCATTCACTCCCCAATTTGGCTCCTATATCCATAAACCTGGATTTGACGTCCGCCTGTAATTTTTCATGTCCGCACTGCGTTGATTCAAAAATTATCAATACCGGAGAATACTTAGATATAGAGGATGTTAAGCGTAGTTTAGATACCTTAAAATCCCGCGGTTTGTTATCCGTTATACTCTTGGGGGGGGGTGAGCCCACCCTCCACAAAGATTTTGGTGAAATTGTTAAATACATAAAGAGGATAGGCTTGCAGCTGGGAATCGTAACCAACGGATCAAGGCTTAGTCGCGCTATAAAAGTTGTTCCTTTATTAAAAAAAAATGACTGGATAAGGTTGTCTTTGGATGCCGCGAGTCAAGAAACCTTTGTCAAACTCCACAGACCCAAAACCCATGTGACGTTACATGACATACTCCATAGTGCGCGAGAAGTGAAAATGGGTAATCCGAATATTTCCCTGGGCTATTCATTTGTTATTATGTGGGAAGGATTATACTTAAACGGACAGGCACTCTACCCGAATATCCATGAAATGACCGAAGCCGTGAGGCTGGCCCGAACGTACGGCTTTGATTATATTTCCTTTAAACCCTGCCTGATACGACTTCCGGAATCTCAGAAAGAAACTCTTTTAGACAGCATTGACAGAGAAAAAGAACAACGCATTATAGAACATATTAAAAATAATTTTCATGATGCAAAACGAGTTGCAGACAATAAAATAAAGGTGCTTGAAAGTGTGAATTTACGGGCAATGATGGATAATAAGGTTCATGAGCTGAAAAGACAGCCCAAGATATGTCATTTGCAGTTTTTCAACACGGTGGTCACGCCGTCCGGAATTTTTCACTGTCCGGCTTTCAGGGGAGTTGAAAAGGCCAAAATTGCAGAATTTAACGGATATGCGGGAAAAGAAAAATTCGATCAAACATTACAAAACCTAACACATTCTATTGCCGTCTTTAATGCTGAAAAGGAGTGCAATGTTGTGGGATGCTTTTATCATCATGTCAACTGGTGGATTGAAAATTTTATACATTCAGACAAAAGCGTTGATGAACTAGAAGAAATACAAGACGGAGACTTTTTTTTATAATAGTGGATTATGAGCGTTAAAAAAATATGTATTATACATCTGAATCAGATTGGGGATTTGATCTTTTCATTGCCTCTCTTAAAGGCCTTAAGAGAAAACTACCCGGATGCATCTATTCATTCTTTGGTTAAACCGTATCTGCAAGAACTGCTTGTTGATTCACCGTTCCTTGACATGGTAATCCCTCGAAAAAGCGGCCTGACAGCTAAATTCAACCTTTTAAAAAACATACGGAAGAACAACTATGACCTGGTGATATCTCTTGCCAGGTCTGAAGAATGCCTGATGTTAACCGCATTAAGCAGAGCAAAAATCAAGGCCGGATTTTCTTATTTTCCATGGGACTGGTGTCTTAACTTAAAAGAAAATATTGAAGGCCATAACAGCTGGTACAATAATGCCAAGCTGTTAAAACGTCTGAACGTCACAGTCACAAAAACGGATTACGTTGGGCTTTTGAATCTGAATAAGAACAAAGCCGATCTGAGCTTACCGGAAAAATTCGTCATCATTTCTCCGGGCACGTCTAAAAGAAGGATTGCCAAGACCTGGCAAAAAGAAAAATTCGCACAGTTGATGATTTTGCTTAAAGAAAAATATGGGTTATCCGCTGTTCTTGTGGGGGGTATGGACAATCGAGAATACAACAGCGAAATAATACGGATTTTAGAGAAAAAGGCCCGGGAAAAGGATCGTGATATTCTGGATCTGACCGGTAATATCAACCTTGCCAGTTTATGCTCAGTGATGAAAGGAGCAAGCTTATTTGTGGGTATCGATTCCGGTGTTATGCACATGGCGTCTTGTCTGAATATTCCTGTGGTGGGGCTTTTTGGTCCCACCGATCCGTTTTATGTTGGACCTCAAAACAAAAAAAGTATTGTAGTGAGAGAGGAATCCATGGAATGCGTGCCCTGTTATTTAAAGAATTGCAAGCACAGGGACTGCATGAAAAATCTGGGTGTATCAAAAGTATTTGAAGCCTGCGAACAGCTCTTATAAATAAGTAAGTTAGATAATCGACATAACTCTTAATCAATGGAAATGTTACCGAAGCCTTTTTAAAAGTGCCTAAAGTTTGAAGTGACCTAAAGTGCCTAAAGTTGAGGTAGCGCTAACGCGCTGTCATTAAAATATAATTGGCTTAAATTCATTAACCCTGGCCCAGACCGATCACCAACACGCTATATTCAAAAAGGCAGGTTTGCAATGATGTATAGTCGATATCAATATACATACACGAGTCGCACCAGGGCGGGCTTTAGCTCACTTTAGGCATTTTACACTTAAAATGATAGAAAAACATATTCAACAACCATTCAAGGAGCCAAATAGATTGCGCGGCAAATTTGCAACTTTTATCGCAAGTGTTTCCCATAAGCGTATTGCAAGCATCGGCAGGGTATTAGGGATGCTTATGTACGGTATAGATGTGAGGCATCGACGGATCGTCAGGCGCAACTTAAAATTCGTCTATCCGGAATGGTCGACCGAGCGAGTTAAAAGAAAATCCAAGCGCGTTTTTCAAAACCTGGGTATTACTATTCTGGAAATTTGTCAGATGATCTGTTTTTCCAGGGATGATATCATAGACAAAGTTAAAATCAGGGGTGAAGAGCATCTGCTGAACGCCATGCATAACGATAAGGGGGCGATATTGATATCTGCCCATCTTGGAAACTGGGAAATTGGACTATTATATTTAGTTTTGCATTCTAATTTGCCCATCATTTCTGTCGTAAGGCGGCTTCGAAACAATCTTGTTAATCGATGGATTCATAGATTAAGGACCCGGTTCGGAAATAGGATTATTGATAAAGACGACGCATTGCCTGAAATGGTTCGTGTATTACGACAAGGAAAAATACTTGGGATTATGATCGACCAGGGAACAAAAAGCTCTCTTGGTGTCAAGATTACCTTTTTCGGCAAATATGTCACTGCCACACCAGCTGCCGCCCTGTTGGCCATGCGCTGTAAAAGTCCGGTCATACCCATTTTTTGTAATAGAAATGACGATGGAATGCTAAGTATAAACATAGAACCGCCCCTTATTCTTAAAAAAACCGATGATTTGCGAACGGATTTGAGGACAAATACGCAAATCATGAC
>Ga0233415_10000205_pt1 | contig 30137 bp, 27 predicted proteins | sample Na_anoxic_12_MG_FD_188631 | JGI IMG/M metagenome (GOLD analysis project Ga0233415, IMG submission 188631) | Seawater microbial communities from Saanich Inlet, British Columbia, Canada - Na_anoxic_12_MG | ecosystem: Environmental > Aquatic > Marine > Inlet | place: Canada: British Columbia...
ATCATCACTCTCATCATCACTCTCATCATCACTCTCATCATCACTCTCATCATCACTCTCATCTGATACATCAATTAATCGATCATTCGATTGATGTTCAAATTCTACAGTTTCACCACTTCCACCACTTCCACCTATATTCGCATGACTAGATGACGTCATATGTTGAGGTGACATGTTTTGATGGCGAGACATTTCCATATTTGTAATAAATGATTGAAGAACTCGCGCTTGTTCCATCTGTGCTCTCTCTAAAAGAGAAATGCTTCGCTTAAAATAGAAAAATAATAAAGATATTAATAAAAATACAACGCCTAAACAAAGCAATGTAATCGGACTTGTTAAAACTTCATACATTATTATTTACTATAAATATTAATTAAACCCTCAGTAAACGTATTTTACATATTTTTCAATAAGTTGGTTGATTCTGTTAAAATACGCTCTGGATAATTCAAATCATACAGAACCTTTAATCCACCTCTTACACTTGAAACCCCTTGACTAATTTTATATGTATATTTAAATGTATATTCATCTTGTTTTTCCACGTTCATATGACTATTAATAACGATTGATTCTATTTTTTTACACAAATCCAATAAATGTGTTGTTAATATAAAATCAATATTTTTCTGTTCTATCAAATATTTGATAAACCCATAAGAACTTGCGCATGCTTCAGTTGGGTTTGTTCCTGAAAATAATTCATCAAATATACAAAAATGTTTTTGTCCATCTTCTAAACCTTCCAATATTTCTTTACATCGTCTGGCTTCAGCTTGAAACAAACTATCACGACCAGATGTATCTGGTATATTTAAATAACAATGAATGTGATTATATGGACTTATGGTTGCTTTTGAATAAAATCCGTATCCAAACCCTTGAGAGAAAATCAAATTAAATAATACTGTTTTTAATATAGTCGTTTTTCCAGAAGCATTTGGACCTGTTATAGCCATATTCTTTCTCAAATCAATATTATTTTTCACTGCATCAAATATTAAATATGGGTAATAGGCATTTTCCATTTTTGTTTTCTTTCCAAATTTACATTTATTAATGGATTTCTCTCTACACAGTTTATTTAATCCATTCATGTGCTCAACATATGCATTCAAGCCTATGCTAAATTCAATAGTGTCTTGAATATCTTTATTTATATGAAATTCATAAAAGTATTTCATTATATATCCGATTTGCCTTGATTTACTGTGTAATTTAGTTACATCAAATTCAGTAATTACGTTTAGTTCATCTAATAATTTCGCACAATATTCTTTATGAGGATATATACTTTGCAAAAATGGTAAATATGTATTGTGTTTCATGCATGCGTGTTCTATTGTATTCATATTTTCAATTGTTGTTGCTAAATAATCTCTCAGTAAAAACAAATCATCGTGTATTGATTTGAAATTTTTATAAAATCGATAGCAAACAATGGAATTCTGATAAATGGAAAAAACATAAAATACTACTGATACAATAGCATATACTCTTTTCTCCCATGAAATATCCTCCATAATAGTAAATATATTTCCTAATGCGTGCTTTGAAAAAATATTCATCAACACCTTATAATAGCTCTTCAATGTAATAGGTATTCCACTGAATTTTAGCATAAAAAAAGGCACTAACAGCAAAATAACTGGTAAAATGAGACTTAATATGGGACTTACTAAATTATAAATGCTAAGTAATTGAAGAAATGGTGATGAATGGTTTAAAAATTTAAAAAAATCAACATCTACATAATAATAACGATCTATGAAATTTTCGTCCCCTTTTATTTTTTTCCATAATTCATAAAATTTGTCATATTGTTTTTGTTTTGAAAACTGACCATCGTCTAATTTCCACGATTCTATAATTTTCTGTGTTTGTTTCAAAAAAAGCTTATTGTTCGTGTAGTATTCACATACTTTAGGTAGTCGTTCAATACCAATCTTGGATTTCGGCTTTATAACAGTTTCCATTAAACATTTACGAACGTCATTACTGGTATCATGACTACTACTATTATCATTGTGTTCAGCATCATCGTGTTCAACATCATCGTGTTCAACATCATCGTGTTCAACATCATCGTGTTCAGCATCATCGTGTTCAACATCATCGTGTTCAACATCATCGTGTTCAGCATCATCATTTAATGCTAATAATTCTAAATCATTGATAATATTACTATCTAGTTTTTCCTTATTTTCTAAATAGTATATCGGCAATTCAAATTCTGAATTCATTAATTAGTATATTTGACGAATTAATAAATTGATTCTATACGAACAGGGTTTGTTTTATTTTATTTTTATATTTTCACTTTTATATCATCTATTATCTATAATTAAGCTGTTATGCTAGCTATAGACGCTGGCATCTCTTCTATTTGAGTATCGTAATATTGCTCAATTTCTCTGATTTTTCTAATATCGCGCTGAGTAATAAAATTAATTCCCATTCCTTTTCTTCCCCATCTTCCAGATCTACCAATTCTATGAATATAGGTATGAATGTCTTTTGGTATATCAAAATTAATAACGGTACTTACTTGTTGAACATCTATTCCTCTAGCAGTTAAATTAGATGAAATCAATACGCGTGACCCTCCATTAGTAAAATCAGTATACGCTTTCTCTCTTTCTGATTTTTCCATGCCACTATGAATACAACATACCGGAAAGTTATCTTTCCATAAGGCTTCATATAAATCGTTTACTCGATTAATACTGTTACAATATATAATACACTGACTTACCGAAATACTTTCGAATAAATCTTTCATAGTTTCATATTTTTGAGTGTCATTCTCTAAAGCAACATAATACTGTTTAATTCCTTCTAAAGTAACACTTTCTGTCTTGACTAAAATTTTAATAGGGTCGCGCATGAATTTGTCAGTCAATGTTTGAATTTCATTTGGAAGAGTAGCACTAAACAAGGTTACTTGTATTTTGTTTCCTAAATATTGAAAAATATTATATACTTGTTCTTTAAATCCACTGGATAACATTTCATCTGCTTCGTCTATAACCAATATTTTAATTGTTCTTGTAGTTAGTTTTCTTCGACGCATCAAATCATGTACCCTTCCTGGTGTACCCACTACAATTTGGGGTTTTTTCTCCAAATCTGTCATGTCTTGCTCCATAGATCGACCTCCAATAAATAAGGAACATTTCAAATTATCCATGAATGATCCTATGTTTGAAACAACCTTATGTGTCTGAATCGCTAATTCACGTGTAGGAGCTAAAATAAGCGCTTGTACTTCATTTAATGTTTCATCAACGCGCTGTAACGTTGATACTGTAAACGCACCTGTTTTTCCAGTACCTGACTGTGCCTGCGCTATTACATCTCTACCAGTTAAAATAGGCATTATACCTTTCTTCTGAATTGGACTAGGATTTTCAAAGCCAAAACTATAGATTCCGCGCAATAAATTTTCTTTTAAATTCATATCACTCCAAGTATGCGTTTCCGTGACTATATAATTGTTGTTTTCTTTTTCTTCTATTATAGGTGGTATAATAGGTTCATGTGTATGTTCTGTATTTGCTTCTATAGGCATAATATCAATACTATATTTATAATATAATATTTAAGTATGTTAGATAGTTATTTATTAGTTACTGTTTGGTCGTTGTTATGTAATAGTTAGTTATCTAGTAAGATAATATAAATATTATATATTATAAAAATTGATATAAAATAATAAATATATTATTTTTATATTATACAATGACTATGGTAATTTATACTATACAAGATTTTGATAATATTAAATGGTCTAATACTAGTTTTACATTGCCGGATGAAACTATAAAATTAATTAATTTATTAACACAGCAAGTAGGAGCTCCAACTTATGTAAAAACACCTTCATTTTCAAATAAGAATAATAATAATAATGATAAAATATCCTACAAAAAGAAGAAGAGACGAAATGAAGAGATCAATATGACAGATGACTGGCAAACCGTTCGTAATTTTCAAAAAACAGAATTTACTAAAAAGGTGGGCATTGAAAAGGAGATTGATAGTATTCGCGCATTAGTTAATAAATTAACCGACAAAACATATGATAAAATTATTGATAAACTAACAGCCATATTAGATGAAATTAGCGGTAATGTAAATTGCGACGATATATATATTGATAAAATAGGCCATGCTATATTTACTATGGCTACTTCAAATAAATTCAATAGCATTGTATATGCTAAATTAGCTAGCGAGCTACAGTTAAAATATACATTCATGACGAATATTATTGATAATAATATTAACGAGTTTATGAAATTATTTGAAGATATGAAATTTGTATCACCTGATGTTGATTATGATAAGTTTTGCGAAATGAATATTGTAAATGAAAAGAGACGAGCTATGAGTCTATTTCTCACTAGCTTGTATAAACACAAGGTGATTACATTAGATTTTGTATTTGATAAAATGAAAAACATTCAGGATATGATTATGAATGCAGATAACTTGACAGATAAATCCAAGCATATAGAAAATGAAGAGTTAACAGAAAATTTATATATTATTCTTACTAATATTCAGTTTCCAACGCTTGCTTTGCATAGTGGATGGACACAAATAATGGATAATTTGTTACAAATTAAAAATATAGATACAAAAAAATTTATGGGAATTTCATCAAAAGCCAAGTTTAAACATATGGATATTTTAGATAAACTCAAATAGACCGACGAATCGTCAAACATCGACTGCAACTAATGATATTTATACAAAAAAAGAATTAAAAACGTTTATTCATATATAATTAGATGAATAACAATGAAATACGATATGAAACTAAAGAATTAGGATCCCCTGACTACGATACTGAAGAAAAGGTAGAAATTGATAAAATGATGTTGGATGACTGTTTTTTTTCTGAAGCAGAATTAGCCGACGAAACAAATGATGGTGATAATTTACTTGCTCAACACATTGATTATTTTGAAAATTATACATTGAAAATGTTACATCATATTGCGAACTATTATGAAATACCAAAAAGACGACTGAAAAAGGAAGAGTTGATAGAAACGATTATTCAGTTTGAAAACGAACCGGAACATTCATTACAAGTATATAATAGAAAAAGATGTTGGCATTATATACACGAACTAAAAAACGATAGTTATTTTGGAAAATATGTTTCATTTCAATAACTATATAATGATTTTTTGTAGATAAAAATATAAACATTAATATATAATTAATCCATAATGGTGAATTCTATATTAAATCCCAAAATAAATTATCCAGAAATGAAGAAAATAGATCAAGAAGATATTAATTTTGATGCTTCTATGTATGAAATCAATGTTTTAGGACAAGATATTATTATTGCTCTCGGACAAGCTAAATACGCATTTATTGACGATAACATTATTTATTATCCAATATACTTGGTTGAAAATGACAAGGCGTCAAAGCAGATTGGTGTTTATGAAATTATGTCTGATCAATTACCAAACGTTGTTGATGAAGATGGGGATATCGAATTAAAAGATATTGATGAACCATTATTATATAAATTTGTTACTGTTGAAATGCTTATTGGAGAAAATGACTTAGGAAGAAATAATAAAAAGGATAATTTTAAATCTGAAACAAATGAAGACGATGGTGAAGATGGAGATGGAGATGAAGATGGAGATGGAGATGACATGTCGTCAGATAACGAATCAGATAAAGAAGAAACCGCCACTGTATTGCCTGAACAAACAATAAAGCAAATGGAAAAGGAACATGATGACTATAAAAAGGAAAAGGGACAAGAATGGGTACAAGAATTATTAAAAAGTAATGAATATAGCCTCATAGATAATGAAGGAGGTGGAGATTGTTTATTTGCAGTAATCAGAGACGCAATGAAATCGATAGATAAAGATATAAGTGTGATGGAGTTACGTAGAAAAATGGCAGATGAAGTTACTGGCGAATTATATGAAAATTATAAAGAGAAATATAAAATGTTTGTAGATACTGTACATACTGGTGAAACTGAAATAAAGGAACTACAGAAATTAAACATTGAATTGAGGGATAGATTGAAAAATACTAAGGAACGTAGTGAACAACTTAAAATAGTCGAACATGCAAAAGAGGTAGCAACCAAGTATAAGTTATTAAAATCAGAAATGAAAATATCTAAGGAACTAATGCATGAATTTCGATTTATGAAAAAAGTCCATTCTATAGACGATTTGAAAAAAATAATGAAGACGTGTGATTTTTGGGCAGATACATGGGCTATTTCTACATTGGAGCGCGTATTAAATATTAAAATGGTAATATTCTCTAGTGAAGCTTGGAAATCAGGTGATAAAAACAATGTTCTTCAATGTGGACAATTGAATGATCCCATTTTAGAAGAACAAGGAACATTTGAACCAGAATATTATATTTTATTGGATTATACAGGAGATCATTATAAACTTATTACTTATAAATATCATCGCATATTTCAATTTTCAGAAATTCCATATGCTATTAAACTAGACATTGCTAAAAACTGTCTTCAAGGAACATCTGGACCTTATAAGATTATTCCCCAGTTTAAAATGTTTAATGAAGAATTAGGAATTGAAGAACCAGTCGACTTAAATATTGATGTAATTAAAGAAAGTGAAAATGGACTATATAACAGTTCCATCGTATTCCAATTCTATAATAAATCAAATGATAAACCATTGCCTGGAAAAGGTAATGGAGAGAAAATACCAATTGACCTAATTAAAAACTTTTCTCAATTAGCTGAGATAAAAGATTGGAGAAGAAAATTAAATAATGAATATGTAGCACCATTCGAATTAGACGGTCATAAATGGAAGACTGTAGAACATTACTATCAAGCCAATAAATTCAAAAATACAAATAAAGAATTTTATCTTCTTTTTAGTCAAGATAGTAAATCTAAAATTTCAGAAGACGTTGAGTTGGCAAAGATAGCTGGGTCAAAAAGTGGAAAACATAAAGGCGAGTTATTACGTGGGAAAGATATTAAAATAGACCCTGAATTTTATGGAGGTAATGAGAACGCACTATTAGAAAATGCTATTTACGCAAAATTCAATCAAGACAAAACTGATCTAAAACAGACGCTAATTCAAACAAAAAATGCCTTGTTACATCATTATAGGAAGGGCGCCGAACCTGAAATAGCCAATGCTTTAATGCTTGTCAGGAGTAAATTAAGTAATAGTAATAAATAAATATAAAAATAATACTATTTATATAATAATACCATTATGGATTATATAAATAGCGATAATATAAACAGCGATTATACAATTAAAGATATACCTGGATTAAAGTATGATTACTTAACCGATAATACAAGCGATAATATTATCGCGACCTTTTATTCATTATTAACCGAAGCCGATGAGTACGTAGAGAGAAAAACAAATGGTAAATGTTTTCAGTATAACTTGACAAAAATACACATGGTTAGTCAAATACCTAGACCAGATATGATGGATAGTCATTTTTTTCCCAACAAAATACGGACATATATAGACGACAATGCGGTATATAATGTCCAATTTACATGTACAATAAAAGGACGATTAATAAATATTTATTTTGTACTTATCGATGAAATTAAACCAGGAGAATATGATACCTTAGAAAAATACGTACATATGATGTATATGTGGTTTTATATGCTAAATGACTTTTCTAGCAAAAAATGCTCGAAAACTGTTTCTATATTCATATATTTTACTCCATTTGAAAAGCAACTACCAGATAATCAGTTACATATTATTGACACTGAACATGTAAATAGTGCTTATACTACTGGGTGTAAAGAACATACTGAAATAGTATTATACAGAAAAGAAGAGTGGTTTAAAGTGTTTATTCACGAAACCTTTCATAATTTTGGGCTCGATTTTTCAAATATGTCTATGCACAATGTTAATAAAAAGCTCAAGGAAATATTCAATGTAAATGTAGAGTTCAATTTATATGAAAGTTATTGTGAATTTTGGGGAAGAACTATAAATACATTCATGTATTCTTACCAAAGTATTCGTCATACAAATGCTTCGTCCTCGCCCATAAAAATATCCAAAATGTTATCAAAATTCAAAACTATATTTAAAAAAAATATGGAAACAGAAAGTAAACATTCCTTAGTTCAAGCAATGAAAATATTGAATTTTCTAGATTTAAAATACAATCACATTGTTGAAAAAAAAGAAGAACATATCAGTATATGTAATTATTTATACAAAGAAAATACATCAGTGTTTAGTTACTATATCATAACTAGTTTGTTGATGAATAATTATAGTCGTTTTATGGATTGGTGTTCAAAAAATAATAATTTGCTTATACAATTTAAGAAAACACCTGGGAATTTAGAATCATATATTACGTTTATAGATTCATGTTGTAAAAATACAAAAATACGAAAGAATATATCCGCTATCGAAAAATGTTTTGCAAAAAACGATTATACAGTATTGCGAACATTGAAAATGTCAGTAAATGATTTACATAATATTTTTCATAAAGTAAAAGGAAAAATTGAATAATAATATTATATAGTATTACATCTACATAAATATATAAAAATGGGTATTAAACATCTTAATAAATATTTACAAAGTAATTGTAAAAAATCGATTCGCCAAATCAGTTTACATGAATTGAGAGATAGAAAGATTGTAATCGATACAAGTATTTATTTGTATCGATTCTTGGGGGAAAATGCGTTATTAGAAAACTTTTACTTAATGATATCTATATTTCGTGAATACAATATTATTCCACTATTTGTATTTGATGGGAAACCTCCAAAAGAGAAGTATGAGTTATTGAAAAAAAGAAAAATGGAAAAGAAAAATGCGGAAATGAAATATAATGAATTAGATTGTAAAATAAAAGATAATAGTGTTGATATGGATCCAGTAGAAAAAAAGGAAATTAAAGATACAATGGAAGTGTTAAAGAAGGATTTTATTCGCCTTCATCATACAGATATTGAAAATGTAAAATTATTATTTCAAGCATATGGCATGTCCTATATTGAAGCGCCAGGCGAGGCTGACAAATTATGCGCTAAGATGGTATGTAAAAATAAAGCATATGCGTGTTTGAGTGAAGATATGGATTTATTTGTATATGGATGTTCTAGAGTATTGCGATATATGAGCTTACTCAAGAAAACAGTTGTAATGTATAATATGAAAGACATGCTACAGGAACTTGATATAAATCAAGAAGAATTTCGAAGCATTTGTATCGTATCAGGCACCGATTATACTGTTGGATGTGATGATAATAATACAAATGGAAATAATTTAATAAAAACATTGAAATATTTTAAAAAGTATCAGAAATATAAAAAAGACGGACATGATAGATTTTATGATTGGTTAGAGACCAACACTAGCTATGGTATAGACAGTATTGAATTATATAATATCCATTCCTTATTTACATTAGAAAATATGATTGAGTATAAACAATATGAAAAGCTAAAGATTATAAATGGTCCTATTAATAAAAGTAATTTAATAATGGTTATGGAAAAAGAGGATTTTATATTTGCTAATTGACTGACAATACGCAAATTATAAAAATAATATTTTTATTGGAAAGTATTCGAATATTGTAGGTAAAATAAGAAATAATATTTACAAAGATGTAAATATTATTTATCATGTTGTGATATATCTTTTAGATTTCATTTTTTATGTTTCTTATTTTATATTTTATATTTTATTTTTTATTTTATTTATGCGGTAGAAGAGATCTTGTCGGCAGCCTTGGCAAAGTGAGGAGACATGTACTTCTGAAGATTGAAGTATGTAAGCTCATCATCCTTCTTCAACTTGAGAAGACCAGTAAGCTTCTTATCGGCAATGATCTTGCGACCATTGTCCTTGTCCTGAAGCTTGTGCTCACGGATGTAAGAGTTAATCTCACGAGTGACCTCAGTACGAGCCATCTCGGTACCCTCAGGCTTACCTAGAAAGCTAGCAAGCTCGTTGGAGATAAGAGTAGGCTTAACAAATCCGGAAGGAGCACGGTTTCCAGTCTTTCTCTTGCGCTTAGCACTGATCTTGGCAGCAGCCTTGAGCTCACGAGTCACCTGACGCTCAATGCCGCGGAACTCAGTGCGAAGAGATGACATAGATGCGCTTACTGCTTGAAGCTTAGCCATGAAATCAGAGAATTGTCCGAATACAGTGGAAACAGGTTCCTCAACAACAGGAGCAACCTCGACAGGAGCAGTCTCAGTTACAACTGGTGCGGCCTTAACGGCAGGGGCAGATGTCTTGGCAGTCTTTGCTGCGGTCTTAGATGGAGTCTTAGGAGTAGTAGTAGTAGTAGTAGTCTTAGTAGTTCTTACCATTATACACTACTAAGACATATCTTTTTAAGCTATTTAACGCATTATATATTATATTGTATTATTTATGATGATAATCAATCATAAATATTTTCCTAAATATTCTTTATTAAACATTTTATATTTTTGACGCATTATATTTAATGAGAGACTGATTGAAAAAGCCAAGGTAAGGCATTTCTTGCTTCTTCACTTACTAAAGTTAATGCAGCGAGTACATAATACGCTCCTAAAGAACGGTTATCGGTTGTATGCCCAGATTTTACCAAATATTCAATTATTTTAATTGCTTGTTTTCTAACAAATTCATCGGATTGTGTTTGTGCTAACTGTAGATTCATACCAATAAATGGATTACCGTGTGGTGGAACGATAGTTCTCATAGTATCATGACTAAGTTGTGCTCTATAATGCCAGATATCATATACTTCTCGTATAAATAATATTGTCATGTGTCTAGATAAACTAGAAAACCACGAACTGTCTGCGTAATTACCTAGTTCATTAATATACTGGAATAATTCCAATATTTTCATTTCCAACTGCTTTGATGGATCGATTACTTCTTCTTTTATAGCGGTTGTTTGTTCTATCCTATTTACTCTCGCTAATCGTAAGTATAGAGAGAAATTGCTCAATATATAGGGTTTAATATGTCTACGGTTATATGGATTAAGTGGTGGTTTTTTCCCATTAATGTCATAATTATTTCTTTTGTATAATAATTCATAAAAGGATGTAACATCGCATCCATATATAGTCCCTTCTTCATCTGAAAAACTAAAAAATTGGTTATAATGTATCTCATTCAATGGTTCTAATGTAGCAAAATCAGTATCATTTACACATAATTTTCGATTATTTAATTTAATAGCTGGTCCAGCTAAGATAATATATTTTCGTAATAAATTTCCTCTTACTATCCTTTGTATTTTGATTGCATATAGTGAGTATTTTAAATGATTATATATTTCGGTTATTAATTCATTTTTATTTCCACTCTTTTTGAGTTTATAAAATTTACATATTTCTTTTAATTGAGATACTTTATAATTATTATCTTTGAGTTGTTCATATTCATCCATACTCAACATTCGAAATTCATCATCGGTAATCTTTTTCTTTTTCTTAACAGAAACTTTTTCAAAAACATTTTGTTTTAAATAGGATTTTGGAGAGATCGCACTTGTCATTATTAATATATCATTAGATATATTTATATGGTTATTAAATGAATATCTCTCTACGTAGGTGTTAATATTCTAATTGTATATATCTTCACTAATAAGTCTATAATATGATATGTAACGAAGATACTATTGTGATGCGGTAAAATTATGTAGAGAGATAAATAATAATTAATTATAATTCGCACTGAATATCTAGACGTATTTATTTCTTATTTTTCTTAATTATAAAAAAAATTGATTTAAAGAATATTCATCTATATATATTAAATACATAGATGACAATGAGCTCTAAGACAATTCTTTCCGGTGCCGATTTTACCCCTTCCAGCGATATTAAGTACTCCAAGCCTAAGGTGGATGCCAGAGGTAGCAAGAGTATTGGTATTGTAAATGCTGCTTCTAACGGAGCTACATATCTTTCCACACCTCTTATGATTACGTGGGGTGTAAGTGATTATGAGGGTAATGAGCGATATGAGATGTCGCTACAATTTCCCAACGAAGATTATGCTAAGGATGATACTACTAACTTTCTAAATAATATGATTGATTTTGAGACAAAGATTAAGGCTGATGCGATTAGCAATGCTAAGGAATGGTTTGGTAAGGCCAAGATGAGTGAAGATGCGATTGATGCTCTTTGGACTCCCATGTTAAAGTATCCCAAGGATAAGAATACTGGTGAGCCAGATACTAGTCGCGCACCTACACTAAAGGTAAAGCTCCCATTTTGGGATGGTGAGTGGAAGACTGAGCTATACGACGTAAATCAACAGGCAATCTTTCCTGATCCTAATGGTAGTTCAGTATCTCCTAAGGAGTTGATTGCTAAGGGGTCTCATATCGCAGCAGTTATTCAATGCGGTGGTCTTTGGTTTGCCAATGGTAAGTTTGGTGTTACTTGGAGATTGTTTCAAGGAGTCCTTAAGCCTAAGGCTACTATGAGAGGTGTTTGTCAAATTCAACTCTCTGGTGAGGACAAGGACCGCATGGCCAAGCAAACCTTGGCTAGTGATGACGAAGATGAGGATCATAATGTCGCTTCGAATGATGTAGAGGATACTGATGATGAAGAAGAGACAGTCAAGGAAGAGATCGCCGAAGTAGTCAGACAAGCAGAACCTGTTAAGAAGAAGGTTGTCAAGAAGGTAGTTAAGAAGAAGGAGTAATTCAATCGATCATAAACCAATAAAATGAATAAACATCAATAAAATGAATAAACATCAATAAAATGAATAAACATCAATAAACATCAATAAACATCAATAAACATCAATTATAAAAAATATTTAATTACAATGTAATTAATTATTTTTTAACTACATTCATGTAAAATACTTATTTGTATTCATTTTTTATTTCATTTGTTAGATACGTATTTTTACTAATAGAACGTATAATTTTACCGGTTTCCTTTTCATCGTTTTCTATATCAGTCATTGATTGACATACTAAATTCGTAAATTTTAATTGTATTGTTTCGTCTTTATCCCAACCTTCGTTAATATCTTTCCATTTGTTGATCATACTCCGTTGTTTTCTTGCTATTTTTTGTATCCCCATAAGAACTTTTATTAATTCGTCATCCTTTTCCCAAATATCCTCTTCTTTCACGTAGAGTGTCTTTCTCGTAGCATCTGTACAATGTATAGGTCTCTCCAATACGTCTAGCTGACTTAATCCATTTGTAATCATATTAGTTATTGTTTTTGTTAAGCCATTTTCTATTGTATTATCATATAATTCAGGTGTAATAGGCAGAGTATCAATAAAATCAGTCAAATTCATTGCATTCTTACAATGTTCGTTCAGAAACATTTGTATATTGAAATGATTGGTGTTATTACTATTTGTATTATTATAACTATGTTCAGCATTCCCCTTTATGTGCGGAATCATTTCTACAAATGTCTTTTGAATTTCTTTATTTTCTTTCAAAAGCATTAGAACTATCTCCTTAAATTCGCCTGGATTATTCGAGTGTGATATTTCAACCATTTCTTGCGTATTTTTACTTACATTACTTGCTTTATTACATATTTTTCGATGTCTAGATAATCCAGATGCGTATTTATATATTTGTCCACACTCTAGACACATGTAGGGTTGTTTATCAGATGTTTCAGATATAACTGGCTTGGCGACTTTCTCGCCAGTATCGCTTACTGAGTTATGGTAAGCATTGGAATTTGTAGTATAGATTGCCATTGTATTATGGTAATCGGCGACTTTCTCGCCAAAATTACCATTTGTTATCATTTTGTTACCATTTTTATGCTTTCTAGTGCGTAAGTGTTTATTGAAGTCACTTTCTTTCCTACAAGTATATAGGCAGGTTTTACAAGAGAATTTATCGGCGACTTTCTCGCCGGAAAAGTTACCATTAGTTACCATTAAGTTACCATTAGACATTATTTCTAAACCATTTGACTAATTATTTCAAAAAAATTACAGTAACAAATGAAAACAATCCAAAATGAAAATGAGAGCATTAAGCTCTAAAACGCATTTTCACGTTTTTTTCATTTCTAATTTCAAAATTTCAAAAAACACACAAAAATACCTTGTGTAATTTTTAAAATCCCAAAAGAGAATTGAAAAAAATGTAAAAAGTGAAATACCTACTATTATCAAAAGCAACCAAGCTTTTTTAGGTCCAAAACAGCCCCTTCATATGTAGGGGGCTACCTACATGCCCTACATGACTTTTTCGGAATTTTGAAAAATGAAAATCATCAAGCGCAATTTACCTACATGAAAAGCATGTCCGAAAAAACCGAAATCCAAAAAGTCATTTTACATTCATCGTATTAAGGGGATAAAAAAGTGCTGTATTTGGTCGTTTTTTTTATCGACTACAATCCCTAAATCCATATTTATAATATGGATTATTCGTTTATATAGGATACTATATTGTCAAATACAACAATAAAAAACTGGGCGTCCCCAGGATTGTTTTCCGCTTTCGACACGGAGTTCGCCTACGATTGCATGTAGCAACTTTCAACTGGGAAACCTATAACGACAGGAGATATTCTCATAGGAATATTTGTCTAACCATTTCCGTATTTTATTAATTATAATAATCTTAGTACAATTCTAAACTAAAATCATAGCATCACATCCAATCAAACTCCATCCAAGCAACAAAATCACGCGTGTTGTACCACGGTGACCAGTTACAGATAATACCACGTCAAACTCATTTTTATGGTGGGGGCCTATTCCACCAGTCCAACAAATTACCACATACGGCCGGTTAAGGATATATGCGTTTAACTGATACAACAGACTTTATTTGATTTTCATATTACACAGAGGGAACGGGACGATTTTTGGTGGTTTCGTCCAGGAATTTTTTACAAAATTAGGGAAATATTTGATAGCTTGCGCGCTGATACATAATAGTATCAACTAACAATTAGTTTGCTTGACCGATAAACAGGCGTATCGTGCGTGTTAAATTATACCGGCACTATCAAATATATCTATATTTGTAAAATATTAATGTATAATTGGGTCGGTATTCAACTAAAAATTGCATCCAACCCTTTTTTCCATCAACTTCCAAGGCTGAAATTATACATTTACATTCGTAAATCATTCCATTTATACACTTTCGAGGGGAGTGCTTTTCACGCTATCTGTGTCTAACTTTACCATACTTGAGCCAAGTTAGTGGCTCGTCTATTACTCAAAACGTACGTAGAACTTCAATTTTTTTTTCCAGTGAGTAAATCCAAAATGGTACCATAGAAAAAAATTGAACCTTTTTTACATTTCATGTCATTTTCATATAAAATTAAGATTAGGATTGATTCCTATTCAGATAGTCTGAACAAAATGCCACGCAAACAAACTTCTTCCGCCACACGCTGTATACTGTGCAACTCTTCGTCACATACACAATCCTATTGTAATAGTAATATGAAAGGACGACGACCAATTCTTGAAGATATGAAAGAATGTATGATGGCTGACAAAATGCCTGATTTCAACTCATTTCCCATCAATGAACTGAGATTCATCGTCATTCAATACGAATGTTCAATAGCATATACACTATTCCCACAAAGACTATTTGTTAGGCCGCAAATTAAGTATTTACATAGTCACATATCACTCACTCTTCCCAAAAAACGAATTGTTCGTGAATTAGTGAATCGGTGGAATTTGTATGCGTCAGTTCGAACCGAGAGAAAAAATCCATGCGAAGAAGAAGATTGTCCAATATGTATGGATTGTATGTCGGCGCCCATATGGAATCACAGACTATTGAGATGGGATAATATCGTAGCGAAACAATCACCTGATGATGCTATGTTTCCAAATAATATAAAAACGCAATGCGGTCACACGTTCTGTGGTAGTTGTTGGGAACAACATTACACGACAAACCGTAAAATGGACTATTCGCGCGACGAGACGTATTTAAGTTGCCCAATGTGTCGCCATCGCATGTATTGGTAAAAGATAGAACACGAATTAATAAAATTAAGAAACTTATGGAAATAAAAAAAGTAAGTAAAACAAAATGATATACATAAGTCTATTCTTTTGTTTTTGTTATAACGTGGGTTCAAATGTACTGTTAACGGTATATTCACGACAACTGAATATTACAGACAATATTTGATTTTTCAGTATTGTCATATACATTATTGGATTGAATGATTGAAATCCCCTGTTTTTTTATAATATACATTTGTATTTTTTGTATTTTTAACTCATTCACTGGTATATTAAATATACGCTGACCAATATGAAATGATATATACTCTCTATTAATAATATTACTAATAGAATCAGTTAGCGTTACAAGAATATTATTATTATTATCGAGAGAAATGTCCTCAGGTAATTCAGGAATACACTTTACAACTAAGTCATGATTGTTATGTTTATAATATATCTCATCATGCCATAAAGGGACATAATATTTCTCTCCTTCAAATTCTAACATGAATATATTATCATTCAACAGATCTTCCAAGTTAGGATTTAATATAATGATATTGTCGTGTTCTATCTTGTCATTAATAATCTTTTTAATTCTCTCTACTGTCTCACTACTGATATAAAGTATATGTTGATATGTATTGATAAACTCGAATATTTGAATAGCTCTCTCTTTATCCATGTTCTCAAATAGTTTCATGGAAATATTTTCGCAATCTGAAATGATAGTTTGTATTATACTTTGAATATCTGTTTGATTGGTTGTAAATAAGGAAGAGAGAAAATCCGAAAATAAGGAATTATAATCTCCACTGTCACTGTGAAAGGATTGTGGATTGGCTCTCTCTGTATGATTGTTTAAATATTCATAGGATTCGCCAATTTCTTTGAATTTATTTTCATAAAAATGATCTGTATCCGGTACATGTTTGTCCGGATGATATTTTAATGCCATAATTCGATATTGTTTTTTTAATTCCGTTGTTGAAAATGGAGTATTTATTTGTAAGTTTAAACATGCTTGATTAAAATCCATGTATTTTATTTATTAAACTATACAGATAATTCTCTAAATGATAAATAGGTCTATAATTATTATTATAATATTGTAAAAATGAAAAGGTGTCAAGATAAATAGTTGTCATAATTTCAGAAGAAATTGTATCATTTTTACCTACTTTATTCAGCAATAATGTTAACAAATTGCCTATTTCCATATCATATATAAATATATCGTATATAACATCTCGAAATTCACCGTATTTTAAATTATGTGGATTGTTCATAAGGTGATATAGTTTGTCGACGTAGTTGTTTATATTTACATCAAACGATACTGTATTTGTTAATACATTTTTGATATTATATATTTTTTTGATATCGTATCCTGTTGGTAATTTAGTAGTTAGTATTTTATTATATTGTGACTTTAATGGTCTAGGTAGAGTAATTATATGAAAATTATTGATTATATTATCTGGCATGAAAGACACACTATTACTTATAATAACATATATTAGGTTAATATTCACATTATTTTGTTGAATATAGCTATAAAAACAATCTAATAATTCACTGTGAATATTGTGAAAATTTTTACAAACAATAATACCATTTTTATTTGTGCGAGCAGACAATACATCGACAATATTAGAATATATTTCATTCCATAATAATTTTGAATTACATCCTAGAAGGGCCATATCAATTTCAAAGTGAACGTCGCTGATTTTAAAATAATAATTTATTTTATTATACGTAACAGTAAGTTTTTTCTCGTATTTTAATTCGCTCGGACTATATTTTTTTACTATATTTAACATTTGTGTATATTTTCCAACACCAGTCGGTCCATATAATATAATATTTTTCAGATTATTTATATTTGGTGGGAATGTATCTATTTTCTTTTTAATGGTTGGGTGTAGTGAAATATTATTAGATGATTGAATATAATTATCAAAATGTGTATCTAAAAACTTCATAATACAATATAATATATAACCGATAAACCCTTTAATAATTAATATAACTTTATATATAATAAAAAAACGAATAAAGATATATGTATATTTATATTTATCATAAATGAACGTAGTTATAAAAGAAGATCAACTAAATATAACGAATGTATACTATACAGAACCTATTCAAAATATTATTATGGATAATAGTCAGTTTATAAAAATAGTATATTCGACGCAAGATATTATATTGAATGGAATCTACTTATTAGTTGAATTAAAGCATATTACAAAAGAAAAATATTTTAAAAAAATAAAAATATCATACGATGTTACTGTAAATAAATCTATACTACATAAAATATATGAAATAGAAAACCAGTTATTAAATAAATACAACGTTAAACATAAAATACAACGAAAAATAATTTATGATACATTGAGTAATGGAGTGATCAAAATGTTTCCCAATAATGAAAATGATATTATTAACAATAAGAATTCATTTATTTTAAAAATATCCGGAATATGGGAAAATACTACGGAATATGGTTTAACCTATAAATTGCTGGTTATATAATGCGATTTATTGAAAAGAAGATTATAATATGATTGTAATTCTATTTATCATATTATATCATATATATACACCTCTTTATCCGTCGGTAGAAAAAAATTTCAATACTACTTGAAGAATACCTATTATACCGACATTCATAACGGATAGAATTAATATAATGCTATTTAATTCACTAGCTAATGCTGCCATAATTCCTACTTTTTCAGGATCACCTTTATTCTTTTTCTCAGATAAAATATCCATCATATAACTGATTACTAAACCAGTTTGTACTAATATTAAAAAGGAAGATACTCCAGAGAACTGATAATATTCGTCAGCAACACGTCCATTGTTTATTTGTTTATAAAATGATACATTTTGTACTATTATTATAGAAACTATTGCTATAATTAGCGTTACAGGTAAAGCATCTTTAAATAATATTTTTAATACTTTCAACGCGGCATTCATGCTACCATTATTACCGTCGTTACCAGATTGCATTTTGTTAAAAATACCATAACTACTTATTAAAAGACCAAACAGTGCTAAAATGCTAAATCCATACCCCCAAACAGTAGCCTTAGCGTAATCATTTGACGTTTGCCCAAATATAATTTTTACTATGATACCCATTATACATAAAAATGAAAAAATTTTAATATCATACGGAAGCCGTTTTATAGGCATAGGTAATACTTTATTAGAAGATTCATTATTTTGTTGTAAGGAGTTTGCCATTATTTCACCTCCCTTTTGATTTTTCATTTTATTTTTATATTTCATATATATTCTATCATGCTATTTTTAATTTACAAAATAATGAATAAATAATATGATAGAATATATTTTCTAAATGAGTGTTATCTACGTAAATTATTTCTCATTAAATCTTATATGAGTAGATTTCCTCAATATAATGTTAACAATGAACATCAATTAATAAGGAGGCAAAATACATATGTATTAGATCGCAAATTAGTGACAATACATACCGAAGACAGAGATATTAACAATTGGCCAAATGCAAACCATTTTGAAGTAGAACTACCTGAATCTCTTACAAATGTACAATCTATGAGATTGGTTGAAATTCAGTTACCAGCAAATCAATATGTATTTAGTAATAATCAACAAAATACGAAAATAAATTTCTATTTGCGACCGAGAAAACGCATTCAATTGCCTATATATGCTGCTTTAGCTGGTAATATTAATAAACCATATTCAATTGCAATAGAAGAGGGGTATTACAGTCCTGATGAAATGGCTAATGAACTTCAAAATTTAATGAACAAATCGGTTCAAGATTTTTTAGTAAATCAAGCAGGAATAGTCGGAACTACTTATAACTATTTCAAAGTACGTTACAATAAAGTAAGCCAACAAATGTATTTTGGAAATGAATTTGACGGTTTTGTTCTACCATTTCAAGATAGAATAGATTATGATGTATCGTGTAGTGCTATAATTGGTGATAGACAACCAGTAAATGTATGGGACCAATACACTAACTGGGGACTTCCGTCTTATCTTGGATTCGAAAAGAAGGAATATACCGGTATAGAAACCAGTAGCAATGTATTGTTTAATTACGACAATAGTAATGTTTGGTTGAGCCCTGACCCTACAAATGTAATACCATCTCAAACACCATATGCTTACTATGTAGTAGCACCTAAAACTATATCATTATTTGGCGATAGTGCTATTTATATGGAATTTGATAAATTCAATACCATTGACGAATTGGTACCATACGTAGAGAGAACGAACAATATGTATAATAATGATTATAATGGAAGAGTAAAATCAGCATTTGCTAAAATTCCTATAACACAAAGTGGTCAATCCAGTCAGATTTTTGATTCAAGGAATCAATTTTTACAAAACGTTTCCCAATATCATCCTCCTATTGAGAGAATAAAAAAAGTGAAATTTAGATTTCGTTATCATGATGGTCGATTGGTTGATTTTAAAGACAATAATTTTAATTTTACGATTGCGTTTAATCAATTAAAAGATGAAATCGCGCGCGATTACGTGGTTCGTGTGCCGGAAGAGTATAATTTATAAATTTTATATACTCATATGTTATGCCGAGTGTGATTTTAGGAATTTGTTTTGGAACCGCAATATTATGGGTTGTATCTAAAAGGGAAAGTTCTCCTTCAATAAATAATACCAACAATAATACCAACAATAATACCAACAATAATACCAACACTATGGATTAACTAAAATATTAAATATAAAATTGAACAATTAATGTTTATAAATATAGTTTGTAAAAATTAGAATCATGGCAGAGGTAATATTGCTCGTATTATTTGGTATCGTACTATTATATACAGTATCTACACCAGTTCGTGTTACACCAAGTTAAATAATTATTTACTATTATTTACTATTATTTACTATTACCAATATATTTTTCTATTTCTTCTTCAGGACATGTATTATAGTTTCCTTTAAATCCGGCCAGCTTTATGAATTTCGGTTTTGTCATTAGATGTGTTTTATAGAATATATAATGACCAAATTTCCCATTGCGTATGCTAATATCACTATTAATACTGCGAATAATAGACGTATTTAAAACAACCTTGTTCTCTATAATGGGAATTAAATCATCCATTGTAATTTCATCAACGTCTTTTGTTAGTCCTGTTAATGATTTCTTGTTTTCCTTGCCCCAAGTAATATAATTACCAAACTTCCCTTTTTTTAGAATTACTTCTTCGCCTTTATATTTTCCAATACTCTTATCAGAAGACGCAGCACCTTTCTTTTCAACTATATTTTCTAATGTATATTCATTATTTTTCAGTTTATTAATATCAATATCCTTTTTAACGGATAAGAATGTTGTTTTATCACCAGTACCGCACTTAATTACTGGGCCATACTTACCAATCATATATACATGATTATCATCAATAGGTATTATTTGTTTGTCTTCGTCGCCCAAGCCTTTGGAACATTCTTGAATATCATTTAAACAAGTCCTACATGTATTATGCCATACGCTATCCCCTTTCGCAATACTATCTAATTCGATTTCCATATTTTTTGTATATTCATACTCGAATAATTTATCAAAATGCTGTACAAGAAACTCAATAACCAATATACCTAGAGGTTGAACAACTAATTTTCCCTTTTCGTTACCAAATTCTCTCTCGTCTTCTATTTCTGATAGTTCATCCTTAACCAATTCATAATCGATACATTTTATTTTTTTCCCTTTAACATTTTCTTTTTTTACATATCCGCGTTCTTGGATTTTATCAATTAAACTTGAAAAGGTAGATGGTCTTCCTATCCCCTTTTCCTCCAACAATTGAACTAATTTTGCCTCTGTATAATGTGATTTCAAATCTTTGACACTCACTTTGGAAACAATCTTATTATAATTTACAATGGCTTTATTTTTAATGGTTTGTAAAAACTGAAATTCTGGGTTTTCTTTATCATAACCTCTTACAATCTTCCACCCAGGAAAATTCGCCAATTCTGTACTATATTTATATTCCTTTTCCATGGGGGCACTAATGGTTGCACTAATAGCTTGATATAAGGCAGGACTCATACAACTTTCCACAGTAACTGACCATATAAGACGATACATTCGTTGTTCTTTAGAAGAATATGTTTCACTGATTTTATCGCAATTAACATCTGTTGGACGAATAGCTTCGTGTGCCTCTTGTGGCGCACTCGCCTCAACACTATCCTTCTTCGCCTTAGCTTTCTTTTTCTTTGGTTTATCTGCGGTAGCGCGTTCACTTAGTCTTGTCACTTGTTCATGTAAATAAGCATCGCCATATGTCTCTTTGATAAACTCGCTAGCTTTTTCAATAAACTCCAAGCTATAGGTTGTACTATCGGTGCGCATATAGGTAATAAGACCATCTTCATATAATTTCTGACAAATAGACATGGTTTCTTTTGGAGAAATATTCAATTCACTAGATGCCTTTTGCTGTAAAGAACTAGTAGTAAATGGACATGGAGGATTTTTTGTTGTTTGTCTCGGTTTTGAACAGCCATATATATGGTCATGCTCGACCGATTGTTCTAAAAATTGCTCCATTGTATTGGTTGTTGTATTGAAACCAATTATTTCAAAATTATGATTTAGAGTGAAACCCAAGTTCATTTGGCTAAAATATCCGGTTGTATTATACACCTTTTTACCAGGTGAATCATTTATATCTTTTTGATTATCATAAACAATCCTGAGAGCTGGTGTTTGACATCTCCCAGCAGATAAGCCTGATTTAGTATTGCGTGAAATATGTTTCCAAAGTATGGGACTAATTTTATAACCGACAATTACATCTAATATTTGTCTAGCTTGTTGAGCATATACAGTGTTCATATTAAGACATGTTGGATTTTGAACAGCTCTAGTAATAGCATCTTTAGTAATTTCGTGGAAAATAATACGTTTTGTGCTAATAGGTAATCTAAATACTTGACATATATGCCAACCAATAGCCTCTCCTTCGCGATCATCATCTGAAGCCAAGAGCACTTCCTTTGCATTTTTTATCATTGTTTTCATTTTATTTATTTGTTGCGATTTAGAATCCATTGGTTGAAAATTAGGTTTGAAATTATTGTCAATGTCTATATTTTTTATTCCAGGTAATTCCTGGATATGGCCATAACTTGCTATACATTTATATCCAGAACCTAAATAAGATTCTATTTTTTTACACTTGGCTGGAGATTCAACAATTAATAATGTGTATGACATAGTAATTAATATTAATACTATATTTTTATATAGTATCAATTTTTACTATAAACCTTACGTATGGTATTGTCATAACATTTACAAAAAATCTAAGTATATGTTATAATGAAATATACAAGTCACCTTTCGACTATTGTAATCATATTGGTATTATATTACGTATACAATCATGTATATATCGGCATAAACACCCATTGTAAAGTATGTAAAAATGACAGGGGTCATCATTATCATTACATTCTTCCTAAGACATTTGCAACCAAATTAAATATGGCATCTTCAGGAACGCGATGTGAATTATGTATGGATTATCCAGGTCAGCCTCATTTACATATAATGTAAATAAGATATTTAGCAATTCTTTTTGTTTTTAAATTCTGCCCACGATATTTGTTCTGTTGGTTTTTTCTCTTCTTGTTCTTTATTTGCTTCATCTAATTTATCCGCTTTTCGCAGAGCACTATCAATATATATTTTTTTTAATAATTTTCCAACTTCGAAAGAGCCTTCGTGTTGATCGACATTTCCTTCCTCAATAGCATTGAGGACGTTTAATAGTCGCAATAGTATAGTTAGATTGATTTCATCCTTTTTAACCTTGTTAAATATATCAGTATAATGATTAAAAAGAAATCCACATTGTTCTACACATAGAGAATCAAATTTTTTTGGATCTGTTTTAGCCAAAGATGTATTTTCTCTCTTGAGTTTTAGTAACACTTCTACCCCTTCTAATATCTTTGTACTATGTTTTAAATCGCGTATTAAAGGAGTGTTGTCTTCAGTATCATTCGCCTGAATCATTTTCTGTAAGTTTAATCTTTCCACTTCATTCATTTTGGATTATACATACAATCATTTAATTGGTTTTAAACTTTTTCTAAGTTAATTATATAAATGACATCATCTAATTTAACACCAAAAGAAAGCGGAGTGGTTCCAGTAGAAAGTGCACCATATCCTAAAGGTGCTACTTCTCCTCAACAGGCTGCTCTTATATCTGGACAAGAAGCGGCTACACGACAAAATAATATGAATAAAACAGGTGGAAAACGTGGTCGCAGTAAAAAATATCGTGGCGGTGCTCAAACAGTCCCTACATTTTCTAGCACAGGACCAACTGTTGGTGCTGGTGGACAATCAGCTAATGGTGCTAGTGCTAGTGCTAATGCGTCATTATTACAAAGTGACGCAAATAGTCCATGTGATAAATGTTATGGTGCGAATAGTAATAGTGAAGTATGTCAAGGGCCGCAATGTAATCCAAGTGCGATGAAAGGTGGTAATTGTAATAGTGGTGGACTAATTCCTAATGGACAATCTTGGGGATGTTTAAGTGGAGGAAAGAAAAAATCAAAGACGGTAAAAAAAGCTAAGAGTGGTAAGAAGGCGAAGAGTGGTAAGAAGTCTAAAAAGGCGAAGAAGTCTAAAAAGGCGAGGAAGTCTAAAAAGGCAAAGAAATCCAAGAAGACAAAGAAATCTAAGAAATAATTCAAAAATAAGAAATAATTAAAAAGATAAGAAATAAAATAGCATTATAAAGTAATATGAGAACAAGTGATATTACTTTATCTATCTTTATTATTTTAGTATTTGTAGCAATGTATTTTTATAATATTTTAGCAGTTGGAATCAAGAAGATACAAGATAACTGGCCTGAATATAGATGTAATCCGACCATTATGCCATTTGCTGGTACATTTGGTCACAATGTAATGAGTAATTTTACATACTGTATTCAAAATACGCAAACAAATTTTATGGGTTATCTATTACAACCTCTTAATTATTTGATGGCAGTATTAAACAAATCAATCGGTGGATTGATGGAATCTATTCAAGATATTCGATCATTTATTAATGTATTTAGAAATATGATCACTTCTATAGTTCAAAGTATATTTGGTGTATTTATGAATATATTAACCCAGTTTCAGTTTATATTGGTTAAAATGAAAGATATGTTAGGTAAGATAGTAGGTGTAATGGCAGCTATGATGTATATATTACAAGGAACCGTTATGACAATGCAGTCGTCGTGGAATGGTCCACCTGGACAAATGGTTAGATTGATGTCAAAAATGAGTTTTTAGAAATTATAAAATGAAAATAAAATAAATTTATTTATTATACGAATTAATTATATGAATGATATGAATAATGCGAAATCTAATATATTTTCAGTAATAAATAAATTATATAATAAAGTAGGATTTCTAGAAAAATACGGAGGATCTTTATGGATGACAGTAATACTAATTTTGGTCTTTTTTATTGCTATATCTTATTATTATATAAATAATAATTTACAACCTATAAAAGCGGATTGGATAAACCAAAGATGTAGTCCAATTGTAATGCCATTTGCTGGTTTAATTAATCCACCAGATCCTAAAAAAATGTCTGCTTTTGATTTTACTGCGCAGAATTTTACAGGCTGTATTCAGAATATTTTATCAGATATAATTGGAACATTCCTAGCCCCCTTTTATTATTTAGTAAATTCTATTACAAAAGTATTGGATGGATTAAATGCTTCTCTTCAAGCTATACGAGGTGTTTTAAGTACGATTCGTGATTCAGTAGGTGAAGTATCAGGTCAAGTTATGGGCAAAGCTCTTAGTATTATGATTCCTATTCAACATATGGTAATTAAAATGAAAGATACAATAAATAAAACACAAGGTGTCATGCTTTCTGCTATTTACATGCTAATGGGTACTTTTCAGACAATTACTGCTAGTTTTGGCGCTATTATTCAAATAATTACGTCTATTTTATTGACATTAACCACAATAATGATAATTTTATATTTTATACCATTTGGTTTTGGTATTCCATTTGCAATACCTTTATTAGTAATATTTATTATGCTTCTAGTTCCTAGCATTATGGTTTATATTATTCAAGTAATGGTTTTAAAAAAATGGGTTAATCCGTTACCTGGAATACCAAGTTGTTTTACAGGTGACGTAGAATTAACTTTAAATAGTGGAGATAAAATTAAAATGAAAGATATTGATGTTGGAATGATATTACAAAATAACAATATAGTTACGGCTAAAATGAAATTGGCAAATATAGATGAAACTATTTATTGTTTGAATGGTATATATTGTACCGGAGAACATATGGTAAAATATAATCATACTTGGGTTAAAACAAAAGATCACCCACATAGTATAATCACCGAACTACATGATGAATATTTATATTGTATTAATGTTAGTAAAAAAGTTATACATATAAACAATGAAATATTTGGTGATTGGGATGAATTAAATAATGCGCAAATAAGTGAATTGAAGCAAAAATGTAATAAATATTTACCCAAGCAATTTGAATTACATGATATTCATAAATATTTGGATGGTGGTTTTGTTGAAACGACCAAAATAGAGTTACAAGATGGTCATAATATTAATATTTGCGATATAGAAGTGAATAATGTATTACGTTTTGGTGAAAGAGTAACTGGTATTGTAAAAATAAAAGCAGATGATTTAGAAATAAAGCAGTTTAATCTAGGTAAACAAAATATTGTAAATGGTGGACCTAATTTACAAGTTTGTGATAGTGATTTAGGAATGAGAAGTACATTAGATATGTACGGAGAGAAAATAAAGGGTGAATACGTATACCATATAATAACAAATAAACAAACATTTCATGTAAATGGTATTAAATTTTATGATTATAATAGTTGTATTGATAAATATTTAGAATTGAAGAACAATAAATTAATCAATGTTTTGATTTAATTTTTTATATACAAAATATATATAATATGGACTTGAAGATATTTGGTTATTCATGTCGTTTAGAAATAATAATTGTTTGTTTGATAGTTGGATTTGTACTAGGAGGGCATTTATTATGTTCCTGTAGCCGCGTAGGGATACAGGAAGGTATGGCTGTTATGGGTGCTTCGTTAGATTGGTCCATGGGTGGCGATGTTGCTAATAGTTGGACAAACAAGGCAGATAAATATTCTCATGGTATGGAATACAGTTCTGCTCAATCAAAATGGTCTCAATATAAGGGAACACCTGTTCCTTTGCCTGAAGGTCAAATGCTCATGTTTGCTGACAATGAATTCAAACCTGAATGTTGTCCCTCTACATACAGTAATAGTTCAGGATGCGCTTGTATCACACAAGAGCAAGTCAATTATATTAACCAACGTGGTGGTAACCGCACAATAGCACCTGCTGAATATTAGATAGGGATTGATTAGTATCGTAAATACATAATGATTTTTAAATTATGTATTTACTTATTGTGTTTACAGGCTACAGGCTATATGTTACATTTTATAATTATATTTAGAACTGATATGCGATAGTAATGATTTCTCTTTGTTATATCCATCTATAAAATAAAGTTGTGTAACACATATATCTTCTGAAGTATTGTCCGAATTAATAATAGTAACCTTATTGTTATCTCTAGGATAAAACGTATTCACGTGTCTTATTTCGTTTCGTGAATTCTTATATATAAACGGACAAATCGATTTAAAATTGTTCATTTCAATTCTTATTAACTGTTGAAGTAGGTGTGATTTATTAATCATTATAAAACAACAGTGTATCGTATTTATATTATTTTGATTACATATATTTCTATCCTACTAGTAAAAACAGTAAAAACAGTTCAAAAAAAATTGAACCATTTTCAATAAAATGATTAAATACAACCTAAATACATCATAGATATAACTTTCATAAATTTCAAAAGTTATATAATGTCAAACAGAACACAAAATTGTCCATTTTGCGACAGCGCTAGACACGGACCTTCGAAATGTACTAGCAACATGAAACAAAAATACAAAGAGTTGATATGGACAATGGTATCAAAAGAATGTCCTGATTTTCATTCTTATAATATGAAAGAACTTAAATCAATTTCATATAATACTCCCTTTGAAAACAATTTATCATGTGGGAACATAATGTGTAGGGAATATATGAAAAAAAACAAATACAACCCAGTCTTAATAGAGAATCCTATTCCATTGTCTCTATCAAAAAATCGTATGGTGAAGGCACTCGTGAAGCGATGGAATGCATTACAATCATGTAGAGAGAATTATCATCACGGTATAGACAGTCCAGAAGAGTATGAAGAAGATTGTCCAATTTGTTACGAGACAATGACATCGAAATATTGGAACGATTTAGAATCGAAATGGGCAATGGCATATAATGTCGGAACAATCAGAACCAATTGTAATCATAAGTTTTGTAACACTTGTTGGGATCAATTACATACTCGTGGGCATTACGATACAACAACAAAAACATGTCCAATGTGTAGGTCAAATGTTACATGTCATGATATAGAAATAAGACAATATCCGTGAGAAAAATAAAACAACTGATAATACTTGATAGGATAAACACTAACAACAAAAAACAAAAAATAAGAAGAAGAATACAATCTCCTTTTTATTTTTTTATGATTATTTTTTATTTACCACTGGTGTAATAATTCGAAAAAAAACTAGGCGTCCCTAGGATTGCTTTCCGGTTCGAAACGGATAGACCATTTAACTATTATGAAATAGAGTTTTGGTTTATTATATAGCGCAATATCTAAACTACATATCAAGCATTGTCTATTTACGTTATTCAACATAATTTCATGGTCAGTTTCTTACGTAGATGATCAGTCCATAATAAGTTACATCATAATTGTTATATTGCGTAGGTAAATAGAATACATAGAGGGAACGGAACAATATATTATATTGTTCAGATGAAATAACTACTTCATCTTTTATACACGGTCGAATGTGCTTTTCACGCTATCTATGGCTAATCATACCTGTTATTACCGTACGCGGTCTTATACTACTAAGGATGCCTTCTGGATTTATTTACTACTAGTGATCCTGATTAGAAGACCTTTTTATATTTTTTAAATTTTATTCATTTTTATTTTATTTTATGGGTATAGTATTTCAGAGCGTCCTCTGGATTGCTTTCCAGATTCGAAATATGGTTTAGACAGATAAACTAAGGTTAATTTATTCTTCACGTCAATCTTGTGCATTTTTCTAAACAAGATTTAGCATCATCGAACGTTTTCAACAAACTTTCATTTTATCAACTAGGTCCTAGATGGTGGCCAACCGATATAGGTTATTTGATAAAACTAATATCTATTCAAAATATTCGTTACATAGAGGGAACGGAGTAATATATATGACTCAGATAATTCACTTCACCCCCAGAGCCTATATCTCTGGAACTAGCAATCCAAATAATACTTACGCAAGTGAGCACACTGGAACCTTACGTAAGCGATTATGCTTGAGAGTCTCTGTTATAGTGAGTGTTATGAATTATCTTTTATACACGGTCGAATGTGCTTTTCACGCTATCTATGTCTAACTTTACTATAATGAACCTCAGAATTGTACCATATTGATTCATTACCATTGGAGCCAAGTTAGTAGCCCAACTCTAACCCTAACCTATCGTTTAACTTCAATTTTTTTTAGACAATTAAAAACATACAAAAACAAAAATAGTAATTCGTTTAAAAATAGTATTAAAAAATATCTAGTAATATTGTATGGGGGTCTAGCTCAAATGGTAGAGCGCACGCTTAGCATGCGTGAGGTACTGGGATCGATGCCCAGGTCCTCCATTCATATAAAAAAAATAATATTATGTAGCACATAATATTATTATTTTTTAATTTATTTAATTTACTTTTACATATAATGTATGCGTATATTTACACGTAAAGTCCATATAATGATGTAGATTTTTCATCCATTTTAATCAGT